>OGCL01001356.1_pt1 | contig 21295 bp, 26 predicted proteins | sample 1570041 | NCBI WGS metagenome assembly OGCL01 (sample SAMN06266162, study PRJEB24511) | hot springs metagenome | isolation source: Hot spring water | place: South Africa: Limpopo | collected 2015-06-22
GCCGGGTTAGCTCAGTCGGTAGAGCAGAGGACTGAAAATCCTCGTGTCCGTGGTTCGATTCCGCGACCCGGCACTTTGTTATCCTCTTAGGGCAATTTCTCGATTGCCCTATTTTTTCATCCTTGCCATCACAGGCAGACGAGGAGGGAAGAAGCCTATGTTTGTCTCGCTCATCTTAAAAGGCGGCCCCATTATGATCCCTATCATCCTCGGATCCATCATCGCCCTTGCCATTATTCTTGAAAGATTCTGGACCCTCTGGAAAATCCGACTCAACCTTTCGAGATTTACGCAGGCCATCTTTCACGACCTCGAAAAAGGACAGATCCAGAAAGCCCTGGAACGATGTGGCAGAGTGAGACATCCGATTGGTAGTCTCTTCAGGCTTGGGATTGTTAATCGCCACCTCCGGCGCAGTGAAATCGAAGTGATCATGGAACGGGAAGGCGATGAACAGATTCAGTATCTGGAACGATATATGAATGCCCTCATCATTATCGTTGGGGTAGAACCGATGATGGGATTTCTTGGAACCATTGTAGGACTGATCCAGGCCTTCATGACCTGGGAACAGATGGGGACCAACATCACAGTCAATGCCCTGGCCGCCGGGATCTATCAGGCCATGATCACGACGGCTGCAGGACTATCGGTCGCGATTCCTGGCTTCATTCTCTATCACCTCATCATGGGAAAGATTAAACATCATGCCCAGGAGATGACCTATTATGGGAACGAGCTCCTCGATCTTCTTTCCCAGACGCAAGGAGGAGGGATTCGATGAAGATCAAAGCCCGTCGAGAATTCAGGGTCACCCTTGAATCTCTTGCTTTTACAGACATCATCCTTAACATCTTCATCTTCTTCTTTACCGCTTTCAGTCTAATTTATACTTTCAATCCCATGAGGGAATCGAAAATCATCATCAAACTCCCTCAGGCCGATATCAAAACCCCTCCTGACCAAAAGGAACCCATCATTGTCAACATTAATAGCCGAAATGAAATCTTTTTAATGAATAAACCCTCCAATCTAAGAGATTTGAAGAAAGAACTGGAGACTTTGATCGCATTCAATAAAACAAGACCCGTCATCGTCAGAGCAGATAAGAATGTCGTCTTTGATAAAGTCGTTCAAGTTCTCGATGTCGCTAATAACTCAGGTGTTGAAAAACTTGGCATTGCCATTGAAGAGAAGCCCTACTCCCCTCCCCCCAGCCCCTAAGAATGTAAATTTTCCGGGGTAGTACCTTTCTAATCGATTCTTGCCTTTTGATATAAAAAAATCTATGATTTCTTTAAGATGATTTAAAAACCTGTGGTTTTACTTTTTGTTGATTTCCTAACATCTTGATATTATTAGTATTTAATTTTTTAAATTTATCAATTTTTTACTTGACATTTCCATATTTTGTGTTCTAAAATATCGTCCATTCAATATGTAGAACGATACATCCTTTGACCGGAAAGGGGATATAGATATGAGTTATCTTATTTGTGATAAAAGGAAAGGAAGTCCTAAAATTCACATTGAAGTCTGTCGTAGGAAGTGTAAACTTCTTTGCGAATGTAAAACCTATAAGGAATTTGTGGATAGTTTAGAAAAAAAAGCTGCCTAACACCCTCCTGTTTGCCCCTGCCTGCTGTGGGCAGATGGTGAACAGGCCCTTCATACCCCTCCTTTCTCATAGGGGCATTTCCTCATTGGGAAATGCCCCTTAATATCTCGTTCTAAACAAATGGTGTCAAATCGTGTTAACCCTATCAGAATCCCCTGCAGGTGGGAAAGCCGTGGGACTTTCTTAGGGGAGAAACAAACCAAGAGGGTAGGACTTCCTCACAACACCCTCTATCCCATGTCCCCCCATTCATATTGAAAAATGCTGAGTAGACAGAGACTGGCTGTCTCAGCCCTCAGGATTCTCTCCCCTAAGAAGACTGAGACAAAGCCCTTCTCTTTTGACTCATCAATCTCCTTCTGGCTCAACCCTCCTTCAGGTCCGACAATAAAAAAAAGACTTCTTTTACCCTTAAAATTCTTCAAGACTTCCTTCAATCGTATACCCTCTTTCTCGTGTAAGACAAGGCGCAAGGATTCCACAGATACCATGGAAAGCATTTGGGAGTACTCGCAAAGGGATTCAACCCTTGGAATGAATCCTCTTCCGCATTGTTTGGAGGCTTCAATGGCAATTCTCTCCCAGCGCCGGTGCTTTTCCAATCTTTTGGAAGGATCAGGCAGTGGAACAGAGCGTGAGGAAAAAAAGGGGATTATCTTTCGGACTCCTAATTCTGTCGTTTTCTGGATCAGATAATCCATCTTCTCCCCTTTAAGAAGACTCTGCGCTAAGATCATCTCAACCGGAGATTCCTCTTTCGAACAAAAGGTTCGGCTGATTTTAATCCAGACGACCGTGGGATCTTCTCTCATAATGATGCCTTCATACTCCGTTCCTGAACCATCAAAGACGACGATCCCATCTCCTGTTCCAAGTCGAAGCACCTTACGAAGATGTCTCGCCTCTTGACCTCCTATTTTTAACAGGTCATCCTCAAGCAAGGGGGCAGGTACATAAAATCTGGGCATCCTCTCTCCTTCTTACTTCTTGAGAAAGGTAAGGCAGACCCATTCTCGCTGCCGGGTCGTTTCCACCCATCGAACCTCACCGGTTTCAACATAGTATCGGCGAAGTGCTTCTTCCTCTTTTTCTAAGATCCCGGACAGGATAAGACAACCTTCCTCTTTAAGATGACAGATCATGGCCCGGCGCGCCCGCCTCAATGTCTTGAAGTCTATGTTAGCTACAATCAGATCGAATCGCTTACGAATATCTCCAAGACTTCCCCTCTTAATTCGAACCCTCTCCAAAACCTGATTTCGAGCCACCCCTTCTCTGGCCATCTCAACAGCCATGGAATCAAGATCAATCCCCCAGACCTCCAATGCCCCTAATTTGGCAGCCGCAATAGAAAGAATCCCTGAGCCGGTCCCTACATCGAGAACAGTATCTCCTCCCCCTCTTATCCTCTTCTCCAACGCTTCCATACAGAGTTGAGTGGTGGCGTGGGTTCCAGTCCCAAAAGCCATGCCTGGGTTGATTTCAATGGAGAGATCCCCCGGGTTGCATCGGATCTTAGACCAAGGGGGTTTTACGATAAACCTCGATCCTATTCGAACCGGTTTAAAGAATCGTCTCCAGTTCCTCCCCCAATCCTGCTCCACGACAGACATGGGCTCGATCTGAATATGAGACATCTCCGGATAAATTGCCCCAAGGGACCGCAGGTATCGCCGAAGAGCACAAAGGGCTGTCTTTTCCTTTCCATCCCGAGGGAAATAGGACTTCAACTTCGTCTGATCAGGGCCTTCATCAACCTCTTCAATGCCTGAGGCTCCCTCTTCCATCAAGAAGTTAGAGATCGGTTCGATCAATGCCTTTGGAATGAGTAGCGAAAGGGCCATCCAGCGCTTCATAGACATAAACCTATCACCTGCCCTGACCCATTGTCAAATAGAGGAACTCAGACCGCTTGGTATCGTTTCAACAGCTTCCGATCTCTCTTGAAATCACTTGATCGTGGGGGTATGTTTAAATGGAGGAAAGTTTTAAAAATGGTAAGTGCCCTCTTTCGCCATTTAAAAAATCGAAACCTCCTTCTTCTCATCGCCTTTCTGTCAGGGCTGTTTTGGGGAGAGGCCGCTCCCTCTCTGAAAGGAGCGATCCTTCCCACTCTGGTCCTGATCATGTCTCTTTCCACAACGCACATCACCCTTCGAGAGATGACACATATAAAGAGGTATCTTGGGGATATCCTCTTGATTACGCTCATCCATTATCCCTTTTTAAGTGGATTGATTCTCCTTATGAATCATCTATGGGTGAAGGATCCTGATCTTCGGGTGGGATATATCGTGATGGCAGCCATTCCATCTGCAGTAGCAGTCATCCCGTTCACATACCTGCTTCAGGGAGAGATGACCGTCTCATTAATTGGATCGGCATGGATCTACCTTTTTGCTCTCGTAGCGGCCCCTCTGATTTCGCTCTATTTCCTCGATGTGGCAAAGATTGAACCCGTGGGTCTTTTTCTGACCCTCCTTCAACTCATCCTCATCCCTTTCTTTCTATCGCGGCTTCTGTTGAAATGGAAAAAGTTCTCGCATCTTCAGGCCAATGCAGGTTTCCTCATCAACCTCGGTTTTGCTCTGATCCTCTACACGGTGATCGGGATCAATCGAAAGGTCTTTTGGGGCAACCTGGATCTACTCCTTCTGATCTCCGGAATTGCGATCCTGAGGACTTTTGCCACGGGCCACCTGATTGACCTCGTCTCAAGATGGCTTAAGGTGGATCAAAGACGCAGAGTCAGTTATGTTCTCTTCGGTTCATATAAGAACCTGGGGCTGGCTGCAGCCATCAGCCTCCTTCTCTTCAACGAAAGGGCAGCCATCCCCGCGGCCATTACAACTCTTTTCGAGTTTCTTTTTCTAATCTGGTTTACCTACTTTCGGAAAAGATGGGGTTGACCAGAAATTCCTTGATCTTATCGTTAAAGAGGGACGGAGACTCCATCATCACCATGTGCCCTGCTCCTGAAATGATCTCCAGTTTCGAACCTTTGATTCGGTCATGGAGAAATTGAGAATATTTCACAGGAGTTAATTCATCCTCGTCTCCGCAGACAATGAGAGTGGGCAAGTTGATCTTTTCCAACTCTTTCATCACATCAAACCGATCACAGGCCAGGAAGTCTCCATAAAGAACCTCTGGCCGGCATTGCAACATTCCGTCAATCCCCTTTTCTATTAAATCTTTATTCGCCCTTCGGGAAAAGGCATACTCGTTAATTTTGGGGACAATCTCTCTAAAGTGTGTTTGAATTCCTTCGAGGATCGTCTTTAAGACCCTTAACCTCGCTCCGGTTCCAACCAGGACGATCCCCTCGATGACCTCCGGGTATCTTAAGGCCATGGTCTGAACAATCGCTCCACCCATGGAATGACCTATGAGGAAGACCCTGGTAAGATTGAGGGCTTTCAGAAAACCGTAAACATGGTCTGCATACTTTTCGATCTCGGTCTCCCCTTCACCCCCTGACTCTCCGTGGCCTGGGAGTTCAATGATGATGGGATTGAACTCCTTTTCAAAATATCCTTTCTGGTAACTCCACGTATACTGTCCTCCCCCAGCCCCATGGATGAAGAGGACAAATCTTCTTCCCCCGATCAACCCCCTCCTGCTCACCCAGTAACGGATCTGGCTTCCACTGACCCTTTCAATTGGCATTCGCTCCTCCTTTGGATGGATTCAAAATAGAGATGGATGGCTTCCAACATCGCTTCCGTGCTTTTCAGACCTGATATTTTCGAATGGAAGGAAGCACAATTCGGAAGTCCTTTGGTATACCAGTAGAGATATTTGCGCATCTGGTAGAAAGAGTCTTTCTCTCCGTAGTGGCCCCGAATCAGAGACAGGTGATGATGGACGATTGGTCTTCTCTGCTCTGCAGTTTCGGAAAGTCTTCTGCTGAAGATCCATGGGTTCCCGAGCGCCCCTCTTCCAATCATCACCCCGTCACACCCGGTTTCATCAATCATCTTCTGAATCAACGAAGGTGTGTTTACATCTCCATTTCCAATCACCGGAATCCGGACGGTTTCCTTCACCTTGGCGATCACACTCCAATCGGCTCTGCCTCGAAAAGCCTGCTCTTTTGTTCGAGGATGAACCGTAATCGCATCCACCCCACAATCCTCAGCGAGCTTTGCCATCTCAACCGCATTGATCTGTTTTTCATTCCACCCTGAACGGATCTTAACCGTTAGAGGGCAGGTCACCCGCTTTCTCATCTCGGTGAGTATTCCCTTCACCTTCTCTGGAAAACACATCAACGCCACACCTGCCCCGGCCTTGACCACCTGTTTGGCCGGACATCCCATATTGAGGTCAATGGCATCAGCTCCCCTCTCCTGTGCCATGAGCGCAGCCTCGGCCAAAACCTCTGGAGTTGACCCGAAGATTTGGACCGAGACAGGATGTTCACCCTTCCCCATGTTCAAAAAAGGTTCTCCCTTTCGCAACAGCCCCTCTGCACTCACCATCCCTGTAAAGGCAAGACCACAGCCATACTCCCGTGCCAATTGCCGGAAGGGAAAATCGCTAATCCCCACCATCGGTGCCAAAAAAAGGTTGCTATGGAGTTGAAGATTTCCGAGTCTCATATTCTGTTAAAATATTGGAATACTGGAATAATGGAATATTGGGTAAGCCTTTAAAACAAACTATTTAAAAAATTCACTTATTAAATCCATCCTTCCAATATTCCATCAATCCGTTCTTCCGTTATTTCTTGTCATCCCACTGCTTCTTAATCGCACGGACCGCCTCACCGATCTGAAGAGGCTCACCAAAGTCGAGGCCCTCCTTCTTCAACTCCTTGAAGAGTCGGACCAGGGTGGGTTCTTCGAGGTTGAACTGTTCAAGATTCTCGAAATTTCTAAAAATCTCCTCGGGCGTCCCACGCTCACCCAGATCTCCATGGCCATGCATCAGGTAGAGAATGTCCGCCACCTCGATCACAAGATCAACTTCATGAAGCGTCATGATGAAGGTAATCCCCTTCTCCCGGTTCAACTCATTTAGAATCCCGACCAGCTCTCTTTTTGAAATGGGATCCAATCCTGTAAAAGGCTCATCCAGAATCAGAAGATCTGGCTCCATGACCAATGCACCTGCCAGGGCCACCTTCTTCTTCTCTCCCCCCGACAAGTAATTGACGATCTTCCCTTTGATCGGCTCGAGGTTCAACCGTTCCATCACATTCCCTGCCAATCTCTCTGCCTCACGCCTCTTCAGACCATAATTGAGCGGTGCGAAAAGAATATCATCATAGACCGTAGGCCCGAGGATCTGTTCATCAACATCCTGCATGACAACCCCGATTTTTTGTCTGATCTTGGAATACTCCCTTCCAGGATCCATCCCAAAGACCCTAACGCTCCCGTCCTTAGGAATCAGAATGCCCAGCAGGTGTTTGAGCAGGGTTGTCTTACCGCAACCATTCGATCCGAGAATCGCAACCCTTTCTCCCCGGTTCACAACGAAGTCTAAACCGCAGATCTGCACCTTGGTCATGTCCGGATAGACATGGGTGATGCAATCCACCTGTATCATTCGCTCCTCTTGATTCATCGTTTCACTCTCCCCGGTAATGAATCTTATTTCTGAACCCTCTGAACACCATGGATTCATACATCTTTTCGCTTGCATCAATCCCTTTGATGATCAAATGGCCGAAGGCATTCGAAATATTGCTCAAACTTCTCCAGGGATGGCTCCACTGAAATCCTCCGCGAAGGTAGAGAGCATGCTGGGTCTCTTCAAGAACCTTGAGAAGAATAAAGACCGAACGGTAGGTCAGAAACAGGGCAGTGACAAAGATGGATGGGAGAAATCGTTCAAGTGCAACAAAGAGGGAGGGATAGGGTGTCGTGCCTAAAAGGAGAACAACGGCGGTAGACCCAGAGAGGACCTTCAAAAAGACAAGAAGAATAAAATGAATTTCAAAACCAGAAACGAAGATAAAGAGAATTGCAAAGATGAGGGGATAGAGGGTGAGGGAAAATATCCTAAGAGGAAGACCGCAGGCAAAGAAGAAAGCAAGAAGAAGACCATAGAGAAGAAATAATCCAAAAATATTTCTCAGAAGGACAATTCCTGTCAGCACCAGAAGCAACCCGATGATCTTCCATCCGGCCGAAAGGCGATGAAGGAAGCTTTGCCCTTCAACAGCCAGGTAATCGAGATAGGAGAGTTGAATCATATGGCCTCGTTATTTAGAATCCGTCTATAATCAAACAGATTGAAAGAAGGTTGTCATTCCGGCGAAAGCCGGAATCCAGTCTTGTCGATGCTGTCTGGATGCCGGATCAAGTCCGGTATGACGGAATGGGGCATTTATAAACAGACTCAATCCAATTTCAACAGATCCGGTCTTAGCCGGTGAATATATCTCACAATCAGAGTGGTGATGATCCCTTCCAACATCCATCCTATGAAGCCTAGAGAAAGGATAATGGTAACGAAACGTCCCAGGTGGACTTCCCCCCTGCCCTTCTCTCCCTCATGAGGATGGCGATCTTTGTCCTCACCTTCATGATGGTGGTCATCTCCCTTAAATAGTTTGAATTCAAAAATCCCACGGCCTTCGTGCTTGTGAATTAACTCTTCATAATGGGACACCCCTAAACTGATCACTCCAATCATCGAACAAGTGGAAAGGCTGAGAGCCAAAACCGTTGCAAGAAAAGTAGTGACTGTGATCCTTTTAAAAATCTTCCAGAAGAGGCGGAAAAAGAGAAACCCAAAGATCCCTTCGATGGAAAGGATCAGCGTGTTCAAACCAATGACCGTGATCCCTCCATGGCCGAACAGGGCGAGGATCACATTAACCACAAAAGTGGCGAAGAAAATAAGGGAAGGCCCCAGGAGGATTCCCGAAATAACGGTCAGGTTTACATGATAGGCAATGGGCACAATCTCAACGGAGGCGCCTAAAACCATCGCAGCCGCCACCATCCCGAGGAGGGGAAGGCGTTTGGCAAGATCCTCTTTCTTGATGAATCTAAAGAACAGAGACGCCAGAGCAATGGCAACAACAAACCCTAAACCCCAGAGCCAAACCGGTAAAACTCCATCGGGCAAATGGATATGAGACATCGAACCCTCCGAGAGTCTGATCATCTCATTGTCGTATAGTCATAGGGTTGATTAGAAGACCATTCGACGATTGACTATCAGACTATATTTATAACGGCTTACAGTCTTTACAATAGCCATAAAAATTGAGCTGATGATCCGTGACCTGATAGCCTGTGGACTCCATCACCTTCTCCGACCAATCGGATATATTACAGAAATCTATTTCAACCACCTTCCCGCATGCCTTGCAGACAACATGATGGTGATGATTTCCCATTTCACAGAATTTATACCTCACGCTCGACCCATTGATAAATTTAAAAACAATCCCGAGCGATTCGAACAGATCAAGGCAGCGATAGATTGAGGTAAGCCCGATCTTTTTCTGCTGCTTTATCAGCCGCCGATAGAGTTCCTGCGGGCTTAAAGGATTCTCAGAAGTTGAAAGTTCCTGGAAGAGGAGAAGCCTGGGGTGGCTCATCCTGACCTTATTATTCTGAAAAATAGATTTGAAAACCTCTTTATTCATAGGAAGTTAAGCGATTATTGAAAATATTTTCATAAAGAATGAATAACGAATTCCCCTTCTTTTGTCAAGACCTATAAGTAGGATCAACCGATAATCTTCTTTAACTCTTTTGGGTCTCTTATGGGTGGAAGGCAGGTGAAGTCTCGGCAGATGAATGCCGTTGGGCATCCAATGGCTTCTTTGTCTTTTAAAAAAGGAATCCAGTCTTGGTCGCCCTTCCCTTGAGGATCTTTGAAGCTCAATATTTTATTGGGGAGATAAGCGAGGAAAATCTCTTTGAGTAAAGAGGCTGTTCTCGGATCATCCTTGGATCCTATGATTCCAAACTCCTCCGGGTTTAAAAAGAAAGAATAACCCGAAAGCATCTGAGCAAAGCCCGAGGGATGCTCTGAAAAAAGGCCATAAAAGAGCCTGAGGATTTGCTCTGCTTTATGTTTCAGAGACTCCTCCCCTGAGAGATAACTCAACCTGATGAGGTTAAAGAGGCTCACGGAGTTGGCCGAGGGAATGGCATTATCGTAAATGTTCTTAGAACGGGCAATGAGCGATTCGTTCTCTTTTCCGGTGAAGAAAAACCCTCCCTGCTTCCCATCCCAGAACTGATGGATCATCCTCTCATTTAAATCATACGCTTCTTTAAGATACTCCATCTCAAAAGTCGCTTCGTAAGAATCAATAAGCGCCTGAATAAAAAAGGCATAGTCCTCCGAATAGCCATTGACATGCCATCTCCCTTGATTAAAGACCCTCATCAATCGGCCCTGTTTCCTCATCCCTTCAAGGATCAATTGAATAGCTCCCTTGGCTGCTTTGAGATATTGAATCTTACCTGTTAATTTAAACCCATCGAGAAATCCTGAGATCATCAATCCATTCCAAGAGGTCAGGATCTTTTCATCCCGGCCAGGCCTCACTCGTTTCTCTCGTTCAATGAAGAGTTTTGTTCGGCTCTCCCTGAATAAGGTTTCGAGTTCAGGGATGGGGATTCCATACAATTCGGATACCTTTTTAGGAGGCATGGCAATGTTCAGTACGCTTAAGCCCTTTTTAAAGTTTCCCTGAGCAGTGACCCCATAATAGGCGCAGAAAGGAGTCCCTTTCTCCTTGCCTAATACCTCTTTAATTTCGTCTCTGGTCCAGACAAAAAACTTACCTTCTTCTCCTTCGCTATCCGCATCCTGGGTAGAATAGAAACCACCTTCAGGGCTTTGCATCTCGCGAAGGACATAGGCAAGAATCTCTTCGCCCACCTGTATATATCTCTCTTTACGAGTGGCCTGGTAGGCTTCAAAATAAATCCAGGAAAGAAGCCCATTATCATAGAGCATCTTCTCAAAGTGGGGGATGAGCCATCGTTCATCCACGGAATAGCGGTGGAACCCTCCGCCTAAATGATCATAAATCCCACCGCTGGCCATCTTCTCAAGAGTGGTCTCCACCATTTTGATGGCTTTCTGTTCCCCTGTCTTGTTCCAGTATCGAAGGAGAAAAGAGAGGGTCATGCTGTTGGGAAATTTCGGAGCTCTGCCAAACCCTCCGTTAACCGAATCGAACTGCTTTTCAAATTGGTCAAAGGCCCGATGGAGAATATTGGGATCGAATGCCTGGCCCGAAGAGGTCATCTCAACCATCTGGTTCAGGGCATGTCTCACCTGGGTCTCGATCTGTCCAACCTCTTCCCGGTGGGTCCGGTAATATTCAGAGACCGTCATCAGAACCTTGGGGAATCCGGGCATCCCCATCCGGTCTTCAGGGGGGAAGTAGGTTCCAGCATGAAAAGGCACCAGATCAGGGGTTAAGAAGACAGTCATGGGCCATCCGCCACTTCCGGTCATCATTTGAACTGCATTCATGTAGATCTCGTCAAGGTCAGGCCTCTCCTCCCGGTCAACCTTGATATTGATGAACCGCTCATTCATGAGTTGAGCAATCGCCTCATTTTCAAAAGACTCTTTCTCCATCACGTGGCACCAGTGGCAGGACGAGTAGCCAATGCTGAGCAGAATGGGCCGATCTTCCTTCTTGGCTCGGCTCAGAGCTTCCTCGCCCCATGGATGCCAATCCACCGGGTTATGGGCATGCTGTAAAAGATAAGGACTGGTCTCTTGAATCAGCCGATTGGTATGGCGATGTTCCATGTTGATCTCCTTGAAATATTTATAACCATTGGAATGTCGGATAACAAGGGAAAATTCGCCCTCGTTCAGTTGACTTTTTTATCTCCGATAAATACCCTTCTCGTATCCCTTATTAAAAGGGAATGGCATAAGAGAATGTATATCCGTCAAGCCACCTTAGAGGAAAACAGCCAACTTCAACAACTCCAGGCAAAATGCCCACAGGGAAGAACGATCATCGTATCCATCGTGAATAGGCCTGATTTCTTGGTTAGGGCAAAGGCTTATAGGTTTTCAAAAATATTTATCGCTTCTGAGGACAATCGGATCGTCGGTTCTGCTCCCTGTGCAATCCGAAATGGTATGATCAATGGAACACTCCAACGGATCGGAGATGAGCTTCAATAGTTCACTTCTCCTGACTGCCGAGGAAAAGGAGTGGCCAAACAACTTCACAAACAGATCGAAGATGACCTGTTAAAACAGGAAGTGGCCTTGACTTATCTTTTGGTCATGGAAGGAAATTTTCCAGCAGAAAAACCCTTTGAGGGATTAGGGTTCGAACGTCATCGCTCCCTGGTGATGACCGGGCAACCTATATTTAAAGAAATGGATGTCCCCTTACGTAAAAACATCAGGCCTATGGCTTGGGAAGATTTAGAAACCGTTGCCGGACTGATGAATCAGCCCTGGCAAGATTAAGATTTCTATGAACCAACCTCAACACAGAGGCTGAGAGAATTTATTGAAGAAACACCTGACATTGGCTTGGAGAACCGATGGGTATTAGAAAAAGGGAGGGAGATGCTGGCCTGCCTGGGCTATTGCGATTGGAGCCGAATCATGCGGATCGCTTTGGAGGCCATCCGTCTTAAGATGAAATGGTTTGGAGTGCTTCTGAACGGATTTCGGATTTTCCGGCCCATGCCGAAAGGGCCGAAATTAGGAGATACCTTGAAACAATGGAGGTTGACTCCTATTGCCTTTAAAGATTCTGAATATGTCGTCCTCCTGCTTCGACATCTCAACAATCAAGCGTTATTCAAGGATATTGCTCAGATCTTCTCTGTTTTTGAAAGGGGGAATGTTCTGCTGAGGAAGACAAAGGGGTTCATTCGTATAAATAAGGGAATGAGTCTTTATGTCAAACCGCTTCAACCCGATGTTTCTTTGGGCAACCGATCCGTCTTCATTGATGGAATTGATTTGTAGCCATCGGGTCTCTTTAGGGATCGTTCACTGTTTACCTATACACTCTAAAATGTGGAGACCAACTCCTGGACGGTCAGTGATATAAATCAGCCCACGGTAATCGAGATCCACATCATTTGTCTGAATCGCTTTTTTTAACCCTGGCCTGTTTTTATCAGAGGAAATGGTACCATCATTTTGGGGGAGGGGACCCTCCTTGCTTTTTATAGGTTCCAGTCCATTGGGCCTGGGCAAGGATGTGGTCTTTCATCGCCTTTTCAAGATCGGCTTTGGTGGAAGAGGGGCTTAAATCGAGACGGACATCAAGGGCATAGACTTTAAAAACATATTTGTGGGTACGCCTGGGTGGACAGGGGCCTCCGTAGTTATTCTTCTTAAAATCATTCAATCCCAGAATGGCTCCCTCCGGAACAGAATTTTCCTTGATCTCCTTCACACCGGGATCAATGTTCCATAAAATCCAGTGGACATAGGAACCACGGGGAGCATCAATATCATCAAAAACCAGTGCCAAGGATTTGGCTTCTTTGGGCGTATTTTCAATCTTAAGGGGAGGATTGATATTGATGCCATCGCAGGTATATCGGGGAGGGATCGGTTTATGATTTTGAAATGCGGGGCTTGAAATCTGAAACCCTACTTTTGGAGCCTCCTGCCCGATCCCATTGGAAACGACCAATAAAAGAGAAAAAACAACCGATGTAAGAAATTTCAACATCTTCCCACCTAACCTTTCTTTTTCTCAGTCCTGTCTCCCTATGGGCACCGTATTAGAAAGATCGGTTTGGGTGAATAGCGCAGTACCTTTTCTGCCACGCTCCCAAGGAGAAATCTCTTTACGCCGCTTCGCCCGTGAGTGGTCATAGCAATCAGGTCAATATCTTTCTGGCTCGCATGATCGAGGATCTCTTCTGCATCCTGTCCATAACGGACATGGCTATCCACCTTAAATCCCTTGGCTTTTAGCCGTTCCTCCACATTTTTGAGGTAAGCCTCGGCCTCCTGGACGACCTTGAGCTCAGCTTCGGTGGGATCCATCCCCGGAAAGGTGAAAGCAAAAGCCACCCTTAAAAGGGCGATACTGGCCTTTAACTCCGATGCCAGTTTCTCAACCATGGGTAAGACATTCTCTGCACAATTTGATCCATCCAGCGGAACAAGAATTTTTTGAAATGATGTCATCGCAACCCCTCCCTTTTATTCATTGTACCATAAAATTAATGATTTAGAGCTGCCCTGTCAATAAAAAAGCAAAAGCACTCTCAAAAACCTCTGAACGCCATCGGCCCTCATAGATTTGAAAGAGATTGGCTCAATACCATTTAAAAATTTTTGGAAATCGTTAATTTCTATTGACAGGATACGCAAAAGAGAATAATATCTTTACTCAAATAAATTTCCTATCCCTTTCATCCAATCGTCAAGTGAAGCAAAAACAGACGGAAAAGAGAAAACACCCTCGATACGCTGTTGAAGAACATGCGATAGTGGCACTCCATAATGATCTCAATAGAGTTGGAAAGGGTAAAGATATCAGTCTGGGTGGATGTTCTTTCGAACACGTTTATGAAGAAAGCCTTGATGGAGGATCTTTAAGTAAAAAATTGACCCTATTGATCAATGACTTCAGTCTGAAAAGGATTCCCTGCAGAATCATTTATGATATTCCTCTCCAGATACCCGCTGAATATGAATTTCTTACCATTCGATTGATTCCAAGGCGATGCGGAATAGAATTTGAATCTCTGACCGCTGAACAAAATGAACAACTGATCTCATTTCTTAGGTCCTGTGCCCAGAAGGATAATGAGTGATCTTGCAAAGAACCGGGTCTTGACTCTGGGCAACCCCCTTCATTCCACAAAGACCACGGAAAGGAGCCTTTGACTTTGTCTTTCTTGATGCCGATAAGGAAGGACAGGTAGACTACTCTAATAAACTCTACCCGAAAAAGATTCTCCCGGGTGGAATCCTTGCGCTTCATAATGCCATCAGGCAGGCAAACTTCATGAAGGACTACCTTGAGATGATCCAGATACATCCGGACTTTGACACAATCATCCTGAGTGTAACGATGGATGACAGATTCTGCCCGGTTACCGCCACCGGATTTCATAAATCGCAAAGCAATGGGTCCAAACCCATTTGCTATTTTTGTTTGCGGTGGTCATAATATAGACGAAACAGAAAAAACAAAAGAGGGTTAAAGAAGATAATGGGACTCCTTAAGCTTTTGATGAACGACCCAATCGCTTTTATCATCCTTATCATTCCACTCCTCTATTCTGTGGTCATCCATGAAGTGGCACATGGATGGGTGGCTAATAGAATGGGGGATCCCACGGCAAAATGGATGGGGAGATTAAGCCTCAATCCGATTAAGCATCTCGACCCCATCGGAACGCTCATGCTCTTTGTTGTAGGGTTCGGCTGGGCAAAACCCGTTCCAGTCAATCTCAATAATATCCCCAACCGTCGAAAAGGGCTCATCCTTGTCTCCTCAGCCGGAGTCCTTGCCAATATCTTATTGGCTTTCTTGGCATTGCTCATTCACAGGCTCCTGGGTCTATCTCCCTTTGGAATATCCGCCGTCGTTGCCTATACCCTTGCCCATATCAACATTACCCTGGCGGCCCTCAACCTCATCCCCATCCCTCCCCTCGATGGTTCAAAAATCCTCATGGGATTCGCACCCGCAGAAATCCGTTATTTTCTTGCCCGCATCGAGCCTTATGGCTTCTTCATCATGATCGCTCTACTCTTTCTTGGCCTGCTCAATCCTTTTATCAATTTCTTCCGTAGCATCATCATCATTGCCATCAGAACCCTTCTTCCTTAAGAAAGAGAGTAAAAGGTTTATAAAAGTTTTTATTGAGAGAGGTTCATGATCTCATGATTCGATGTTAGGTCCATCGGGAGATTAAAATTATGGAAGAAGAGCATTTTAGTCCGATCTGGTTCATTCCGGGTAAGAATAAAGGGAAGTATCCTTTCTGCCATTCCCTGTATATTGAAGGACCAGGTGTTCTCATCGATCCTGCCTCAGATCGAGAAAGGCTTTTAAAACTTCGACAGGAACACGGGGTCAGGATGGTTTGGCTCAGCCATGCCCACGAGGACCATTTCATGCACCTCGATCTCTTTGATGATCTTCCCCTGTGGATCTCAGAAAAAGAAGGCAACCTTCTTTCAAACCTGGACATTTTTCTGGATTCGTATGGGATAGATTATCAAGATGACCGCCAGTATTGGTCCCAATTTCTTAAAGAAGAGTTTCACTTTAAGCCAAGAAAGCCAACGCAATTTCTCCAGGGCGGTCAGGTCATTGAGTTAGATGGGGTCACGGTCGAAGTCATCTCTACCCCAGGACACACTTCAGGCCATCTCGCTCTCTTTTTTCGAGAGCCGAAGGTGCTCTTTCTCGGAGATTATGATCTTACTCCGTTCGGCCCTTGGTATGGAAACCTCGATTCGAGCATCGAGGAAACGATCGAATCTATCAACCTATTACGAACAATACCTGCTCAAGTTTTTCTGACCAGCCATGAAGAAGGGGTATTGATGGGAGATCCTGAAAAACTCTGGGATGATTATCTAAACGTCATTGCCGAACGGGACCGGAAGTTACTCGATTTCTTAATTCAACCCAGGACCATAGAAGAGATCGTTGGGGCATGGATCATTTACGGCCGAGAGCGGGAACCAAAGGCCTTTTTCGAACTTGGCGAAAGGGCATTGATGAAAAAACATTTGGATCGTCTGATGAAATTGGGAAAGGTCATTCAAGAAGGGAATCGATACATTAAACCCGATTAGATGAGCTTCACCCTTCTAACGGGGTCAAAAGACTTTAATCGAGTCAAGATAAAAAAAACAAAAAACTATCCCCCTTTAGGCTGGAAGTTAAATTTTACCATACAGTTCTGATTCAGGAATGTATGATCACTCTTTAAAAAAGGCTTACTCCATCTCCATCCTCTGATCGCTCAGATTTTCTACCAGGGATCGTCATGCCTCCCAAGGATAGGTAAATCCTCTTTCGGTGAATGTCCCTTTAAAACAATGGCCTGATAAGAATCCAGAGTGCCGTATGCCATAAGTGGGTCGGGTGAACTGGATTTCTCCGGTCAGAAGATCGAAAAAGATGTCTGTCAGTTCATCCTATCGTTGATGGGGATCGAAATTGATTCGGCCTCCCCATCTGTTGCCAGTCCAATAGAATTCAAGTTTACCTGGATAGTTGTTCGAGATGATAGACCAAATCCCTAAATATTGCGTAGATCCACAGAGCGATGTGGTGATGGTTGTCGTTTATAGGAAGGGGTTGGTCTTTCATAGGTGGTCACACAGGCAGGAAATAAAAAAATCAACACGAAAAGAAAGGGGAAAAACATTCTAAACGGAGACCTCTCTGTTCCTTTGTCTAAGAGGCTCAACACCATAGGACTGACCTCCTTATTCGTTATGAATCAGAACCCATTTAATGGCTAAAAGGGACCCGTCTATGCACCAAACTCAAATCTTCTATTGACAACATCTTTTGTCCTTTTTATAATTATATTGTAGCTACATTATAGGTATCAAGTAATTATTTCACTTTTCTCTATTTTTCCCTTGACAACATTTTAACGCTATATTAAAGATACATTGTGATTGAGAAATAGTTAATTGAGAATGGTTCAAAAGATAGGGAATACCATGATACATCGAAAAGAATCTGACCTTGAGTCCCTCCCTTCTCCAGCCAATATTTTCAATAAGTCCAAGTTCGAGGTTTATGGTGAAGAGATGATTGAGAAGGAAGTCAAGCAGAGTGGAAATAGTGGACGGGTTTATCTTCCTCCAGAATGGGTGGGGAAGCATGTAAAGATCATTCGGATTGACTGAGGAGGAGATGGGGAAGGAAATCAAAGTCCGTAAAATCGAAGCCGAGGATGCCTCTGAGATCGTCTCTATCCAGGAATCCATATTACAGAAAAAGGTTTCAAAAAGGTGGATTCAAATGGTAAGCCGTCACCTGAAGAAACAGGAGGCATTAGGATTTGTTGCATTGAAGGATGGTCACGTCGTCGGCTTTATTATCGGAGAGATTAAAGGAGAAGGTTTCGGTTTAGAGCAAAGCGGCTGGATCGAAATCGTAGGGGTACATCCGCGGCAGATGGGAATAGGGATTGGCCGAATGTTAGCAGAGACGCTTTTTAAATTCTTTAAGAAAAAGGGGATCCATGATATCCATACCTCTGTGCGGTGGGATGCCGGTGATATGCTCTCATTCTTCAAGGCAATCGGGTTTGACCGATCCCCATTTATCCATCTTAGAAAACATTTAAATTGAAGCCCTTGATAAAGGGGTGTCTTTAAGGATGAATAACCTGAAGGAAAAGAGAATAGGTCACCCAATAATTTCTTTCGTCTTAAAAAGAATAATTTGGTTTTAGTATATAAAAATACGTGAAAATATTAACAAGGTAATATAAAGAGGACAAAAACATGAGGTACGCGGAAACAGGACAGTATTTAGAAATTGATCTCTCCCGGGGTAACATCGAGAGGGTAGAAACAGACCCGAAACTAACCGAGCTTCATCTCGGAGGTCTTGGCACCAATGCAAAGATGTTATGGGACAGGGTCCCTCCGGAGACCGAACCGTTTTCTCCTGATAACCTCTTGATCTTTGGACCTGGCCTTTTATGCGGAACGCCTGCACCCGGAGCCAATCGCACGATCGTGACGACCTATTCTCCTCAGACGTTGTTCATGGGATATTCGATGATGGGGGGATTCTGGGCGCCAGAATTGAAGTATGCAGGCTATGACAAAGTGATCTTCCGAGGCAAATCCCCGAGTTTGATCTACGTATGGATCAACAATGATAAAGTTGAAATTCGAGATGCATCTCATCTCCGGGGAAAGGGCGCGATTGAGACTGCAGAACTGATCCGGCAGGAGTTACGCGAGCCCAAAGCTCAGGTAGCCGCCATAGGTCTGGCAGGTGAAAACAGGGTCTATATGGCATCCATTGAACAGGGTCGTTCCAGCGCCAGCCGGCTCGGGATTGGGGCGGTGATGGGAGATAAGGGAATCAAGGCGATTGCTGTTCGTGGGACAAAGGACATCAATCTTGCACAACCAGAAAAATTCTTAGAACTCTGCGATGAGGTTCTGGAATATATCAAATTCCGAAACGAAAACCCTGTTCCTGGAGTCATGACCATTCTCCAGGGGCTTGGCTCCCCCCAGGAGATGTTACATGTTGATGAAAAGTGGCATACTGAAAACTTCATGTGGGGAAATGCCCGCGTGCGGCGAAAAGACTTCTGGAATAAGCAGATCGAAGAAAAGTGGAAAGAGACCCAGTTGAGCGTAAGAAAACGGTTGATCAGTTGCTATAACTGTCCCATGAAGTGTGGAGCCATCATCTCCGTTCCCGGAATTTCGACCTACATGATGAAATGTTTTTCAAAACTGACCTATGCCATGGCTGCTTTTGTCGAAGACCTCGACTTCGGTTTTAAAATCGCTCAGCGTGCCACAGAGTACGGAGTGGATGGATTTTCAACGCCGCAGGTGATGGCGTTTGCCATCGAACTTTATGAGGCCGGCATCTTAACCGACCAGGATATGGCTGGAATGCCGTCCGATAAAGAGGGAAGGTTCTACTGGTTATTGGACCGAATTGTCCGGCGAGAAGGGATTGGAGATGTTTTAGCCAATGGAACCTACTGGGCCGCAAAACAGATTGGGAAGGGAGCGGAAGAATACGCCCATAATAACATAAAAAAACATGAGCAGCTCCCACTCAAACTGGGAATGCTCAATCCTGTTTATTTCCTCATGTATTGTACCGGCGAAAAAGCCAACATCACCCAGATCGAAGGGCAGTTCCCCCAATCCCCTTTTCCTACCATGGAGGAGCGGGAAGCATTTGTAAAGGATTGGATTCAGGTTCCAGATGAGAGGTTCAAGAAATATCTTCTCGATTGGGAATTACGTGGAGAACGGTCCAATCCCTACTATCCAACGGTGGACATGTCGGTTGACATTGTGGATTGGCAGGAGATGATGCACTATGTGGATGACGCTCTGGGTGTATGTGCTGGTTTGTCATCATTCCCACTCAAGCCTCCCTATCATATCCATAACTATCCTAAGATCATCTCCGCCGCGATTGGCATCGAGATGGATGAAGAAGGCCTGAGGCAAGTCTACAGGAGAAACCGAAATCTGATCAGGGCCATCAATGTACGAAGGGGTTTGAGAAGATCCGATGAGAAACCTCCGGAAGACCACTGGAAGAAGAGATTTCCAGAACTTGAAGAGAAACTCTTGGATGCCTATTACAAATTCAAAGGATGGAATCAAGAAGGCATCCCAACCAGAGAAACCCTGAATGAATTGGGTTTAGATTACATCAGCGAAGACTTAGAACAGAGAGGAATCCTGAAAAATGAGCAAAGTTAAGAAGAAAATAAAGACCATCAAAATTGATCTTGACAAATGCAACGGGTGCCGAGCCTGCGAGGTGGTTTGTTCGGCCTTTCATGCCAAACCCAGATACAGCAGTAACAATCCGGCGAGGTCCCGTATTCGTGTCGTTCACGATCCCCTGAGAGACGTCTATCTTCCTGTCTATGCAGGGGAATACACAAAGGCTGAATGCATGGGCCGAGACAAATATATCATTGATGGGAAGGAATATAACGAATGCGACTTCTGCAGGGCCTCCTGTCCCTCAAGAGACCTCTTTAAAGAACCTGATTCCAAACTTCCACTCAAGTGCGATATGTGTGAGGATGATCCACCACTTGAGAAACCGCTGTGCGTTAAGTGGTGTTTAAATGATGCTCTGATTTATGAAGAAAGAGAGGAAGAGGTCGAAGAAGAGGCCAAACCAGAGGATGTGGAGATTGGGTTGGAATCCATGGTCGACAAATATGGAATGGAGAAGGTCGTGGATACCATTGCCCGAATGTCAAAAAAGGAGCAGGCGGTTTAAAAAAAGAGGATTGGAAAGAGTATGGAGACCTTACCCTTAGCGCCCTTTAAAATGGTGATAGACGGCATCAAAGAGGCCGGAGGCGATGGAGACAAACTCTGTTATCAATGTGGCAAGTGCGATACGGCCTGTCCCTGGAATCGGGTGAGGAAATTCTTTGTTAGGAAAATGATCAATCAGGCCAAATTTGGGCTGGTGCCTTTTGAGTCGGAAGACCTATGGCTTTGTGCGACCTGTCGAAACTGTGTGGATCGGTGTCCCCGCGGGGTAGAGATCATCGAGGTGATGAGGGCCATGCGGAGACTGTTGGTGCCGGACGGGGTGGTACCTGCAAGCATTCCGAATCTTCGGAGCGTGATGACGAGTTTGGCCAGTGTGGGGAATCCCTGGGGTCAGGAGCCGACTGATCGGGCCAACTGGGCTAAAGACTTAGGGGTCAAAGAATTTACAGAGGGGACAGAGGCGCTCTACTTTCCCTGTTGTTATCCCAGTTATGAGCCGAGATTAAAGAGGGTATCTCAGGCGACGGCTCTTCTTCTTAATCGGGCGGGGGTAGAGTTTGGGATATTGGGTTCGAAGGAGCTCTGTTGTGGGGAGAGTGTGAGGAAGGCGGGCAATGAGACGCTTTTCAAGCATCTGGCTCGAGAAAACATCAAGACCTTCATTGACGCTGGGGTCAAACAGATTCTGGTATCGTCTCCTCATTGCTATCACACCTTTAAGAACGAATACCCTGAATT
>OGCL01001357.1_pt1 | contig 21284 bp, 15 predicted proteins | sample 1570041 | NCBI WGS metagenome assembly OGCL01 (sample SAMN06266162, study PRJEB24511) | hot springs metagenome | isolation source: Hot spring water | place: South Africa: Limpopo | collected 2015-06-22
GCTAACAGTACTAATAGGCGAGGGCATTGCTGGAATTTCAGCAAAGGAAGGAAGGACGGTTTTGGCAAAAAGCGTAGAGGAATTTGGTCTGATCGCCCCTGGGATAGATATGCAGACAGCCATATGCACCCCATTAAAGATAGGAGATGACGTGATAGGTACATTCGGCGTGTATGACAAGATAGGGCATGATGGCTCTATAATTCCATTTACAGAAGACGATTTAGCTATTATCGAGGACTTTGCGTCGATTGCTGCGATAGTAATAGATAAATCAATGCTTTATAAAGAGGCGATTGAAGCGAAAAAAGAGGTTGAGGAGATAAAAGAATATCTTCAGGGACTGATAGAAAATTCTGCTGATGCAATAGTAACTACCGACCTTAACGGAATCATAACATCATGGAACATAGGCGCCGAAAAGATTTACGGCTATAAAAGAGAAGAGGCCATCGACAGATTTCTGCCTTTCGTGCCTGATTTTCTGATGGCTTCAGAGTTCAGCTATATCGATAGAGTAAAGAATGGTGAGACAATAAAGGAGATTGAAACAGTCAGAAGAACAAAGGATGGAAGGCTTATCGATATAAGCCTGACCCTTTCTCCTATCAAGAATTATTCTGGAAATATAATAGGCTTAAGCGGAATTGCGAGGGATATAACAGAAAAAAAGAGGGTAGAAAAGGATCTCATGAAAAAAACAGACATGCTCTCTAAGATGCTTTTTATAAGCTCTGCCATGAGGGGAACCCTTGAACTCGATAAATTGCTAAGGATGGTCCTTACAGCAGTCACAATGGGAGACGGTCTTGGCTTTAACAGGGCAATGCTATTTCTTTTAGAAGAGGACAGAAGGGTCTTAAAAGGAGCAACGGGTGTCGGTCCTTCAAACCATGAGGAGGCATGGCAGATATGGGCAAGATTATCAACAGAACAAAAAAATATTCATGCAATTATGGATGAGATAGACAGAAATTCTTTAAGGAAAGACTCATTTATGGACAGACTCTGCTGCGGAATGGAGATTTCGATAGATGCAGACACTATACTTGCCAAGGCTGTAAAGGAAAAAAGGGCATTTAATGTGGTAGATGTTTATTCTGAGCCTCTTTCAGATCCTCTGCTTATACAGCAACTCGGCACGAGGGCATATGCAGTGGTGCCTTTGGTATCGAGGGATAAGGTTATAGGCGTTATGTGGGTGGATAATCTCTTTTCAGCAAGGCTCATCACAGAACATGACATGGAATTTCTAAAAGGATTCAGCGACCAGATCGCTTCTGCAATAGAAAACGCAAGGCTCTTTGAGCAGATAGCAGAGGCTGAACAGGAACTGACTAATATATTTGAGTCTATCTCTGACCTTGTTTACTTTAACAGCAGTGATTACACAATAAAGAAGGTCAACAAAGCTGTTTTGGAAAGAATCAAGCTACCTCAAGAGGAGATTTTGGGCAAAAAGTGCTATGAAATATTTCACAGGATGACAGAGCCTTGGAAAAAGTGTCCTCACCATAAGACATTATTGACAAAAAGACCGATAGTAGAGGAAATAGAAGATCCTTATCTTGGAGGCGTATTCCTTATCTCGAGTTCTCCAATTTTTGACAAGACAGGCCAGATATTAGGAACAGTGCATATCGTAAGAGATGTCTCTGAGCTAAAAAAATTAAGGGAGCAGGTTGCTTCTGCTGAAAGAATGGCTGCACTCGGAGAAATGGCGGCAAGGGTTGCTCACGAAATACGGAATCCATTGCTCTCTATTGGAGGATTTGCTCGAAGATTGGAAAATAAACTGACTGGAGAACTAAAAGAAAATGCGAGAATAATAATTGAAGAGGTTGACCGTCTTGAGGAGATTCTTAGCGATACAATGAGTTTTGTTAAGACATCGCGGCTTGAAAAAAGGATTGTGGATATAAATGAAATAGTGGATAATATTATAAACCTCCTTATGCCTGCCATAAACGAGAAAGGAAATGAATTGATAAAGGATATAGGGCTTTCTTTAAAGCTGTATGTAGATTATAATAGATTCAAAGAGGCTCTTTTGAATATAATTAACAATGCAAACAATGCAACAGAAAATGGAACTATTATCATAAGGGCATATAAAAAGGTGTCATATTCCGAGCCCGACCTGTTAGGACATGTGGAAGAGAAAAAGGAGGCAGCAATAGAGATAGAGGACAATGGGACTGGAATAAAAGAGGAAGACATAGGACGCATATTTGACCCATTTTTTACTACCAGACCAACAGGCACAGGACTTGGTTTGGCAATAACAAAAAGGCTGATTGATGAGCACGGCGGCAGGATAGAGGTCGAGAGCATCTGGGGCAAAGGCACTAAATTTAGAATAATTATGCTGTCAGAGGAGGGTGAACTATGAAGGTATTGGTTGTAGATGACGAAAAAAATATATTAAAGCTTTATAAGTCAGAACTCGAAGACGAGGGATATTCTGTTATTACAGCAAGCTCTGGGAAAGAGGCATTAGAGGTATTTGAAAAAGAAGCCCCGGATATTGTTACTCTCGATATATTAATGCCAGACATGGACGGCATTCAGGTTCTCAGGCAGATGAAAGAAAAGATGCCCAACATGCCAGTGATAATGCTTACGGCGTACGACTACAGGGACGACTTTTCTGTCTGGGTTTCTGATGCATACATGGTTAAATCATCTGACCTGTCCGGGCTGAAGGCTACAATAAAGAGGATAATCGAGAAATAAAGGCTTTTAAATTTAGTTTTATTCCTTCTTTTCCTTCCAGCGTATTGGAAAAACGACCTTGACCGTAGTCCCTTCATTCACAACGCTTTCTATTTTAATATCGCCCATATGCTCTGATATAATCTGCTTTGCAAAAGACAGTCCCATGCCTATTCTTCCCTTTGTAGCATAAAACGGCTCGAATATCTTTTCTAAATCTTCACTTGGTATGCCCTTGCCTGTGTCTTTGATGGTGAGTATTATTGAGTCTCCATTTTGTTCTGTGCCGATAGAGATAATTCCGTTTTCAGGAGAGGTTTCATTATAAAATCATAGGCGCCCTTTTTTATTGCAGCAACTGCCATCTCTAAATCAGCATATGCTGTCATTAATATAACAGGCATTTCAGGTTCAAGGCTGCGAATCTTCTCGAGAAGTTCGATCCCTGAGATTTCTGGCATTTTTATATCTGTCAGCACAACATCTATTTTGTCTTTATGCAGCATGTCAATGGCATCCAGAGTTCTTTCAAAGGCATGAACGACATATCCCTTTTCTGTCAAAAACAAGGAAATATATTTAAGGACAAAGGGGTCGTCATCAACAAGCAAAATCGAACCCATTCCAGCATTCATCTGTCAAGCACCTCCCGCACCTTTGTTAAAAGCTCTTCAGGGACCGCAGGCTTGAAAATAAGATCAAGGGCTTCATCCAAAAGCCCCTTTGCATAAACTATATCAGCAGCATAGCCGCTTGTAAAAATCGCTTTTATATCAGGTTTTATATTTTTTATCTCTTTGTAAACCTCTCTGCCGCCCTTCTTGGGCATTATTATATCAAGAACAATAAGCTGGATAATATCTTTATTGTCCATAAACTCTCTTACTGCTGCCTCCCCATCCCCTGCTTCAATAACCCTGTATCCATGCGTTTCAAGAATCTTTCTTGTGAGACTTCTGACAGCCTCGTCATCTTCTGCTATCAGTATAGTCTCTATTCCGCCGACTGCAGAAACAGAAGGGATAATTTCTGCTGTGCTTTTAACCTCCGACTCTATTAAGGGCAGATATATTTTGAATGTAGTGCCTTTTCCCAATTCACTATAAACATTGATAAACCCATTATGCTGTTTGATTATGCCGTGAACAATCGAAAGCCCGAGCCCTGTTCCCTTGCCAAGCACTTTTGTCGTAAAAAAGGGCTCAAATATCTTCTTTTTTGTTTCTTCATCAATCCCCATTCCGGTGTCAGAAACAGATATGAGAGCATATACGCCGGCCTTTTCGACAGCATGGGTCTTCAAATATTCCCTGTCTATTTCCATTTCTTTTGCCTCAATAGTCAGAAGTCCGCCTTCTGGCATTGCATCCTTTGCATTTGTGGCAAGATTCATAAGAACCTGCTCTATCTGGCCCTTGTCAGCCATTATTTTTAGATCCCTACCTGTAAAGAGCGTCCTTAGTTCTATGTTTTCGCCGATAATTCTGGACAATAAACTCTGCAAACCCTTTATAATCTCTTTCAAATCCACAGGTTCAAGATGTATTATCTGCTTTCTGCTGAAGGTCAGGAGGCTTTGGGTCAGATTTGTCGCCCTTTTAGCAGCATTGAGTATCTCTTCAGCATATTCTATGCTCGGACTTTCCCTGATAATAGAGTCCTGCAAAAGCTTAGCGTAACCCATTATTGCTGTCAGTATATTGTTGAAATCATGGGCAATTCCTCCTGCTAACTGTCCGACAGCTTCCATCTTCTGAGAATGCAGGAGCTGCTCTTCAAGCTGCCTCTCTTTTGTTATGTCATGCCTTGTGGCAACAAACTTCTTTACTGCTCCATTTTCATCCTTTAAAGGAACAATTGTCATGCGCTCCAAATACTCTGTGCCGTCCTTTTTCTTATTTCTTAAATTGCTTGACCATGCATTGCCGTGTATGACCTCTCTTATATCTCCCCATATGGTCTCCGTGAGTTCAAGGGACTGTATTTGTGTGAAGAGGTTTTTGCCGATTAACTCTTCTTCTCTATATCCAGTCATCCTCACTATAGCCGGATTTACATACTCAATAGTCATATTTTTGTTTGCGATCATTATGCCTTCGCCTGCTTCCTCTATAGCCTTTGTTATCAAAAGCTGCCTCTCTGAAAGTTTCCTTATTGTCAATGCCTCTGCAATAATTATGGATATAGCATCTATAAATTCCCTCTCTACATCGCTTAATGCACTGCCTTCATTAATATAAAGGGAGATGACCCCAAGCACTTCCTCATCCTTTTTTATAGGCACACAGTAATGCCCGTGAGGAGTAATGCCATCGTACATATGCTCATGATCCTCATCAAATGAGAGTTTATATACAGGCTTTTTGCTCTTTGCTGTCATTCCGCATATGCATTTGCCAAATGAAACTACAGCGCATGCCTTTTTTTGCGAATCTAAAAGGTTCCTCCCTGCTCTAAGTACAAGCAAATCGGGATTTGACTCATCCACAAGAAATATAGAGCCTTTGTTGAGTATGCTCAACCATTTAACAGAGAGGATTTTTTCGAGGACATCATCGAGGAAGGAACCCATATCAGAAGCCTGCTGAGAAGCCTTGAGTATCTCAGATATAGCATATTGTATTTCAAAACGTTCTAAAAGCGCTTCATTGCTCTTTTTGAGATTATTTAGCGTGTTGAATATAAAATCGGAAAGTCTTTCAATCTCATCACCGCTTTTATAAATGCTTATATTTTCTAAATCACCTTTCCTTACAGCCCCGACCTCAGATGTGAGTTTTATCACAGGCTTTAAAAAGTAGTAGCGGAATCCAAGAAATATAAGGATTATACCGAATCCTGCAGTCGCAAAGATTACAGCCTGAAGATTAGCCCTGCTGATTATCTCTCTGTCCATCCTCTCTTTGAAGGATGTCCTGAATTCCCTCACAGCCAATGCTATTTTTTCGAGTTCATTTGATATCTGTCTCAACTCATAATCTGTGATAGCCTCTCCGAAAGGGAGTCCACTTAAGATTCTTTCTACCCTTATGAACGCAGTCTTTATAGAAATAATGTCACGGCTCTCCTTAATAGTTAGATGTCTCAAATCCATTTTTTTTATTATTTCTGGAATTTCATTAACTATCTTTTTGGCTGCTTCTATGTCTGGAGTCTCTTTTGAAAGGCTTCTATATATGCCTGATTCTGACATAATTATCTGACCGCTCGAATAAAGGTTTGAGATCATAGAATTGTGCAATGAAGTAAAGTCAATAAAGAGCTTAAAGGATAGCGCTGCCACTGCTATTGTCAAAAAAGATATTATTGTTGACTTTGCCTTCAGGGTCATTTCTGAGCCTCTGTATTATAGCCGTATCTTTTAAAAACCTCAGTGCCCTCTTTCTTTAAATAATCATAAAATTTTTTTGAAATATCAGGATTCCTTGATTTTTTGATAAGAGCGATCATTATCGAGTCTCTTATTTCGTATTCCTTTTCAAATGGAACAACAAAGAGCCTTTTGCCCTCAGGCACATGAACCATTACATCCCATTCAATAACTGCGTCTGCCTGGCCGTTTTTATACAAGTCCCAAAATATCTTCAGGCTTTCTTGAGTCGATGAACTATAGGCGGCAATATTTTTTAAAATCTCCCTCGACATTGGATGTCTTGATATAGCATCATAAGCCATTCGTCCGCTTGCAGCAAGCTTTGGGTTTGCCATGACAAACCTTATGTCTTTTTTTAAAAGGTCATTTAATCCCTTTATCTTTTCCCTTTTTTCAGAAGGGACCAATATTACAGGGATGTGCCATGCTATGAAAGAACTCTCTTTTACAAGACCCTTATTAATAAGGATGTCTATATTCTCTCTGTCTCCCGACATAAAGACATCCGCGTCTCCGTATCTCTCTATGTGCTGCCTGAGGATAGAAGAACCCTCAAAGTGCACATCAACATTTATTCCTGTTTTTTTTGAAAAATCCTTTATTATTTCTGTTGCAGGAACCTTCATGCCTGTTCCACTGAAAAATACGATGATCTGTTCGCCATTTTTAAATAAGAAAAGGGCAGAAACCAATGCTAACATAACAACAATAATAAGAATGAGATATCTTTTCCTTGACATTTTGCTTTTATTATACTTCTGCTTACGCTGGTTGTCTATATGCTGCATAACCCTTCTGAATTTTTTTAATTCATTAATAACAATTTTGTTTTTGAAAATTTATAAAAAATTTACATTGACTAATCATGAATTTTATTGCAAACTTTAGCATAGGAAGCAGTGGCTTTTAGTGTTTAGAGGTCAATAAACCAGTACAAAGTCTTTCATCTAATTATATGGATGAGGACTTATGCAAGGAGGGAAAATGAAGGGATTTAAGGGTATAACATATTTAACAGCAGCTCTTTTGATTTTCTTTTCAGCGGGTATTGCTGCATCGGAGGAAATAACCTGTCCAAATGAAAATCCGTTAGGACTAAAATGTAATGGCATAGTAGCAACATGTGTGGGAACAGAACTTGGCGATACTATTACAGGCACGGCTAACAATGATGTAATCGTTGCCCTAAGTAGCAATGATATCATATACGGCGGCGACGGAGATGATGTAATTTGCGGCGGCAACAACAACGATACTATTTATGGCGATGGTGGCAATGACATAATCCTTGGTGAAAATGGAAATGATGCACTTTATGGTGGTGAAGGAGATGATGTTTTAAGGGGCGGCAATGGAGAAGATGAGCTTTACGGAGATTTAGGTAATGACACGCTGTACGGAAATAATGGGAAAGACGAGTTATACGGCGGAGATGGGGACGATAATCTATACGGCGGAAATGCCAAAGATGAGTTGTATGGCGAAGGCGGTATTGATATTTGTGACGGAGGCAAGGCAAAAGATTCCTATGATGAAACATGCGAAAGTTGGCCAAATTCAGAGATCCTAATCTAAATTTTTAGCATTTAAAGGGGTAGAAGGTTTCATATCCTTCTACCCCTTTGTTTATTTTAATCATTGTTTTTGATTGCCAATTTTAGCTGATTGTCACAGTTGTCCAAAATAAATTTTTTGAAATGCAGGATTTGGACAGTACTTTTAAAATCTCCCCACCCCTCTTTTCCAAAGAGGGGTATAGACTATAATTCCCCCTTATCAAAGAGGTTAGGAGGTTGTCATTCCCCATTTTTTTAATAACCCCCTTTTAAAGGTAGGGAAGGGGGATTTTTTGGCTAATTGTCTTATTAAAAAAAGCTTATGTTAAAATTATGCATGCCTCTTTTATGCCCAATAGAAAATCTGAAAGACAATAGCGAAATCGTATTGTGCGACAGCGCATTGTCAAAACAGGCGCACATAGAGTTGTTCCATTATAAAGAAAATGCCTATATAACACTAAAAGAACCGGAAGACTACTTTAAGACAATTGCTGATACAATTAATCTATGCAATTCAGAGACGGGGAAATGCATTTCAAAGATTCACATTGCTGCAAACTGGCTCAATCTTTTAAAGGTCTCTCTTTGGCAGACAGAAAAACCTTCGATTAATAATGTTATCTCACTTCTGAAAAATATCGGAATAGGCGATCATGAACTTCAGCCATTTAGGAAATCAGAAATAGATGATATACTTCCATGGCTTTATTATGGCAAGCGTTTCGATATGCTAAGAAAGATATGCTATACAGCCAAAAGGCAAATTGAAGGACACTTTAAAGATCATTTTATAAGGGTTGACTGCCATTTGATTTCTGAAGATGCAAAAAGAATAGTAGCAAGCAGCCTTTGAAGGGTATGTTAGCCTCCGTGCGGGGCATTGATGAATCTCTTTCTTGTCCTTATCGTATTGGCGTGCGCCTCGAGTCCTTCTATATCCGCAATTGCCTCTACAGCATCCGATAAGAGCATAAACCCTTTTTTGTCAAATTGCAAGAGGCTTGTCCTTTTTATAAAATCATAAACCCCGAGAGGAGATGAAAACCTTGCAGTTCCTCCAGTTGGAAGGGTGTGATTTGGCCCTGCTGAGTAGTCTCCGAGAGACTCTGGTGTCCATTGCCCTAAGAATATTGCCCCTGCATTCTTTACCATCTCGGCATCCTTTTCGGGTTTTTCTGTCATTATCTCAAGATGCTCAGGGGCAATATCATTTGTTATATCAATAGCTTCTTTAATGTTTTTTGTCTTGATTATAGCGCCGAATCTTTTCAGCGATTTCTTAGCTATATCTTTTCTTTTCAACATCTTAAGTTGAGCATTCAATTCCTGAATCACATTGTCTGCAAGGACATCCGAATCTGTTATCAATATACTTGATGCAAGCTCATCATGCTCTGCCTGACTCAGCATATCAGCAGCAATAAACTCTGGATTTGCGCTTTTATCCGCAACTATCAATATCTCGCTCGGGCCTGCAATCATATCTATATCAACTTCCCCGAAGACCAATTTTTTAGCAAGGGCAACATATATATTCCCAGGACCAACAATCTTATCCACCTTCTTGATTGTCCGAGTTCCATAAGCCATTGCAGCTACTGCCTGAGCGCCGCCAATCCTGTAAACCTCTTTTACACCGAGCATGTCTATTGCTGCCATAACATAAGGGTTTGTCTCTCCATTTGGAGTAGGAACACACAGACATATATCCTTAACACCAGCTACTTGGGCAGGTATCACATTCATCAGCACCGTTGATGGATAAGATGCCTTTCCTCCTGGCACATAAACGCCTGCCCTCTCTATAGGCATGATTATCTGTCCGAGTAATGCCCCATCTTTTTTGAATGACCATGATTTCTCTTTTTGCCTTTCGTGAAAATCCCATATCCTCTTTGATGATATTTCGAGGGCTCTAATTATTTTCTTATCTGCTTTTTTTGCATGTGACGAGATATCAGAGGTTTTAAGTTTTATCGGCAAGTCGTGTCTGTCAAATCTCAGGGTGTATCTTTTCAATGCAGAATCTTCGTTTTTCCTCACATCAGAGAGAATTTTTTTTACTGCCTTTTCTATTTCAGGACTTACGCCTGATGCCCTTTTTCTGAGGAGAGCAAGGAATGCTGATATTTCATTTTTGTCCTTCAAAACTTTCATGGTGATGAATTATAGCATAAAAGTAAAGGGGCGGCTAAAAATGTCCGCCCCTTTGGAAATGATTTTTGATTTGCTTTTACAATCTTCCCTTAAGCAAGTCGTCAACTACTGATGGGTCTGCAAGCGTGGAGGTATCTCCTAAGTCCTCCACATCTCCTCTTGCTATTTTTCTCAGTATCCTCCTCATTATCTTTCCGCTCCTTGTCTTTGGGAGTCCAGGCGCAAACTGGAGCTTGTCAGGCGTTGCAATCGGTCCTATTACTGTCCTTACATGGCCAACGAGTATTTTCTTCAGTTCATCAGATGGCTGCTGCCCTTCTTTCAGAGTCACATATACATATATGCCTTCGCCTTTTATCTCATGCGGATAGCCAACAACCGCTGCTTCAGCAACTGCCTCGTGGCTGACGAGCGCTGATTCCACCTCTGCTGTTCCGAGCCTATGTCCAGATACATTTATAACATCATCTATTCTTCCCATGAGCCAGTAGTCGCCATTCTCATCTATTCTCGCACCGTCTCCTGTAAAGTATTTTCCAGGGAATCTTGAGAAGTAGACCTCTTTGACTCTCTTGTTTTCAGTGTCTCCATATGTCCCTCTTATCATTCCGGGCCAAGGCTTTTCTATTACAAGGTATCCGCCTTCATTAATTCCTGCGTATTCGCCTTTTTCATTCAAAACAGCAGGTACGACCCCAAAGAACGGCCTGTTCGCAGAGCCGGGCTTTAATGTCATTGCACCTGGAAGAGGCGTTATGAGGAAACCACCTGTCTCTGTCTGCCACCATGTGTCAACAATAGGCAGCTTTCCTTTGCCAACGAAACTGTGATACCACATCCACGCCTCAGGATTTATCGGCTCTCCAACACTTCCAAGCAATCTGAGAGATGAGAGGTCATGTTTTGTTACCCATCCTTCTCCCTCTCTCATTAATGCCCTTATTGCCGTTGGCGCTGTATAGAATATATTCACCCTGTGTTTGTCGCATATCTCCCAGAACCTTCCGGGATTGGGATATGTTGGAACGCCTTCAAACATCAAGCTCGTTGCACCGTTGCTTAGAGGCCCGTAAACAATGTAGCTGTGTCCTGTTACCCATCCTATATCAGCAGTGCAGAAGTGGATGTCTTCATCATGGTAGTCAAATACCCATTTGAATGTAATATTTGTGAACAATGTATAGCCGCCTGTTGTATGAAGAACGCCCTTTGGCTTTCCTGTAGAGCCTGATGTGTAAAGAATGAACAAAGGATCTTCTGCATCCATCCATTCAGGCTCGCAGTAGTTTGCTATGTCTGTAGCATTTATCTCATTATGCCACCAAATATCTCTTCCGGGCTCTATATCTACATTTCCGTCTGTTCTTTTTACTACGATTGCCTTTTCTACAGTCGGGCATTCCTGCAGGGCTTCATCAGCATTTGCCTTGAGCGGGACAAGCCTGCCGCCCCTTACACTCCTGTCAGCAGTGATCAAGAGTTTTGATTTGCAGTCCTGTATCCTGTCTCTCAGTGCCTGAGAACTGAATCCGCCGAATACTACGCTGTGAATTGCCCCTATCCTTGCGCATGCAAGCAATGAAATGGCAAGCTCTGGAATCATTGGAAGATAGATTGTAACCCTGTCTCCCTTTTTTATCCCTTGTTTTTTCAGCACATTTGCGAACCTGTTTACCTCGTAATAGAGCTGTTGATATGTGTATGTCTTGTAACTTCCATCATCAGCCTCCCATATTATTGCTGCCTTATTTCTTGTTGGAGTATTTACAAATCTGTCAAGGCAATTATAAGATGCATTTAATTTCCCGCCTATGAACCACTTAATCTCCGGCTTGTCAAAATTCCATTCCAAGACCTTGTCCCATTTTTTAAACCATGAAATGTTCTTCTCTGCTGTTTCAGCCCAGAAGCCTTCTGGATCTTCTACAGATCTCTTATACATCTGTTCATACTCTTTCATGCTTTTTATATGAGCCCTTTCGCTGAATTCCTTTGACGGCGGAAATGTCCTTTTTTCTGCCATCAAAACATCAATACCTTCCTTTGACATTTCTTCCTCCTTTTATTTTGTAATAACTGGTCCAAATAATATTATTATGATTACTCTAATTATAATAATTAAAAAAATAGAAAAAAAGGGCGCCCAGCCTCCGATGGTGTTCCAATATGTGCCTTCATTTTCGGCAGAAGGCCTTGCAAAAGGAAACATCATGCCAATTACCTTGTAAACAGGCTCTGTAAACCTGATAAAAAAGCTGAGTATAAAATTATTTCTATTTCGGGTGAATAAACTTAGAGCGATTCTCCCGATTATAAGCCACATAAATAGAGATAATGAATAGTTTGCGATTAATACAATCCAGTCTTTCATTTTTTACAGTAGCAACTGGAACCTGCCAGATGGCAGGTTCCAGTCTTTTTAATTAATGACCCTTCAATTCCGGCGCTACTTCCTCGCCCTTAAGCGCTCCCTTAGGATACCTTACGCTGTCAACAAAGTCCTGTATCTCTTGCGAAGGCTCTTTTGTAAATTTAGAGACTAACCATATTGTCAGAAAACCTGCAGGCATTCCGAATATGCCTGCTCCGACAGTCTTTATACCGAACCAGTCAACTCCATAAAACTTGCTTCCTATTATGTAGAAGCCGGTCACGCCGAGACCTACTAATATACCAGCAATAGCAGCAGGCCTTGATGCCTTTTTATACCAAATACCCATTACAAGGGCCGGGAAGAAGGACGCAGCAGCGAGGGAGAATGCCCATGCAACGAGTTCTACTATGATAGCAAGCTTGAATTTTGCAACCCATGCGCCTAAAAGGGCAACAAATACAAGAAGAACTCTCGAAATTGTCAATCTTCGTGTAGCAGATGCCTTTGGGTTTATCTGTTTAAAGTAAATGTCGTGTGAAAGCGCATTGGCTATAACAAGAAGAAGTCCGTCTGCCGTTGAAAGCGCAGCGGCCAAGCCTCCTGCTGCTACAAGGCCTGCTATAACATACGGAAGCCCTGCTATCTCCGGAGTGGCAAGGACTATCATGTCGGGTTTGATCGATATCTCGGCAAACTGGAGTATTCCGTCAGCATTCATGTCTTTCACAGATATAAGACCGACCTTTGACCATGACGCAACCCATCCAGGAAGAGCCGCAATCTGCTGTCCAACGACATTGCTCAATACCTCCCATCTTGCAAAGGCTGCATATGCAGGAGCTGAGAAATACAGCAGGAATATAAAAAATAATGCCCAGCCTACAGAAGAACGAGCCTGTTTAACTGATGGAGTTGTATAAAACCTCATGAGTATATGAGGCAGTCCTGCTGTTCCTACCATAAGGCATAAGGTTAGTATAATCATATTCTTCATGTCCATTCTCGCAAATGGCTGAACATAAGGCTTTGGTGTTTTTGCACTTCCTTCTGCTCCTTTTTTAGCCTCTGTCCACTTTTCCTTAGCCTCTGCAGGCGTCTTTGGAAGAGCCTTTAATGCTTTTTCTATTTCTTCTTTAGCCTTTGGATCAGCATCTGCCGGCAGAACTGCAAGCTTTGCCTGAAGGGCTTCTCTTTCAGCGTCGAGGCTTGCAGGCAGCGCCTTAATCTTTGCATCAAGCTCTGCTGCCTTCTGCTTCCAAATATCTCTGACCTCCTGCTCTTTTGTATCTGCTATAATCTCTTTTTCCTTTGCATCAATTTTTTGCAGAACCTGACCATACATAACCTGAGGAACTGGTACCCCTGTAACCTTTACAGAGAGCACTGTTACAGGTATTAAGTAAGCGATAATTAGAATTATGTATTGTGCAACCTGAGTCCATGTAACAGCCCTCATTCCTCCCAAGACAGAGCATACGAGAATTCCCATTAAGCCGACAAAGACACCTATCTCAAAAGGTATGCCTAAAAACCTGCTCGTGATAATTCCGACGCCTGTGACCTGTGCAATAAGATATGTGAATGAAGTAATCATTGCTGCAAGTATTCCGGCATTTCTCGCAAAGTTTCCGCCGTATCGTACACCTAAAAAGTCAGGTATTGTAAACTGGCCGAATTTTCTTAAATACGGGGCGAGGAATACAGCGAGCAAAACATATCCTCCTGTCCATCCCATTATATATGCCAGACCGTCATAGCCGAGAATGTAAATGGTGCCTGCCATTCCTATAAAGGACGCTGCGGACATCCAGTCAGAGCCTGTAGCCATTCCATTAAACACTGCAGGGACCTGTCTTCCGGCAATATAATATTGAGATACCTTGGCTGTCCTGCTCAGGATCCCGATCATTGCATAAACTCCGATAGTAACTACCATGAATGTCCAGCCTATATATTTTGGCTGAAGGCCCATTCGCTCGGCTATTCCGAGGGCTATTACAAAAAGGACGAATATTCCTGTGTAAAGGCCATATATCTTGCCGAGGTTTTGCGTAAATATATCCTTTTGTTTTTCCATCTTATTCCTCCTCTTCCGCTACATCGTATTTTTTGTCAAGTTTGTTCATCTTATAGGCATAGTAGAATATCAGAATAACAAATGTAGCAATGGACCCTTGCGCACCCATATAATACCCTAACGGAAATCCCAAAATAGAGATGTTATTTAGGGTGTTTACGATTAACACAGCTCCATAAGAAACAAGAAACCAGATTAAAAGAAGAATAGCCGTAAGTTTCTGGTTTTCTTTCCAATAAGCCTGAAGTTTCGCCTTTTCAACCATGTTGCCTCCTTTTTAGTTTTTTAAATTTGAGATCCGAAATTTCTAATCTGAAATTTTCCTCTCACCTCCCCCCCTCGTTTAAGGCTTTCCAATTTTTAAGAGATCCTTAATGCTCCTTACCCCAAGTTGGGGCAAAAAAACAAGAAACCTCTGGAACAACTGGGCTGTAATAAATGCATCCATTAGCGCATTGTGAGCATCTGACACAGGGATTTTGTATTTTTTTGCTATAGAAAAGAGATTATCTTCCCCATTGTCTCTGTAAAAGTGCTTCCCAGCATCACCGTGCTCTCTAATCCATTTATAAATCCTTAACGTATCAACTAAAGAATTTCCAATGCGCTTGCCATAAAGCCTCATAACCTCTTTGTTCAGAAATACGAGATCAATGAATAAAAAGTGTCCAACAACAACGCTGTCTTTGCAGAAATCTAAAAAATCAGAGAGTACGTTTTCTATAGACGGACTTTTTTCCGCTTCTGAAGGTGTAATTCCATGGACGATCACGCTCTTTGAGGTCAGGGCTGTTTCCGGCTTGACAACCCTATAAAATGTTTGTCCGATGTCTATTCTGCTGCCTGTCATTTTTATACAGCCTATCGATACTATTGAGTCTTTTTTGGGATCAAGACCTGTTAGTTCTGTGTCCATTACCACATATTTCCCATTGCCAATCGGCAGATTCAGATATTCATTTGTTAATGAATCTGTTTTTTTCCTGAAGATATTTGCGACTGATGTCATCATCCGCCTACCATCCCTGGTTTATACTGATCTATAATAATGTCCTGCATTTTTGATATTATCTGAAAAGACTCTTTAAGGGATTTTCTTTCAAGGCTGCTCAGCTTGCTCGGATTTATAAAATTGTCAGGAGGCATATTATTTTCTATCTGTTCAATCTGATGATGAATCCTGAGAAGTGTAATAAATTCAAAGGCATACTCAAGCTCATCTCCTGAATGTCTGACCACAGGATGCGAATCCTTCAATAATCTTATCCTCTCGATGGTTGAAGTCTCGCTAACTCCTGATTCAAGGCTGAATAGCCTTACAATATCCACAAGCGGGCCAATTCCTCTAAACTTCAGATTCAGTTCATCCTTATGCTCTCCGCTTTTTTCAACAACAAATGTTTTTAGAAAACCGAGAGGCGGCCTGTTTTTTGTTATGACACCTGCCATCTGGGCAAGGAATATATTCTGTCCTTTTAAAATCTTTATCAGATAGTCCCTCAGATCTTCTGCAAGGCTGAAGTCGCCAAACAAAGGCCTGAAATCAAAAAATATCAGAGACCTTAAAATTGCTTCAGGGGTAGGGGTGTTTATCCATGCTGAAAAATACTTTTCCCATACTTTTAAAGGCTGGCACCACTTTGGATTGCTCGCCATGTAATCTGCCGGGCACAATGGAAAACCGCACTTTATAAGGCTGTCTCTAACGAATATTGTAAAATCGGCAAAATACCTCTTTGCCTCTTCTGACTCCTCTGAATAGATAATTGCATTGTCCTGATCTGTCTTGAATGTCTGTTCCTTCCGCCCTTCGCTTCCAAACGCTATCCAGCAAAACGGGGTTGGAGCCTTGCCGTATTTTTTTTCTGAAATCTCAAGGACTTTCCTTACAAGTCTGTCATTCAGTTCGGTTATTATCTTTGTTATATTGCTTGCCTTTGCACCTTCCCTAAGCAGAAGTCCTACTATCATGTTTATCTTTTTAGCTACGGGGATAAGTCCTTCAATAGTCTGTTGATTTTCTATGTCCTTTGAGAAAGACAAAGGAGAAGAACCTTGAAGAAGCATGAGGTCATGGTTTGTTATGACGCCTTTAAGGTCTCCGTCTTTTACTACGAGTATATGGTGGATATTGTGCCTTATCATCTTCAGCACAGCCTCAAAACAATAATCCCTTGCATCAACTCTTATAAGAGGAAGGCTCATTATATTGCTTATTGGTTCGTTTACATCCCTTCCCTTTGCAACGACCTTTTCCCTGAGGTCTCTGTCTGTCACAATTCCAACTGGAACAGAATTGATGTCAATTATTATTAAGGAGCTTACCTTATTTTTTGCCATTATACGGGCTGCGTCCTGTATGGTTGCATCTTGCTCAATAGTAATGACCTCTTTTGTTGCAATATCGCCGACACGAGTTGTAAAGAGCAGCCTGTCGCTCCCTCCGTAAAATAGGCTTTTGCTGTGCATCTCCTTATATGTCCTGTCAATATACTTTGTTATGTGGGATTTTAAAAAATATTCTGTAAAAACAGGATTGGAGTCAAGAAGACGCAAAACAGTCTCTTTATTTAAAAGATAACAGATTGTATCCTCGATAGCCTTTACATTTGCCCTTGCCCTGTCCTTGCCGATAAGGGAAAGAAAACCAAAATTATCCCCTTCGCCTCTGTAATCAATTATTACATCTTCACCATCGGTTTTTATAAATACCTTAACACTGCCCTTTTTTATTATCTGAAGATACTCGCTTGGAGGACCATCCTGCTCTAAGATAATTTTATCCTTCGGATAAAACTCCATTGTTAAGCCTTTTGCTATAGACTTTATGGTCTGTTCATCAAGAAACTGAAATGGCGGAATGTTTTTCAAAAAAGCTATGACATCTTCTAAAATCATAAAATCTCCATGCAATTGGAATTATTTAGCAAATAAAATACCATTTTTTACTGCTTGAAAATAAAGGATTTTTTTGCTTGATAGCCGTGACTCAAGGCTGAAGTGCAACAAAAAGTAACATGGTAGTGTTACTTTTTGTAATATTTTACTGAGAAAAGTATAGTCTAAATCTAAGGTCTTTGTAAACCCCATTTTTTTCTTTTTTCCCAGAGGGACTTCCTCGTAATTCCGAGCATATCCGAGAGCTGTTGTTCATTGAATTTGGTCTGGTATCTTTTTATAAATGCCTTTGTATAGTCTTCTATGGATAATTTGTCATTTATGGCGGCATAAATAAAAGAGCCCTCTTTCTTTATACCCTCAGGGAGGTGTTCGGTTTTTATTGTCCCGTTTTCTGCTATGAGGATTGCCCTTTCTATTATGTTCTGTAGTTCCCTGATATTGCCGGGCCAGTGGTATGCTTTGAGGATCTCCAATGCCTTGTTATCTATCTCATTCACCGGTTTGCCCAGTTCCTTTGAATATTTATGTATGAAATATCTTACCAATAGTTCTATATCCTCTTTCCTCTCCCTCAAGGGAGGAAGCTTTATGGTAATCACGTTTATCCTGTAAAAGAGGTCTTCCCTGAAAGTCCCCTCGTTTATGGTATTTTCTATATCCTTGTTTGTAGCAGATATAAATCTCAGGTCAACCTTAATGCTCTGTGTCCCGCCCACAGGCCTTATCTCATGGTCTTCAAGCACCCTCAGGAGCTTTGATTGAAGGCCTATGCTCAAATCACCAATCTCATCGAGGAAAACAGTGCCTCCGTTTGCCTCCTCAAAAAGCCCTTTTTTTGAGGTTATCGCGCCTGTAAAAGCGCCCTTAACATGACCAAATAGTTCTGACTCAAGGAGGTTCTCTGGGATGGCACTGCAGTTTATTGGAATAAAAGGCTTGTCTGCTCTGCTGCTGTTAAAGTGTATAGCCCTTGAGATGAGTTCTTTGCCCGTGCCTGTCTCTCCAAGTAAAAGCACATTGCTCCTAGCGTCTGCAATCTTCTTTACCTCGGTGATTATCTTCTGCATTGCTGAACTCTCGCCTATTATCCTGCTGAAGTCGTACTGTCTTTCTATCTGCTTTTTGAGGAGGACATTTTCAGTCTGAAGAGCCTTCTGTTTTAGCGCATTCTTTACAATCCGTTTTATTTCTTCATGTATGATGGGCTTTACGACATAGTCATATGCGCCTGCCCTCAGGGCTTCAACTGCGGTCTCTAAAGATGCATATGCAGTAACAATTATTACAGTCTGGTCAGGGAACCTTTCCTTTATCCTTTTCAAGAGTTCTATGCCGTCAATGCCGGGAAGTATGATATCTGTTATTATGATGTCATAGAGGGATTTGTCGAGCATTTCGAGCGCTGACTCTGCGTTTTCAACAGCATCAGCCTGATAGCCGTCTTTTAAAAACACTCTTTTCAGGGATGCTCTCAATGTTTCTTCATCTTCAACTACGAGTATTCTTTCAGACATTGGCTTGCATCGGCAACTTTATCACAAATGTCGTTCCCTCTCCCTTTTTGCTTTTTACAGTGATTGTACCATTGTGCTCCTTGATTATACCATAGCATATGCTCAGACCTAATCCAGTGCCTTTCCCAAAAGGCTTTGTTGTGAAAAATGGGTCAAATATCTTGTCTATCACAGACTCATCAATGCCTGCCCCTGTATCTCTGAATTCTATCTCTGCAAAAGCACTATTAATCCTCATTCTTATGTCTATCCTGCCTCCATCGGGCATGGCATCGAGGGCATTAAGCATAAGGTTTAAAAAGACCTGCTGCATCTGGTCTGGATTAACTAACAATCTCGGCATATCCTCTATTTCTGTATTGAGTTGAATGTTTTTGAATCTCTTGTCGTATTTAACAAGATTAATTGTGTGGTCAAGTATCTGTTGCACGTTAGAATCTGTTTTCCCAACAGAAGAGATCCTTGCAAAATCTCCCAGACTGCGGACTATCTTAGCAATACGCTCTATATGGCTGTTAATGGTCTTTAGAGATTCCGCAGTAAATTTTATGTCATCCCCTGATTCGAGCTTTAGCGCTGTTAGTTCCTGCACGAGAGATGATATAGATGCAAGCGGATTGCCTATTTCGTGGGATATTCCAGCAGTCAATTTTCCAATGCTTGACAGCTTTGAAGCCTGAAACAACTGCTCTTCCATTTTCTTTTTTTCTGTTATATCCTCAAGGACAATAACATATCCGCCTGACGGGTCCTTAAATGGGCTGACATTAATTTTAAAGGTCTTATTTGCTGGTGCATGAAATATTATCTCCTTTTGTTCGTTCTGAAGCAGGACATCGGTGGGAATCCATGGCAATAAAAGTATTATAGAGTTATTGAATGCCCTTGATTTTTTTATCCCTGTAATAATCTCCATCTCTTTATTCCAGTATTTAACCCTCAACAGAGAGTTGACAGTAGCAATGCCCATCGGAGCGGACTCTATAATATTTTCGCTGAACTCTTTAAGATATGACAATTCCCTGTTCGCATCTGTAAGTTCTTGACGCGAGAGCCTGAGGTTTTCAGTCATGTGTTTTATTGACTCTGAAAGCTCTCCCCGTTCCCTTTCTGTCAGAACGAGTTTATTTTCAAATATAATCGCTGATATGGATGAGCCTATTGCCCCAGACAGTATTTTTTCTGCCTCATTTCGCAGTTCAAAGAGTTCCTTAGGTGTAAGTTCATCCCTTTTTTTATTCATTTTCAAAAGAAATGAATTTATTGCTTCTTTTGCCTCATGCCTGCCGAGATACTGTGCGAGTATATTTTCTATATCGCCTGCAGTATATGAACTGCTGTGGGCGAGTTCCCGCGCCTTTTCATAAGACTCAACAAATATAAGGGACTGTATTTCTTCGTCTTTTGACTGTTTTGTAAATACAGATATGCCGATATAAAACATCAGATTAAAAAACATGCTCCAGAATAGGGAGTTGCCCCACTTACCGAATCCCTTTATTCCAAAAAGGCTCGTAGGATTAAACATTTCAGAGCCTGTTATAAGCCCAATAATTCCTATGTCCTTTACAATGCTTGCCTTCATTAGAGCAGGCATTATCAGGGTATAAAACCATACTGCAAAGCCTGCGATAAGACCTGCAATCGCTCCTGTCTTTGTTCCCCTCTTCCAGTAAAGTCCCAAAAAAAATGCAGGCGCCAACAGTGCAACTGCCTCAAAGGACTTCAGCCCCATATCTACAAGGCTATAAAATTCTCCAATTGATGTGGCAAAGAAATATCCTAAAAAAACCAACCCAAGAATCACGAGTCTTTTTATGTTTAAAACAATGGAAGGGAATTTAGGGGCGTCATGAAATTTTATGAGAGCAGGCATAATTATACTGTTCATTACCATTGTGCTTAATGCCAATGCCTCAACGATTATCATGCCTGTTGCAGCAGAAAATCCGCCTATAAAGGCAATGAGGGAGAGATACTTTTCGCCGTTTTGCAAAGGCAAAGTTAAGACAAAATAATCTGCATTGCTGCCTTTGCCTCCCATAAGAAGCCCTCCAAATGCGATTGGAAGAACGAATATGTTTATCAAAAAAAGATACAATGGGAAAAGCCATGCAGCCTTTGATATATGCGATTCATTATAATTTTCTACAACAGCCATCTGGAACTGTCTTGGCAGAAACATTATAGCCATCATAGAGAGGAAAAGCAGTACAAACCACTCAAAATAGGCAGCTCCGGTGCCTGTTCCCAAAAACAGCAGAAAAGAATGCTCTGAATTCTGAATCTTATCTAATATGTCTCTAAACCCGTCAAACATGCCATAAGTCACAAAAACGCCTATAAGAATAAATGCAATAAGCTTTACTATTGACTCAAAGGCAATCGCAAAGACCAATCCGCCGTGCCTTTCTGATGAATCAAGCCTTCTGGCGCCGAACATGATAGCGAATATGCCGAGTATCAATGTGATGAAGAGCCCCGCTGCAGAACTTCCTCTTATTTCTCCAGCAATGATTGAGAATGTGCTTATAATCGCCTTTATCTGCAGTCCGAGATATGGAGCAATTCCTACTACAGATACTATTGTTACGAGGGCTGAAAGAAAGAGAGA
>OGCL01001358.1_pt1 | contig 21284 bp, 17 predicted proteins | sample 1570041 | NCBI WGS metagenome assembly OGCL01 (sample SAMN06266162, study PRJEB24511) | hot springs metagenome | isolation source: Hot spring water | place: South Africa: Limpopo | collected 2015-06-22
CAGGATTTTGGTGCCGGGGGCGGCGACTGGGGAGCGATGGGCTGGCACAACCAGGCGCTTGAGGCCAACCTGATCGATCTGGTGCAAGGCAATCTTCCGCCTGCCATGCTGTCTGAGCGACGCCGAAGGGTGGCCGGTCTTCTGCATGCCGAGCTGCCCGTGATCCCTGTCGCCTGGTACAGGCAGCAAGTGGCCGTCAGCAGCCGGCTCAGCGGGGTGAGCCTGGATCCGCTGGAGCGCTCCTATCGGCTCACGCAAATACGGTGGCGCTCATGATGGCCGGGGTGTCGTGGATGTCGTCCCGGTGGGCCGCGGTGCTCGCACGCCGGGCGCTGCAAGCGCTGGTCCTTGCATTGTTTGTGGGCACGATCTGCTTCTTCATGGCGCGGGCGCTGCCGGGCGACATCGCCACACGCATTGCCGCCGGCCGTTACGGCTACGACCTGGTCAGCAATGCGGCCGCGGACGCGGTTCGGGCGGAGCTTGGCCTGGACGGACCTTTGGGCCTGGCGTTGCTTCAGTGGTGGGGCGAGCTCATGCGCGGCCAGCTTGGTACCTCGCTTGTCACGGGCGCGCCAGTCTGGCAGGAGGTGATCCACCAGCTGGGCCACACCATTGCTTTGTCGGTGGCCGCCATCGTGCTTGCCGCCGCGGCCGGTTTGCCGCTGGGCATCCGTGCTGGCCTGCGCCCCGGTGGTGTTGCTGATCGACTCACCGTGATGCTCGCCGTGGTGTTGCGCGCCATGCCGCCATTTCTGCTGGCGCTGTTGCTGATGCTGCTGGTGGCGGTGCAGCTCGGCATGTTGCCGGTAGCCGGTGACGCCCACAACGGCGGGCTGCTCCTGCCTGCGCTTACGCTGGCGCTGCCGCTCACGGCGGGGCTCGCCCGCGTCACGCGCGATGCGGTCCGCGATGCGGTGCTGTTGCCCTCGCATGAGTTCGCGCGCACCAAAGGCCTGTCGGACAGACAGGCGCTGTGGCGCCACGCGCTGCGCCACGCTGCGTTGCCGGTGGTGGCCTGGCTGGGTGTGCAGGCAGTTTTTCTGGTGGAAGGGGCCCTGGTGGTCGAGACCTTGTTCGCCTGGCCCGGCATCGGGCATGCACTGGTTCACGCCGTGTTCGGCCGCGATGTCCCGATGATTCAAGGCACGGCGCTGTGCATGGGTCTGCTGTTCGTGGGGTTCAACGTGTTGGTGGACGCGGCCTGTTTCGCGCTCGATCCACGCCGAGTGCGGGGGGAGGGGGCATGAGCCTGATCGCCACGTCTTTTCCGGGCGAAATGCGCCGACCCCGCGCGGCACGCCATCTGGGCATGGGCCTGATCGTGCTGGTGGCGGCCTTTGGCTTGTTGGGGCCGACGCTGATCGGGATTGATCCCGCAAGCCAGAACCTCTATGCGGGTCTTCAGCCACCTGGGGCGGCCCATTGGCTGGGAACGGACCTGCTGGGCCGAAGCGTGTTGTCCCGGCTGGCGCATGCGGCGCAGCTGTCGCTGGGTCTCGCGCTGCTGGCGGCCATCACGGCGGCGGTACCCGGGGTGCTGTTGGGCGTGGTGGCAGCATGGCGCGGTGGGCGCATCGAGCGCGCGTTGGTATTGCTGGCCGATGCGGTCATGTCCTTGCCAGGACTGCTGGTGGTGCTGCTGTTTGCCAGCCTGGCGCCGGGGCGCCACTGGGCGCTGTATGTTGGTTTGTCCTTGTCGTTGTGGGTTGAGTACTTCCGGGTCAGCCGGGCCGCGAGTCGCCCGGTGTTGGCCGGTGATGCGGTACAGGCCTCGCGTCTGCTCGGCTTCGGCCCGCTCTACGTGATGCGCCGGCACTTGCTGCCTGCGCTGGCGCCCACGTTGACCACCCTGCTGGCGTTCAGTGTGGCGCAGGCGGTGCTGGCGCTGGCCGCCCTGGGCTTCATTGGCGTGGGCCTTCAGCCGCCCGCCCCCGAACTCGGACTCATGATGACCGAGTTCCTCCCTCATTACGAAGAGGCACCGTGGCTGATCGCCGCACCCGTCTTGCTGCTGATGGCGCTGGTGCTTGGCATGATGCTGCTTGGCAGTGACAAGGTGGGCGCATGAGCGACGCTTTCCTGCTGGCGGTCGAGGGATTGACCGTCCATGTGCAGCAGCGCTGCCTGCTGGAGTCGATCTCGTTTGCGCTGCGCGCTGGCGAGACGTTGACCCTCGTCGGCGAGAGCGGGGCCGGCAAGTCCCTGTTGGCGCAGGCCGTGATGGGCAACCTCGACCCCGCGCTGCGTGCGGGCGGCCGCGTGACGCTGTGCGGCCAGACCAGTCGGGCAGACGACGCAGCCGCGCGCCGGACGCGCTGGGGCCGCCAGTTGGCCCTGCTTCCCCAAGAGCCGGCTCTGGCGCTCGACCCGTTGCGCCATATCGGGCCGCAGCTGTCCGAAGTGCATGCGCTGGTGCAGGGTCGTCCTGCGGAGGAGGCGCGCGCGATCGCGGCGCGGGAACTCGACTCTGTCGGCCTCGGTCCGGCTGCGACCCGCTACCCCTGGCAGGTCTCGGGCGGCATGGCGCAACGCGCTGCGATGGCCATTGCGATGGCAGGAGGCGCTCAGGTGCTGATGGTGGATGAACCGACCAAAGGCCTGGACGCACACTGGTGCGATCACGTGATCACCCTGCTGCAGTCTGTGCAACGGGCGGGTGGGTGCGTGGTCACCATCACGCATGATCTGCGCGTGGCGCGGGCGCTTGGCGGTCGTGTGATCGTGCTGCGCGATGGCAGGGTGGTTGAGCAGGGCGAGGTGTCCGACGTGCTGGAGGCGCCTCGGCATGACTTCACACGCCGCCTGATTGCCGCCGATCCGCGCCACTGGGCGCCTCGCGGTGCAGCACCAGCTGGCGAGGTGTTGCTGCAGGCCACCGGCCTGAGCAAGCGCTTCGGCGCGCACAAGCTGTTCGAAAGGCTGGATCTCTCGGTGCTGCGGGGCGAGCGGCTGGTGCTGCAAGGTCCTAGCGGCAGCGGCAAGAGCACGCTGGGCAATGTGCTGCTGGGCTTGATGCCGCCTGACACCGGCACGCTCCAGCGCGCTGCCGGGCTGGAGCCTCAGGCGTTCCAGAAGCTCTACCAAGACCCTGTTGCGTCGTTCGCACCGCAGGTCTCGCTTGAGCAATCACTGAGGGATGTGGTGCGGCTGCACCGGCGACGCTGGCAGACGGTCCAGGCGCTGCTCGACCGCTTGAGGGTGCCCGAATCGCTGCTTGCTCGCCGGCCGGCATCGGTGTCGGGTGGCGAACTGCAGCGTGTCGCCCTGGCACGCGTCTTGACCGTCCAGCCTGCGCTCGTGTTCGCCGATGAGCCCACCTCGCGCCTCGACCCCATCACGCAGCAGGACGCCATGGCCGTGTTGCTGGATGCAGTCGACGCGTCCGGTGCTGCGCTGATGCTGGTCACGCACGATGAGGGGCTCGCCCAATCTGTGGGCACGCGCTGCATTCGCCTGGCCGCCCCGCCGTCAGGCGTCGACGAGCGGGACTGAGCGGTGCGCGCGGGCGGGAACGGCCGTGCGCGAGACTTCCCGCCAGTATTGAGAGAACGAGTTGCAGCGCTTGGCCGGGTCGGGCCACAGCAGTGGCTCGGGCACGCAGTGCGCTCGCGGCCACGCCTTGCCGGCCATGTGCAGATGCGGGTTGTCGGTGTAAGCGCATGAGGCCGGTGGCGGGTCTTCCAGCCACACGATGTCGTCGCACACCTCACGCATGGCCGCGTGCACGAAGTGCCAGCGTCGGGCGCTCCAGGGCCACGCGTTGTGGAAATCGGCCGCAAACACACCGAGGCGTTTGCGATGAGGTGCAGCGGCCTCGGTGCAGGGGTTACGCACCGCCCAGGGGTGGACCAGCCATGCATGGGTCAACTCGCCTGCGCTGGCCGATCGCAACGCAAACGGGGGCGTATGCAGCAAGGCGGGTTCGTTCGTTGTCTCGGGCAAGGCCGCCAGGCGGTGTTCGCCAGGCGCGGGGGCGGCAAGGGGCTGCCGAGCCCAGGTGTCAAGCGCATCGTAGTCGGTGTCCAGAAGGCTGCCCTGCACGTGCCAGCCTGGTGGTGCGTGGCGGGCCACATTCTCGGCGTTGAACAGATACGGCTTGGTGCTGCCCGTGGCCGCCACCCATTGCCAGGACAGGTGGTTGCTGCCCAGGTCGCCATCAAGCAAGTGGCCGTAGAGCCAGTCGGCGCCAGCGCGCCAGTGCACCTTGCGCATATGGACCAGATACGACGCCAGCCACATGCGGGCGTGGTTATGCAGGTAGCCGGTGGCATACAACGTGCGCACCGCCTGATCGATCACGGCCAGGCCGGTGCGCGCCTGTCGGATGTCGTCGGGTACCGTGTTGGTGTAATCGGCGTCCCGCAACAGGCCTGGGCGCAGGCTGCGCAGAATGCCCTGGCCCTCACGCCGCCAGACGTGCTGGAAGTAGGCGCGCCAGCCCAGTTCGTACACCAGCTTGTGGCCGTCAGCGAGGCCATGCTGGTCACGCAGGTACCCGGCTACCTGATCCAGACTGAGCACGCCGTGTGTGATGTAGGGCGACAGCCGGGTCACTGCCCCATCCAGGTGGTTGCGCGTGCGCGCGTAGGCCTCTGGCTGCACGCGGCGCAGGCGATCTTGCGCCGCGCGCAAACTGGGCGGGAAGGCGTCGCGGGTGCCGTCAGAGGCATCGGGCTTGTGCATGCCATGATGCTATGGCACCTTGGTGGTGCGCATGTGTTTGCGAGACGCCCCTTAGCGGCGACAAAGCGGCCTCATCCCGACGCCGTACCAAAAAAAAGCGCCCCGAGGGGCGCTTGGTGACCAGCGGTGTCAGCGGGGCTCAGCGGTTGCTCTCCGCAACGATCACCCAGTTGCCATCGTCCTTCTGCCAGGTCAGCGCCTTGGCGCTGGTGTCGTTGTAGCCCTGCGAACGGTAGGTCTGGCTGAAACGGGTCACGACGGCATTGTTCTGAACCGACGTCTTCACGTCACTGACACGCACTTCGATCGGACCAGGCTTGCTCACCATGCGACGACGCTCGGCCTCCCAGCGGGCGTGCGAGCTGCGGGCAGGCGCGAAGGACTTGCTGTAGAAGCCCAGGTAGCGCTCGACATCCTTGGCCGTCCAGGCCTCGGCCCAGCCCTGCAGGCGTTCGTTCACGGTGGCCAGGGCGGTCGCGTCCGGCGCGGAGCTCACGGGCGCAGCAGCAACGGTTGCTGGTGCGGCGATGCTGCTGCTCATGGCCGGGGTGGCCATTTTGCGGGCGCGATCGTTCAGTTGCTCGCGCGTGGCGCCTTCAGGCTCGACCGTCACCACCGGACAGCGTTGAGCTGCGTCGCCCTCGGCTCGCCAGTTGTTGGCGGCGTCGGCGCCGGTGTTGTCACGGCTCAGGCCGAGCGTGGCCGTGAGCGTGTTCTGGGCGGCATGGGTGCGGGCGTAGGCCAGCATCAGATCCTGCTCGGCGTTGGCGTAGGCGCGCTTGGCCGTGTAGAGCTCGTTCTCGGCGTTGAGCAGATCCAGCAGGCTGCGCTGGCCGATGTCGAACTGCTGGCGATAGGCGTCGCGGGCCTTCTCGATGGCCAGGACGTTGCGGTCCAGCGCAACGAGTTGCTCCTTGAGCTTGCGGATGTCGTTGTGGGCGATGGCCACGGTCTGGCGCACGTCGCGGCAGGCCTTGTCGCGCAGATCCTGGGCCTGGTTGAGCAGGTCGGCGTACTGGCGTACGCGGGCCTGATCCGAGCCGCCGTTGTACAGGTTCCAGTTCAGCAGCAATTCGGCAGCGGTGTCACGCTTCTGATCGCGCACGCCGTCGAAGTTCTTGCCGAAGCCGCTGCGCACGCGGGCTTCTACGCGAGGCTGGTAGGCGCTGTCCTGAACACGGACATCGGCCTGTGCGGCGCGCACGTTTTCGATGGATGCGCTGATGGTGGCGTTTTGGGCCAGCGCCAGGCTGATGCTGTCGGTGTAGGTGGCCGGCAGGTTGCGATCCAGGCCTGCTGCAGCGGCCTGGCCGGCGCGCGGCGCCTCGCCCACGATGCGCAGGTAACGGGCGCTCACGTCGTGCAGGTTGGCACGCTCGGTGGTCAGGTTGGACTCGGCCAGGGCCAGGCGGGCGTTGGCCTGTTCGGAATCCACGCCACGGCCCACGCCTGCCTTGAACTTGCTTTGCAGCTGGTCGAAGACGTACTTGTGTTGCACATAGTTCTCTTCGGCCAGTTCAACCATGCGGCGGAAGCGCTGCACGTCGATGTAGGCGCGGGCGGCTTCCAGGGCGGCGTCTTCGGTGGCGCCCAGGAATTCGAAGTAGCGCACCAGGCGGGCATGGCCCAGGCGCTCGACCTCGTTGCGGGTGGCCTGGCCGTTCCAGAGCACCTGGGTGGCACTCAGGGCGATGCCATTGCGCGTGAGGCTTTGCGATTCGGGGTTGCGGGTGGTGATGCGGTCGCTGTCACGACCCACACCGGCGCTCAGGTCGACGCGGGGCCGGTAGGCGCCACGGGCCACATCCATCTCATTTGCGGCCGCACGCAAGGCGTTCAAACGGGCAGTGACCTCGGGATTCTGCGAGATGGCCTTCTGTGCTGCGTCGGACAGACCGCTCAGAGCGGCGCTCTGAGGGGCATTCTGGGCCAGGGCCACGGTGCTCAGGCTGGCCAGGGCCAGAAGGGTCAGACCGGTCTTCAACTTCATGGACATCTCGATACCTCAGTGCGGTTGTTGCTGAGCGTCAGGCAAAGAAACAATTTCTAACCGATCATTCTGGCATCAAAAATTTCCTCTTGAAATGCGGGCGCCCCCCTGGGTGGATGGGTGCCCCCCGCGGTTGCAGGGTCCCCTCCAGGGGCGGGGCTGCCTGGTCAAGTTTTCCCCCTGGGATGCCGATGAACCAGTGTGGATCGCCCCTTTTCCATGCCCTCGCTCTATCCGCATGCCGCTGGCCTGGGCTGGCCGGGGGCGGTGCGCGCGCGCCTGAAGCGCGCTGGCCGCTGGCTGCGTGGCGCACTGGTGGCCGCGTGTCTGATGCTGGGGGCCGTGCAGGCCTGGGATTCGCCCCGGGTGCTGCAGCAGGCGGGGCGCATGGGGCCGGGCACGGCCGCGCGCGCACAGATGCTGATTCAGGAAATCGCCGAGGCCGCCGGTCAACCCGAAGTGGCCCGGCTGCGGGCCATCAATGCGTTCTTCAACCGCCAGGTGTTGTATGCCGACGACCGTGAGGTCTGGGGCCAGGTTGACTATTGGGCCTCGCCGCTGGAAACGCTCGCCAAGGCGCGCGGCGACTGCGAGGATTACGCCATCGGCAAGTATTTCTCCTTGCTCGCGGCCGGCGTCCCAGGTGTGAAGATGCGACTCGTGTATGTGCGTGCCGACATGGGCGGTGCGGTACAGGCCCACATGGTCCTGGCGTACTACCCCGAACCCGATGCCGAACCCCTCATTCTGGACAACCTTGTGACCGACATCCGCCCTGCATCCCGCCGCCCCGACCTCACGCCTGTCTTCAGCTTCAATGCAGAGGGGCTGTGGCAAGGGGTGGGCACGACCACGGCCGGTGACCCGACTGCGCGGCTGTCGCGCTGGCGCGACGCGCTCATGAAGGCGCGTTCGGAGGGCTGGTGGTGATGCAGGAACGCAACAGCCAGGAGCACGCATGTCATTGATCCGCCAGATCTGGTTGCTGCTGCTCGCCACGCTGCTGATGGCGTTTGTGGGCAGTTTTGCCGTGTGGATGTGGTCGGCTCGGGGCTACCTCGAGACCCAGCTGCGGCTGAAGAACGCCGACAACGCCCAGTCGCTGGCGCTCAACCTGTCGCAGCAGCGCGGCGATGTCACCGCCATGGAACTGACCGTGGCGGCCATGTTCGATACCGGCTTCTACCAGCGCATCACCCTCAAGGACGCGGGCGGCCGCGTGGTGGTCGACCGCGAGATGGACGCCCGTGTGCTGCCGCGTCAGGCGCCGCAGTGGTTTGTACAGATGATGCCGGTGCAGTCTGCGCCGGGGGTGGCCCAGGTTTCCAACGGCTGGCGTGCGGTGGGCTCGGTCGAGGTGGTCAGCCACTCGAGCTTTGCCCATGCGCAGCTGTGGCAGGGGGCGATTCAGACCGCCGGCTGGCTGGGTGTCCTTGGGGCGCTGTCCGGGCTGGTGGCCTCGTGGGGCGTGGCGCGCATCCGGCGCCCGCTGGATGGGGTGGTCGGCCAGGCGCAAGCCTTGATGGACCGCCGGTTCGTGACGCTGCCTGAACCCAAGGTGCCGGAGCTGGCCCGACTCGGCGGCGCCATGAACACGATGGTGGTGCGCCTCAAGGCCTTGTTCGACGAGCAGGCCGCTCAGGTGGAGCTCCTGCGTCAGCAGGCGCACTGCGACCCCTTGACCGGGCTGTCGCACCGACGGCATTTCATGGCGCAGCTGACGGCGTTGCTCGACAGCGAAGAGCGCGCCACGCATGGTGCCCTGTACCTGATCCGGGTGCTGGACCTGACCGGCATCAACCGCACGCTCGGCCACCGCCACACCGACGCCTTGCTGCAGCGCATTGCCAAGGCCTTGGGCGAGGTGTCCTCCGGCGTGACCGTCTCGGCGCTCGGGCGGCTCAATGGTGGCGACTTTGCCGTGTGCCTGGCCGGCGGCGACGTCCCGCTGCCCGAGGCGCAGCATTATGCGGATGCGCTGCGCCGGGCCTTTGCCGAACACGCGGTACAAGGCGGTGTGGTGGTCGGGGCGGTGGCCTGGCGCCGCGGCATGCGCATGCACCAATTGCTCGCCGCAGCCGATTCGGCGCTGGCCCTGGCCGAAAGCAAGGGCGTGTTCTCGGTAGAGCAGGCCTTGTCTCCGACGGACCAGACCCCGGTGCGAGGCGAAGACGAATGGCGCCGCGTGCTGCACGCTGCGCTGATGGAGCGGCGCGTGCAGCTGGGGGCCTTCCCGGTGGTGGATGCCCAGCGGCGCCTGGTGCACATGGAGTGCCCGATGCGGCTGCAACTCGACGAGGCAGGTGAGCCCGTGTCGGCAGCGCACTGGCTGCCCATGGCCATGCGCACCGGCCTGACCTCGCAGATCGACGAGCTGGCAGTCGTGCTGGCGCTGGAGGGGATGGCGCAGGACCACGCCAGCCGCGGCGTCAATGTGTCGCCCGCCTCGCTGCTGGACAGCAGCTTCGTGCCGCGTCTGCGCGATCACCTGCTTGAGTCGCCACAGCTTGCCTCGCGGCTGTGGCTGGAAGTGGCCGAGCCGGCGGCGATCGAGCGTCCCGATCTGGTTCACGAGTTGTGCCAGCAATTGCGCCCCCTGGGCGTACGCGTCGGCCTGGAGCATGCCGGTGAGCGCCTGACCCGGGTGGAGGCGCTGTTCGAGGTGGGGCTGGACTACATCAAGCTGGATGCGGCTGTGGTGCAGGGCGTGGCCCAGGACGCGAGCCGCGCCGCCTTCGTGACGGCCACGGCCAGCATGCTGCACGGCCTCGGCCTGCAGGTCTATGCCGAGGGCGTCAACGATGCGGCCGACATGTCGGCGCTGTGGCAGTGTGGGGTGGACGGCGTGACCGGCCCGGCTGTGCGTCTGGCGTCCTGAGGTGGCGACCCGAGTCCGGCGCGCGGGACGAGGACGCAGGGTCAGCGCCCATTAGCGCCCACTAGCGCCCATTAGCGCGCGCACTAGCGCTCGGTTAGCGCTCGGTTAGCGCTCGGTCGTGTGCCTTGAGCACCGGCTTGAGCAGGTAACCCATTACCGTCTTCTTGCCTGTGAGCACATCCACCTCGGCTGTCATGCCCGGCATGATGGGCATGCCTTCCTTGATCTGCGGTTGCGTGGTGCGCACGCGCACAACGTAGTAGGTGTTGTTGCCGCGCTCGTCGGTGACGGTATCCGGGCTGATGTTCTCGACCACGGCGTCCATGCCGCCATAGATCGAGAAGTCGTAGGCCGTGAACTTGACGGTGGCCTTCTGGCCGGGGTGGATGAAGGCGATGTCGCGCGGCTGGATCTTGGCCTCGAGCACGAGCGCGTCGTCCAGCGGCACGATTTCGACAATGTCCCGTCCCGGGCTCACCACCCCGCCGACCGTGTTGGCCAGCAGGCGCTGCACGCGCCCGCGCACCGGCGATCTCACCTGGGACTTGTCGACCTTGTCGGCCAGGGCCACCGCGCCTTCATTGAGGGCATTGAGGCGGGCGAGCACGTCGGACAACTCGCGCCGCGCCTCGTTGCGGAACGACAGATCGGTTTCCTGAATCTTGCGCGAGGCCTCCGCAATGGCGGCCTGGGCGCGGGCGCTTTGCGCACCGGCTTGCTCCATGTCGCCTCGGGCCCGGCTCACCTCACGTTCAAGCCGCAAGACTTCGACCTCTGACACGGCGCCCGTGCTCAACAGCGGCCGGGTTTTGGCCAGCTCCTGCTGCGACAGGTCGAGGCTGCGGGCGGCCGAGCTGCGTCGGGCTTGCGCCTCGCTGAGCTCCTGACGGCGCTGGGCGAGCTGCTGTTCACTGATCGACACCAGCGCCATCAGCTCCGAGCGTTTGGCGTCATACAGCTGGCGCTCTTCATCCAGAATGCGCGCTTCTTCCTCGTTGCCATCTTGCGCGGCGGGCGGGGAGAAGCCCGTGCCCTCGGCCAGGGCCTTCAGTCGTGCCGCCTTCACCCGCAGCGAAAACGCCTGCGCCGCGCTCTCGCGCACACCCGAGGTGGCGCGTGTCTCGTCGACCTTGAGCAGGAGCTGGCCGGCTTCCACTACCTGGCCTTCCTTGACCAAAATCTCTGACACCACACCGCCATCCAGCGACTGGATCACCTGCAGTTGCCGTGAAGGGATCACCTTGGCCTCGCCCTTGGTGACCTCGTCGATGGGTGCCACACTGGCCCACACCAGCAAGACGACCGTGACGACGACCGCGCTGCGAACGAGCGTCTGCGCGCGATGTGTCTTCGCGGTGGACATGATGGCCTCGGCCTCCTGCTCGAAGCTGCGCATGCCGGCCTGAGCGGCGGCAGAGGGGTCGACTCGGGGGCCTGCCAGCTTGTCCAGCAGCCGATCGGTGACGGGGGCGCAGCCCCGGCGAATGCGCTCCAGCACGTCCAGCGTGCCTTGGCCCATGCGTTGCAGCGTGCTCATGCCGTGATCCTTCGGGTTCTCATCACGATGCGCGGGCGATGCGGCCGGCGGCCAGCGCCTGCATGATGCGGTCGCGTGGGCCGTCTGCCACGACGCGGCCCTGGTCGATCACGATCACGCGGTCCACGAACGACAGCATGGACGTGCGGTGGGTGACCAGCACCACGGTCTTGTTCTGGCAGAAACGCTGCAGCTGCTGTGTCACGAAAGCCTCGGTCGAGAAGTCCATGGCGCTGGTGGGTTCGTCCAGGAGCAGGATGGGTGCGTTGTGCAGCACGGCACGCGCAATGCCCACGCTCTGCCTCTGGCCGCCCGAGAGCAGCTCGCCGCGCTCACCCACCGGCATGTCGAAGCCCTGCGGGTGGCGCGAGACGAACTCGCTCAGACCGGCCACTTCGGCGGCGGCGAAGATGGCGTCGTCGCGGGCGTGTGGCATGCCGAATGCGATGTTGTCGCGCAGCGAGCCGTAGAACAGCTGCACATCCTGCGAGACATGGGCCATGTTGCGGCGCACGTCGGCCGGGTCGAGCTGTCGCAGGTCAATGCCGTCGAGCAGCACGGCCCCCTCGCTGGGTGCGTACAGGCCCAGCAGCAGCTTCTGCAGCGTGGTCTTGCCGGAGCCGACCTTGCCGATGAAGGCGACCTTCTCGCCAGGCTGCAGCTTGAAGCTGACGTCCTGTACAGAGGCGTCCTGACGGCCGGGATAGCTGAAAGACACATGGCGGAACTCGATGGCCCCCTTCAGTTCGGCGCGCTCAAGGCGACGCTGGGAGGCCTCGCGCTCGACATCCTTGGCCATGATCTGGTTGAGCGATTCGAGCGCGGTGCGCGCGCCCTGGTACTGCATCAGCAGTCCCACGATCTGGCCGGCTGGTGCCAGCGCCCGCCCGGCCAGCATGGTGGAGGCGATCAGACCGCCCATGGTCAGTTGCCGATCACTGATCAGGTACACGCCGATCAGCACGATGCTCACCGTGGCCAGTTGTTGCAGCGTGGCCGCCGCATACACCGAGCCGGATGACAGCCGGCGCATGCGCACGTTCAAGGTGGCCAGGAACTGGTTGGCCCGCTCCCAGCGGGCCTGGATCTGGTGTTCAGCGCCTTGCGTCTTGATGGTCTCGATGCCGGTCAGGCTCTCGACCAGCGTGGCGTTACGCTGGGCGGCAGCCTGGTAGGTGCTTTGCGACAACTCATGGAGGCGGTGCTGTGCGATGTAGCCCATCACCAGGATGCTGACGAAGACCAGCACCACAGGGATGATCAGCCAGGGCGAGATCCACGCCATCACCAGCAGGAAGAGCAGGGCAAAGGGCAGGTCGACCAGCGCCGTCACGGTGCTGGAGGCAATGAAGTCACGCACCTGCTCGAAGCCTCGCAGGTTGGACGCAAATGAGCCGACCGACAGGGGCCGGTTCTCCAGCCGCATGCCCAGCACGCGTTCCATCAGCCGCGACGAGATCAGCACGTCGATGCGGGCGCTGGCTTCATCGACGAAGTGGCTGCGCAGCAGCTTCATGAACAGGTCGCTGCCCAGCACCAGCACCACACCGATGGCCAACACCCACAAGGTCTCGATCGCATGGTTGGGCACCACGCGGTCATAGACGTTCATCGAAAACAGCGGGAAGGCCAGCGCAAACAGGTTGATCAGCAAGGCCGCCCACAGCACGTCGCGGTAGACGAAGCGCTGGGCCTTCACCGGGCCCCAGAACCAGTGGTCGGCCGCCTGCGGGCGGGGGCGTGGCGTGCGTTCGTCGAGCCGGAAATGGGGGCGAACGAACAGGGTCACGCCGCTGTAGCGCGCCTGCAGGGCACTCAGCTCCATCGACACGGCACCCTGGCCGGTCTCGGGCAGCAGCACCTTGCAGCGCGCGCCTTCTCGCGACAGCAGCACGCAGGCCTGCTGGCCCTGGAGCAGCAGGATGGCTGGCAGTGTGGCGGCGTCGATCTCGGTGAGTGCCTGGCGCTGAAGGCGGGTGGTCAGCCCGGCTCGTTCTGCTGCCCGCTCGGCCAGCGACAAGGGCAGTGCGCCGCGCTCGAGCGGCAGCCCGGCGGACAAGGCGGCCCGGCTGGCCACTTGGCCGTGCAGGCGCGCCACCTCGACGAGGCAGTCCAGCAGCGGGTCGGGCGTGATGAGGTCATCGCGCAGCCGGGGCTCGGCCGTGGCGGTGTCCGCGGGTTCGGGGGCGTCTACAGGGTTCATGCTGCGCTTGTCGGGGACCACGCCCAGGGTTCGACCAATGCGGTTGACTGAATCGGTTTTCTGGGCGCTTCAGCGGATATCGGCGCAATACACGCCAAATTGACCGGCCTGTCGTTCGGCGAAGTAACGCTCCAGCGTCATGCGCACCGTTCGGAAGGCCAGTTCGTCCCAGGGAATCTCTTCCTCCCGGAACAGCCGGGCCTCGATCGTCTCCGGGCCGGGATCAAAATCGGTATCGAGCAGCCGCGCCCTGTAGAACAGGTGTACCTGCCCGGCGCTCACCACATTGAGCACGCAGTACAGCCCCAGCATCTCGATGCGCGCGCCGGCTTCTTCGTCTGTTTCGCGCCTGGCGCCCTCTTCGGTGGTTTCCCCCAGCTCCATGAAGCCGGCTGGCAACGTCCAGAAGCCCTTGCGGGGTTCGATGTTGCGGCGGCACAGCAGCACCCGGTCTTCCCAGACGGGCAGGGTGCCCACCACATTCAGCGGATTGACGTAGTGGATGTGGCCGCAGCCCGGGCAGATGGCCCGGTCGCGGTTGTCCCCCTCGGGCACCTTGTGCTCGACCGGGGTGCCACAGACCTGACAGTGTTCGATGCGCCGGGTAAAAAACATGCAGGCAGTGTAGGGCAAGACCCCGGGCTCAACCGTCGGGCAGCGCTGACAACCGGGACAGCGCGGCGGCAAAGCACTCGGTGACGAGCAGCGGTGCGCCGCGGTGGCGGAACACCGAGCTGCGGCCCCAGACTGGCGCGTCGTCGTCCGTCGGGCCGGGCAGCGCAGCCCATTGACGACGGCAACGACCATGCTCCGGGCCTGTCATGGGCCAGCGATGCACATGCAGCGGATCCCGGCGGATGCCCGCGCCATTGAACAGCACTTCGGCCAGCGGCCGGTTGCCCAGGCCGCGTATGGCGCGCCAGGGGCCCCGCGCATCGGCGAGCCGTGTGGAACTGCGCGCCCAGACAGCAGGCCGGGCATCCAGCCACAGAACCACCTCGCGCACGTGGCCATGCGCGACGCCCAGAACGCCCCGCTCATGCGCCCACAGGCGCCGTGTTCCCTGCGTCAGAACCTGAACCCGCACGGTGCCATGCCGACGCAGTCGCGCCGTCAGCGAGCCGGGCGCTGTCAGCCATTCCGGCAGGCGGCCATGTGCACACGCATGCCGTGCCAGCGGAAGAGGGGATCGGTAGGCATGAGGACCACGCATCGCGCACAATCATAGCGGTGCCCCTTCCATGGGTTCCGCCAGCGCCCGTTGCACGTTTGCCATGTCTCTTGCGCCCACCCCTCTTTCCGACCAGCCGCTGCCTGCAGGCTGGCTGCGTCCGCTGGCGCACCTGCCCGGTGTGAGCAGCCTCAGCAGCGCCCGTGCCGGCGGGCACAGCGTGGCGCCATATGCCACCAGCAACCTCGGGCTGCATGTGGGCGACGATCCGCTGGCCGTGCAGCGCAACCGCGCCGAGTTTGAGCGGCGACTGGGCATGTCGTGTGTCTGGCTGGACCAGGTCCACGGCAACCGGGTGCTGACGGTTGACGCACAGACCTTGCGTGCCCAGCCTGCCGACGGTGCCATCACGGCCGAGCGCGGCGTTGGATGCGTCGTGATGGTGGCTGATTGCCTGCCAGTACTCATGGCGGCGCCCGAAGGCCGCGCCGTGGGAGCGCTGCACGCGGGATGGCGAGGCTTGTCGGGGGCAGGCGAGATGGCGGGGCAGGGCATCCTGGAGACCGGCGTGCCGGCGCTGTGCGAACTGGCTGGCTGTGAGCCGGCCGACATCACTGTGTGGCTCGGGCCCTGCATCGGGCCGACGGCCTTCGAGGTCGGAGCACCGGTGCTCGAAGCCTTTGGTGTGGGGCAGCAAGAGCCGCATCCGGCGTTTCGCCTGCTAAACGGGGGGGAGGCACCCAAGTGGCGCGCAGATCTGCATGCCCTCGCGCATGCGCGGCTGGGCCGCCTGGGCGTGCGTCACATCCACGCGCAAGGCGATTGCACGGTCTCAGACCCCGCCCGGTTCTTTTCTTTCCGCCGCGATGGGGTCACCGGCAGGCAGGCCGCTGCCATCGGCAGGCAGTGAGGGGGCCTCGGTGGCAGCAGCCAGCGCGAGTTCGCGGGCTTCGGCCGCCCGGCGAGCGCGACGCCGCGCAGGCGTGCCAAGGATGTACATCACGATGGCCACGGGCGCCAGGCCGTAGAAAAGGAAAGTGATGATGGCGCCGAGGATGCTGCCCTGAGGATGCGTGGCTTCAGCCAACGTCATCATCACGGCCACGTACATCCAGGCGATGGCGACGATCCACATGCGAAATCCTGATGTTGGCACTGAGGTTGCTTTCCCGCAGGCCATGTACAAACAAGCCCGCCCCGGCGTCCGAACGTGCGGGAATGTCGTGAGGATGCTGCGACATGCGCCCGGCGCGCTGACATGGCGTCAGAATACGGCAACATGCCACGGGTAAGCTTTTCGGTCTGTGGCGATATACGCAACACGAAGGAGACATATGGCAGACACCCCGCGCGTGCGCGCTGGCAGCGGCACCCCCAGCAAGACGGCTTCCCGCAAGACCGCCGCGGGGCGCAGTCGGGCCAAGCCGGGCGTGAAGGCGTCGACATCTGCCACGCCCTCCGCGGCCCCTGGGCCAGAGGCGTCGGCTGCGCCACAGGCTTCGGCGCGCGAGGCCTTCCAGACCGCCGGTGCCGCGTTCGGTGCGCAGGCGTTGCCAGATTGGGCTGCCTTCGTGAAGCCTGCAGCCGGCCTGCCCACCTGGCAGGATTGGATGAAGGCCTTCCCGCCTCAAATGCCCGGCGGCCTGCCCGGTCTGACGGGCGTGCCGGGTCTCTCGGGGCTGCCAGGCAACCTTGGCGAAGCCATGGCGGCCATCGGCAGCAGCATGGCCGAGACACTGAAATCGGTCGCGGGCCTGACCGTGCCCTCCGACAAGCTCAAGGCCATTCAGGACGACTACCTCAAGCAGGTCACCGAGCTGTGGAACCAGGCCCTGGCGCAATCAGCTGAGATCGGCCTGAACGACAAACGCTTTGCGGCGCCGGCCTGGCGCGACAGCAAGGTCAGCTCCTTCATGGCTGCGGTCTACCTGCTCAACGCCCAGACGTTGCAGCGCCTGGCCGAATCGCTTCAGGGTGACGAGAAGGCCCGCCAGCGCGTGCGCTTCGCCGTCCAGCAGTGGGCCGATGCTGCTTCACCGGCCAACTACCTTGCCCTCAACCCCGAGGTGCTCAAGAAGGCGATCGAGACCAAGGGCGAGAGCCTGCAGCAAGGGCTGCAGCATCTGATGCACGACCTCAAGCAGGGCCACATGTCGCAGACCGACGAGCGCGTCTTCGAAGTGGGCCGCAACGTGGCCACCACTGAAGGCACGGTGGTCTTCGAGAACCGCCTGTTCCAGCTGATCGAGTACAAGCCGCTGACGGACAAGGTGCACGCCGTGCCCTTCCTGATGGTGCCGCCTTGCATCAACAAGTACTACATCCTCGATCTGCAGCCTGACAACTCGGTGGTGCGCTACCTGCTGTCGCAGGGCCATCGTGTGTTCATGGTGAGCTGGGTCAATGCCGATGAGTCGCTGTCCAAGGTCACGTGGGACGACTACATCGAAGAGGGTGTCATCCGCGCGATCGACGTCACACGTGAGATCGCAGGCACGCCGCAGATCAACGCCCTGGGCTTCTGTGTGGGCGGCACCCTGATCTCGACCGCGCTGTCTGTGCTGGCTGCCAAGGGCCGCAAGCCCGTGGCCAGCCTGACCCTGCTGACCACCTTCCTGGACTTTGCCGACACCGGCATCATGGACGTCTTCGTTGACGAGGCCATGGTGCGCATGCGCGAGATGACGCTGGGCCCCGACAGCCCTCGTGGCGGCGGGCTGATGCGTGGCGCCGAACTGGCGGCCACCTTCTCCTTCCTGCGCGCCAACGACCTGGTGTGGAACTACGTCGTCGGCAACTACCTCAAGGGCGAGACGCCGCCGCCGTTCGACCTGCTCTACTGGAACGGCGACAGCACCAACCTGCCAGGCCCGATGTACTGCTGGTACCTGCGCCACATGTACCTGCAGAACGAGCTGAAGAAGCCGGGCGCGCTCACGGTGTGCGGCGAGAAGGTGGACCTGGGCAAGATCGAGGCGCCGTTTTTCGTCTACGGCTCGCGCGAAGACCACATCGTGCCGTGGGAGGGGGCGTATGCCTCGACCCAGCTGGTCTCGGGCGACGTGACCTTCGTGCTGGGTGCCTCCGGCCACATCGCCGGCGTGATCAACCCGCCTGAAAAGAAAAAGCGCAGCCACTGGCTGACCGTCCCGGGCGTGCGCGCCTTGCCGGCCACGGCCAAGGAGTGGTTTGCCTCCGCCCAGGAACAACCCGGCAGTTGGTGGCCGGTGTGGGCAGAATGGCTGGCGCGTCAATCTGGCGCCAAGGTGGCCGCCCCCCGCCAACCCGGCAGTGCGGCCTACCGACCCATCGAGCCCGCACCCGGGCGTTATGTGTTGAAGAAGGCCTGACCCTCCCACAAGGCGGGCAGGCATGTGTACGACTGAAGGAGAAAATCCATGACCGACATCGTCATCGTTGCAGCGTCCCGCACCGCAGTGGGCAAATTTGGCGGCACCCTCGCCAAGACCCCAGCGGCCGAGCTTGGCGCCATCGTCATCCAGGATCTGCTCAAGCGCACCGGCGTGCCGGGCGAGCAGATCAGCGAAGTGATCCTGGGCCAGGTGCTGCAGGCCGGCTGCGGGCAAAACCCGGCGCGCCAGGCCGTCATCAAGTCCGGCTTGCCCAACGGCGTGCCGGCCATGACGATCAACAAGGTCTGCGGTTCGGGCTTGAAGGCCGTGATGCTGGCCGTGCAGGCCATCCGTGATGGCGACGCCGAGATCGTGATCGCTGGCGGCCAGGAAAACATGAGTCTGTCGCCCCATGTCGTGCCCAACTCGCGTGATGGCATGCGCATGGGCAACTGGCAGATGGTGGATACCATGATCAACGACGGCCTGTGGGACGTGTACAACCAGTACCACATGGGCATCACCGCAGAGAACGTGGCGAAACAGTACGGCATCACCCGCGAGGAGCAGGACGCGCTGGCGCTGGCCTCGCAGCAGAAGGCTGCTGCGGCGCAGGAAGCCGGCCGCTTCAAGGATGAGATCGTGCCCGTGGTGATCCCGCAGAAGAAGGGCGACCCGATCGTGTTCGACGCCGACGAGTTCATCAACCGCAAGTCCACCGCGGAAGCGCTGGCGGGGTTGCGGCCTGCTTTCGACAAGGCCGGCAGCGTGACGGCGGGCAATGCGTCTGGCATCAACGACGGCGCGGCCGCCGTGATGGTGATGAGCGCGAAGAAAGCGGCGGAACTCGGCCTGACGCCGCTGGGCCGCATCGCTTCTTACGCCAGTGCGGGTCTGGACCCGGCCACCATGGGCATGGGCCCCGTGCCCGCTTCGCGCCGGGCCCTGGCGCGTGCGGGCTGGCAGCCGGCCGACCTGGATCTGCTCGAAATCAACGAAGCGTTCGCGGCCCAGGCCTGCGCGGTTCACAAGGAAATGGGCTGGGACACCAGCAAGGTCAACGTCAACGGGGGGGCGATTGCCATCGGTCACCCCATCGGCGCCTCGGGTTGCCGTGTGCTCGTGACGCTGCTGCATGAAATGCGCCGACGCGACGCCAAGAAGGGCCTGGCATCGCTGTGCATCGGTGGGGGCATGGGCGTGGCCCTGACCATCGAGCGTGATTGAGCCCTATCTCCTGACGAACACCTCATTGAGGAGCATTGAATGAGCAAGAAAGTAGCGTACGTGACCGGTGGCATGGGTGGCATTGGCACGGCCATCTGCCAGCGGCTGCACAAGGACGGCTTCACCGTGCTGGCGGGCTGCGGCCCCAGCCGCGACTACAACAAGTGGCTGGACGAGCAGAAGGCCCTGGGCTACACCTTCTACGCCTCTGTGGGCAATGTGTCCGACTGGGATTCGACGGTGGAAGCCTTCCGTAAGGCCAAGGCCGAGCATGGCCCCATCGACGTGCTGGTCAACAACGCCGGCATCACGCGTGACGGCATGTTCCGCAAGATGACCAAGGCGGACTGGGACGCGGTGATCGACACCAACCTCAACAGCCTGTTCAACGTGACCAAGCAGGTCATCGACGACATGGTCGAGCGGGGCTGGGGCCGGATCGTGAACATCAGCTCGGTCAACGGCGAAAAAGGCCAGTTCGGTCAGACCAACTACTCGGCCGCCAAGGCGGGCATGCACGGCTTCACGATGGCCCTGGCCCAGGAAGTGGCCAACAAGGGTGTGACCGTGAACACCGTGTCGCCCGGCTACATCGGCACCGACATGGTGCGCGCCATCCGCCCGGATGTGCTGGAGAAGATCGTGGCCACGATCCCCGTCAAGCGCCTGGGCACGCCGGAAGACATCGCCTCGATGGTGTCGTGGGTGGCGTCCGACGAGTCGGGCTTTGCCACCGGGGCCGATTTCTCGGTCAACGGCGGCCTGCACATGGGCTGATGCCGCTCAGGCGGCCGCCTCTTGCTCGCGCACGAGGCGGTCGAGCGCGGCACAGACTTCGGCGAAGCGCCCACTGATCACGGTGCGGCGCGCGTCGCTGGGGTCGCTGCTGATGCGCACCCGATGGCCTGCACTGGCGGCGGGAAAAGCAACCACCTTGGCACCCACCTGGGTGCCAAGTGCTTTTTGGGACGGCATGGGGCGGGCGCCCTGACTCGCTGGGACCGTCCACGGGGTGATGGGGCGCGGGCGCACCGGCTGACCGGATGTCGGCCGCGCGGCGGGGGGCTGCGCCTCAGAAGCCTGTGCAGCCAGGGCGCTGCGAACGAACAGGGCGCGTGCGAAATGGTGAATCATGTTGAACTCCTTTGACAGCAGGGAAGTTCGGCAGGATTCGTGACAGGGCCACCACGCGGGATTGCAGCGTCTTGTGGACGATGCGAATGCCCGCCACCCGCGTGGTGGGGGAACACAGGGCGCTCAGAAGCCGTTGCGGATCAGACCCACGGCCAAGCCTTCCAGCTCGAAGTCGGCCGTATCGGGGCCGACCACAATGGGCTCGAAATCGGGGTTCTCAGGCAGCAGCGCGATGCCTTGTGCATTGCGTTGAAAACGTTTGACAGTGACTTCGTCTCCCAGCCGGGCCACGACGATCTGGCCGTTGCGCGCCTCGCGCGCCCGGGCCACGGCCAGCAGGTCGCCATCAAGGATGCCGGCGTCGCGCATGCTCATCCCGCGCACGCGCAGCAGGTAATCCGGCTTGCGGGCGAACAGGCTGGGCTCGACCGTGTAGGTTTGTTCGACGTGTTCCTGCGCCAGGATGGGCTGACCGGCTGCCACCCGACCCACCAGTGGCAGGGCCAGTTGTTCGAGCCCGGGCAAGGGCAAGGAGGTGCCCAGGCCGGCAGCGCTGCGGCTGCTGCCGCGGCGACCGTCATGCAGGCCGCGCAGCGTGCCGGCCTTGAGGCGAATGCCACGCGAGGTGCCGCCCACGAGTTCGATCACGCCCTTGCGCGCCAGCGCCTGCAGGTGTTCTTCCGCGGCGTTGACTGAACGAAAACCGAGCTGCGCGGCAATCTCGGCCCGCGTTGGCGGCGCGCCGGTGGTGGCGATGGCCCGCTGGATCAGCTCGAAGATTTCCTGCTGCCGAGGGGTGAGTTTGGGGCTATCGTTGGCCATGGTGTGGGCGGTCGGGGCGAAACAAGCGTCTCGATGTCTGGCATTTTATACAGGGCTGTTGTTTTGTCCAGTGTTTTGAGGAACGAGGTGGGGTGCTGATGCAACGCGTGGTGGTCTTGGGCACCGGTGGCACGATTGCCGGGGTGGCGCAGCCGGGCATGGCCGAGGGCCGTTACCAGGCCGGGGTGTTGCCGGTGGATGCCTTGCTGGCGGGCCGGCGCCTGCCCGATGGGTGGCAGGCCAGCGCCGAGCAGGTGGTGGCCATCGACAGCAAGGATCTGAC
>OGCL01001360.1_pt1 | contig 21239 bp, 19 predicted proteins | sample 1570041 | NCBI WGS metagenome assembly OGCL01 (sample SAMN06266162, study PRJEB24511) | hot springs metagenome | isolation source: Hot spring water | place: South Africa: Limpopo | collected 2015-06-22
CCCCTTAATTTAAGGGGGGAATGGTATGGAAGTACAGTTTAGGGGAAAAAATACCCACACGAAAGCCAGATGAACCTTAAAAGGATGCGTTCGAAGATAGGAGTGGGAGCGAAGACAAGAAACCGCCTCATAGGAGAGATCTTAACTGCTCTTCCTAAAATTGGATACGCCGATGAGGTTTAGGAATTCCCAATGAGTGGACAGAAAGGAACGATTTTCCTTGAACTTCATGAAGGAAATCGTTCCTCTCTGTTTTAAAGGTTGGTCGAATTTGCCTCAGTCAGCGTGTGCCATTTTGTTAAAAATGGCTAAGGTTCCAACAGGGCTTACTTCTTGGGCGGGACGATGGCGTCCTTGAAGGCCTTGGCAATCCGAATTTTGACCACAGTTTTTGCCGGGATATTGATCGGTTCGCCCGTTGCCGGATTTCTTCCCACACGGGCCTTTCTTTTTACGAGAACAGACTTGCCAATGCCAGGAAAAGTAAATGAACCTGATTTCTTGGTTTCTGCGATAGCCAGGGCGGCCATTTCGTCGAGAATGGCGCCAGACATCTTCTTAGAAAGGTCAAACTTCTTTGCCATGTAAGAGACGATCTGTGATTTGGTCAGCGGTTTCTTTCCAGCCATAATATTGCCCTCCTCCTAAAAATTTTATACCATTATACAAAAATCTTTTTTAAAAGCAAGTAAAAAGATTTGGAGCGGGCAACGGGGATCGAACCCGCGACCCTCGGCTTGGGAAGCCGATGCTCTACCAGCTGAGCTATGCCCGCATATTAGTCTCTTCGTACCCAGTCCTTTAGTCAGATAGTCGTTCTATTAAAAACAATATAAAAAAGTATTGAGTAATGGTCAAGGGGGCTTTAAATCATCTTTAGATCTCGAGGAAGATAGGTTAATATTTCAGCGCCCTGAGAGGTGACGAGGATCAAATCCTCGATGCGGACGCCCCCCCAATTTGGGATATAGATGCCCGGTTCAACGGTGAAGACCATTCCTTCCTGAATCAGTCCTTTATTCTCTCCATTGACCACAGGGTCTTCGTGGACTGCAAGACCAATCCCATGGCCCAATCCGTGTCCGAAATAGTCACCATAACCCTGTTGCTGGATATGGTCCCTTGCTACCCGATCTATATCACAGAAGGGAATACCCGGTCGAATCGCTTCAATGGCAAAGTCATGGGCCTCCTTGACAATCTGATAGATTTTTTCCTGTTCAGAGGTTGGCTGACCGCATATCAGGGTGCGTGTCTGGTCAGAATGGTATCCTTGAAGTCTTAATCCAAAGTCAATGAGGATGAAATCTCCCTTTTCAATCCGCTTATGATCGGCCCGTCCATGGGGCAAAGCCGATCTATGTCCAGACGCAATGATGATGTCAAAGCCGGTGGATTCGGCGCCCTTTTTCTTTATGAAGAATTCCATTTCGAGGGCAACCTCTCTTTCGATAGCCCCCTCGTGAAGGAGTTGCATGATATGAGAAAATGATTTTGTTGATAGATCGATGGCTGTTTGGATCAAGGATAGTTCCTGGGAATCTTTGATTGCCCTTATATTCTTAATCTCTTCTTCAAGGGCAATGAGTTCTGTTCCATTTCCTATCTTTTTTGTAAGATACTGGTAAGAGGAAAGAGCAAAAGAAGGGCCTTCAACCCCCACTCTTTTTAAGTTCAAATCTAAAATCAGTGAGGCAATTCCATCCAATTTCTTCTTGTAATGGACAATCTGACAATCTTTGACCTCCTCCTCGGCCTGTGTCCAGTAACGGGAATCGGTCAGAAAGTAAGCGCCTTTTGGGGAGAGGAGAAGCGCTCCGTCGCTACCCGTAAAGCCACAGAGATAACGGATATTCTCAAGCTGGGTAAAGAGGATGCCATCGAGATGATGGGCTTCCATCGTCTGGAAAAGAGATCGTTGCCTTTTTGGATAGGGCGAGTTCTGCATCACTTTATCTTCCTTTTACGAATATTGGCCAACCATTGTTCAAGGAGGCGGATCCTTTCTTCCTTGGTGTGGAAGAGGAGGGCCTCGGCACGATGTAAGGAGCTCCGTTTTTGATTCAGTTCTTTCAAACGGTTTTGGATCTGAGAATCAGATGGGTTTTGGGTGGCGAGTGTTTTATAGATTTCATAGGCTTTCTCAAGGTCCCCCTGCTGGAGATAGATTTCTGCAAGGGTTTTGGTTGCTATTTCTACCATCCCTCCAACTCCTCGTTAATCACTTTCTAAAAAATAGGGAATTCAAAGATGAATGTCAAGGCTGTTCAAATCGGACTCAAAAAAACGATGGTTGCTATTAGGCTCCAATCAAGAAAAAAGATGGCAATATTGACATGTGAGGAATTATCAAATAATATTTATCGGCTAAAGTTAAGGAGGCCCTTATGGAAAAGAAATATCTCTTTTCACCCGGTCCGACCATGCTTCCACCCGAAGTACTCCTGAAGATGGCCGAACCGATCATGCATCACAGGGAACCTGAATTTGAGAAGATTTTTGCTGAGATCAGGGAGGGGTTGAAGTACCTCTTCCAGACCAAGAATGAGGTCTTAGTCTTTACCTCATCAGGTACAGGTGCCATGGAAGGCGCGGTCTCCAACATCCTCTCCAGAGGGGATAAGGCCTTGGTCGTCCGTGGCGGCAAATTTGGCGAACGATGGGGAGAGATCTGTAAGGCTTACGGCATTGAGTTTATTCCCATTGATGTGGAATGGGGAAGAGCGGTGGAGCCGGTGCAGATCCAGAAGGCGCTTCAGTCCGATCCTGCGATCCGGGCGGTCTATACCCAAGCCAGCGAAACATCGACCGGTGTCAAACATCCGATCCGAGAGATTGCAGAGATTACCCAACAATATGAAGATAAGGTGATTGTGGTTGATGCCATTACTGGGATTGGGGTATTCGATATCCCGATGGATCAATGGGGGATCGATGTTCTGGTGAGCGGATCTCAAAAGGCTCTGATGCTTCCTCCAGGGCTTGCTTTTGCCGCCCTGAGTGAAAAGGCATGGAGAATGGTCGAAAGGTCGAATCTTCCCAAGTACTATTTCGACTTCAAAAAGGAGTTGAAGTCAACGAAAAAGAATCAAAGCTCCTATACGCCAGCCATCTCCCTCTTCGTGGGGTTAAGAGAATCACTCAATATGATTCGAAAGGAGGGTCTGGAAGCCCTTTTCAAAAGGCATGAGAAGCTGGCACGGGCGACCCGTGAAGCGGTAAAGGCATTGGGCCTTGGCCTCTATGCTCCTGATTCTCCAAGCAATGCAGTCACTGCCGTTAAGATCCCAGAGGGAATCGATGGAGAACGGCTAAAAGACCTCTTTTTTGAGAGGTTTGGGATTACCGTAGCTGAAGGCCAGGATCGGGCCAAGGGCAAGATCATTCGAATTGCCCACCTCGGATATTATGAACGGTTGGATATGGTCATGGTCATCTCTGCGCTCGAGATGCTTCTTAAAGAGATGGGCCATCGTTTTGAATTAGGGGCAGGTGTGAGAAGGCTGGAAGAGGTGTTGATGGAGCCTTGAAGATTCCGCATTTCGGAATCTGGATTTCGGGTAAGGATTTGTAGGAATATGCGAGGGGAGGTGTAATGGAGAAGATGATGAGAGTGTTGGTCAGTGATCCTTTATCTAAGAAGGGATTGGAGATTCTGGAGCAGACTAAGAGCCTAAGGGTTGATCTTAAACCCGGCCTTGCCCCAGAGGAATTGAAGAAGATCATTCCGGAATATGATGCGATCATCATTCGAAGTGAAACAAAGCTGAAAGCAGACATCATTGAGGCTGGAAGTCGCCTGCGGGTCATTGGAAGAGCAGGAATCGGGCTCGATAATGTCGATCTGCCAGCAGCCACAAAGAAGGGGATTGTGGTCATGAATACCCCTCAAGAGAATGCGATTGCAGCGGCAGAGCATACAATCGCCCTCATGCTCTCCATCTCCCGAAAGGTTCCACAGGCCAATGCTTCCCTCAAGGCAGGCAAATGGGAGAAGAAGAGGTTTATGGGAGTGGAGCTCTATCAGAAGATACTTGGCCTGATTGGCATCGGAGTGATCGGGACGATCGTTGCAGATCGGGCCAGGGGGTTAAAGATGAAAGTGATTGGCTATGATCCCTATCTTTCACCAGAAGTGGCTGAGAAGAAGGGGGTTGAACTGGTCTCTTTCGATGAGCTCCTGAGCCGATCCGATTTCATCAGCGTGCATACGCCTTTGACAGAGGAGACTCGGAATCTAATCGATCAGAATGCGATTTCCAAGATGAAGAAGGGCGTGATTCTGGTCAACTGCGCCCGTGGAGGAATCATTAATGAAAAAGATCTCTATGAAGCGATCCGGTCCGGGAAGGTGGCTGGAGCGGCACTCGATGTTTTTGAGAAAGAGCCTGCTGTTGGAAATCCGCTTCTGGAGCTGGAAGAGGTGATCGGCACTCCCCATTTGGGGGCTTCAACTGAGGAGGCTCAAGAGAATGTGGCGATTGCCATTTCACAACAGGTCGTTGATTATCTGCTCCACGGGGAGGCCCGCAATACCGTCAATATGCCTGCCGTGAGCCCTGATATTCTACTCTTTTTGAGGCCGTACCTGCGTCTGGGAGAGAAGCTCGGAAGCTTCTTGGGTCAGATTTCAAATTATGCGATTGAAGAGATCTTGGTTGAATATCACGGTGAAGTCGTCGAATACGGAACCAAACCGATCACAACCTCTATCTTAAAAGGACTTTTGACCCCTTTCGTTGGTGATACGGTCAACTTTGTCAATGCTCCGGTTATGGCCAAAGAGAGGGGGATTCGAGTAACCGAGTCGGTGAGCCAAAGTGCCGAAGATTTCGCCAGCCTGATTGGACTCACGGTTCGATCGAAGATGGAACAGAACTATATAGCTGGGACGCTCTTCGGAAGGAAAGAACTCCGAATCGTTAAATTGAACGATTTTTTTATCGAGGCCATACCAGAAGGATATATCCTTCTGGTCAACAATTATGATCGACCCGGCGTGATCGGAAACATCGGGACGGCATTGGGGAGCCGAAACATCAATATCGCTACGATGCAGTTCGGTCGTGACCGAATGGGAGGGATGGCGATTTCCCTCCTCCATCTTGACTCGCCACTTCCCACCGGCATGTTAGGAGAGATTTTGCGGCTTCCCAATATTATTTCGGTCCGGCAGATCGAGCTCTGATCTGTAGAACAGAACGGAGTGATTATGGCCAGTATTGTGATCGTCGGCGCACAATGGGGAGATGAAGGGAAGGGAAAGATCGTTGATCTATTGACGCAGTATGCAGATGTGGTGGTTCGCTTTCAGGGAGGAAATAATGCCGGTCACACGATCGTTCTCAAGGGAGAGAAATTTGTCTTTCACCTGATTCCATCTGGCATCCTCTATGAGAATAAGAAATGTATCATCGGAAGTGGCGTGGTTGTAGACCCTGCCGTCTTGATTGAAGAAATAACAGAGTTAAAAAAGAGAGGGTACCTGAAGGATGACTCCCAGTTGATGGTGAGTGAAGAGGCCCACCTCATCCTTCCTTACCACCGGAGGATCGATATTGCAAGGGATCAGCTCTTTAAAATTGGCACCACAGGCCGAGGCATTGGACCTGCCTATGAAGATAAGGTGGCTCGTTATGGAATTCGAATGGTTGACCTCATGGACGAGGGAGTTTTTCGACAGAAGCTGAAGGCCAACCTTCTGCAGAAGAATCTCTATCTTACCGAGGTATTAAAGGAGAAAGGTTTTGAGTTTGAGGCGATTCTTGAAGAATATCTTCAGTATAAAAAAGAGATTGGAAAGCATGTGAAGGACACTTCGAGGATCCTTTACGAAGAGATTCGGAAAGGAAGGCACATCCTATTCGAGGGGGCACAGGGTGCTCTCCTCGATCTGGATCACGGAACCTACCCTTATGTGACCGCATCGAATACGGTGTCAGGGAATGCCTGTGCCGGGTCCGGAATCGGTCCAACAATGATCGATTCAGTGGTTGGTGTGGCAAAGGCTTACACCACACGGGTCGGAGAAGGGCCCTTCCCGACTGAATTGAAGGATCGGATCGGAGAGCGCATTCGGGAAAGAGGAGGCGAGTATGGCGCCACGACTGGAAGACCCAGACGGTGCGGTTGGTTTGATGCAGTTGTGGTCAATCATGCCATACGGATCAATGGCATTCAGGAAATGGCCATCACCAAACTCGATGTTTTGAGTGAATTTGATAAGGTGAAGATCTGTGTGGGGTATCGCATCAACGGTGAGATTCTCAGGCATGTCCCATCTAATCTTGAAATACTGGAACGCTCCGAGCCCGTTTACGAAGAACTGGATGGATGGAAAGAGGAGGTGAAGAGATCGAACAAGATTTCAGAACTCCCACCTCGAGCCCAACATTACCTGAAAAGGATCGAAGAGTTGATCCAGGTGAAGATAACAATGGTCTCGGTCGGTTCAGAAAGAAATGAGACGATTGAGATCAAAAATCCGTTTCAAAAGATCGGTTAACGACTTGACAAGTCGGAAGGTTTTCTCTTAACTTAAATTCAAGGGCCGTTAACTCAGGCGGTAGAGTATCTGCCTTTTAAGCAGAGAGTCACTGGTTCGAGTCCAGTACGGCCCACCATTGGAAATCACCAAATTCGAAGCACCAATAACCAAATAAATTTCAATAACCCATATCGAATATTAGATTCATTGATATTTATCTGCTGATTGGGAATTGATTATTGGTGATTATTTGGATCTTGGAATTTGGTGATTGGAATTTTTAAATGAGGGTCCCCATCGTCTAGTCAGGCCAAGGACACCGGCCTTTCACGTCGGCAACAGGGGTTCAAATCCCCTTGGGGACGCCAAGTAATTTTAAGGGGTTGGCATATTGACTAACCCCTTTTATTTTGTTCGTGTGATCTTGATGTATGGATTGGGATACTGATGTCAGTTGTCCGTTTGGGGTCTCTGCCCACTCAGGCGTAGAGATTCTCCTTCTTGGAATAAGATCATGAAGCAATAGCTAACGGATACTCATTCGACCAAAGGAGGTAACAAAAAATGAAGAAGATCGCTCTGATAGTAAGCCTGCTTACCTTGATGGCTTTTGTTGCTGTTGCCATGATACAACGAGGTATAGCCTCAGCAGCCCCAGCTAAAGAGAAAGTTTCCCCAGTGGCAGAGGAGAAAGGTACTCCCACAAAAGCGAAGGGCGCTCCGGCCTCGGAAAAGAAGAGAAGTACTACGAAAGCGAAAGGCGCCCCTGCGGTAGAAAAGAAGGCTGAGCAAGCAACGACTGAGGCTCCTAAAAAATAATCGATATCAAGAGGCGTTTTCAATCGAGTAAGCTGGAGCCACAAGCTTCAGCCTACCTCATACCCCACTGACCTATGTGCGGGTTGGCCTAAAACAGTTCCATTTCGACCTTACGCCTTCTTTCAATCCGTTATTTTTGCGATATTTATCTACATAAAACTGCATTTGTGAAGGTGGAGCCATAAAGCTAACCTTTTGAAACGAATACGGAGTTTAAAGGATCAAGTGGGCCGTTTCCTTAAGAAGGGCAACACTTTTTTAAGGAGGGGCCTGCTTGAATTTTGAGGGGTGGTGTGTTAAAGATTCTTAAATTCTTTCTGAGGTTTTGAGATGGCCAAGAAGTGTGAAATTTGCGGAAAAGGACCTGTTTTTGGTCACAATGTGAGCCATGCAAACAATAAGACCCGAAAGGTCTGGTATCCCAACCTTCATAAAGTGAAGGCTGTCCGAGAAGGACGTACGGTTCAATTAAAGGTCTGTGCCCGTTGCCTCCGTTCAGGTTCTGTCACTAAGGTTGCCTGATTCTAAAAAGAGTCGCATCGTTCTATCGTCCCATTGTCATTTCGTCTAAAACAGAATATCAAACGACGCAACTATGCGACTACATGATTCCATCAGGATTCTGCCTGCGATTCGATTCGGACTCTTTCTACTCGATGAACCCCTTTTATCTTTTCAAGACCTTTGATCACTTTTCTCAGATGGTTTAGATCCCGGATCTGAAGTTCGAACGTGCCAATCGCCTTTTTATCATTCGTTGTCTCCACTCTGGCATTTGTGATGTTGGCTTCGTGGGAGGCGATGGAGCTGCTGATTTCAGCCAGCAACCCTTTCTTGTCATCGGAATAGATCTGAATCCGGACAGGGTAGCTATATTCCTTTATCGAATCCCACTCTACCTCGACCTTTCGGTTAGGATCTTCATCGAGTATACTCTGGCAATCGGCCGTATGGATGGTTACACCGCGGCCTCTTGTGATGAAGCCAATGACCCGGTCTCCGGGCACAGGGTTGCAACATCCTGCATAGCGAACCAATACATTATCGAGCCCTTTGATCAGAAGGGCATCTTTCGGGCCAGTGCGTGTGATTTTATGAAGGAGACTTTTGATGCGACTCTCTTCTTGCTCCTCCTTCTGCTCCAGTTTTTCTGGAGGTAGAAGCTTTCCAATGATCTGGTTGGCAGTCACTTTTCCATATCCGACGGCGGCGATCAGGTCTTCGGCCCCCTGAAAACTGAATTCGCCAGCAACCTTTGCCAGCTCTCCTGATTTGATCGATTTGGCCAACTGGAGATCGTATTTTCGAAACTCCTTATCTAAAATCTCTTTGCCAAGCGCGATCGATTTTTCCCTCTCTTCCGATTTGAACCACTGGCGGATCTTGGTCTTTGCACGTGGTGTTTTAACAAACTTGAGCCAGTCCTTGCTTGGTTTCTGATTGGGTGAGGTGAGGATCTCAACCGTATCCCCACTTTTGAACTCATACTTCAGTGGGACGATTTTCCCATTGACCTTTGCTCCTATACAATGATTCCCAATATCCGAATGGATGCTATATGCGAAGTCCACTGGGGTGGCCCCCAGCGGAAATTCTTTGACCTCTCCCTTGGGGGTGAAGACATAGACCTCATGAGGAAAGAGATCCACTTTGACGCTTTCGATAAATTCCTGATCGTCTTTCAAGTCGCGTTGCCACTCGAGGAGCTGTCTCAGCCAAGTGAATCGCTTATCATCCGCCTCATCCAAGGGTTTTCCTTCCTTGTATTTCCAGTGAGCAGCGATGCCATCTTCTGCGATCCGATGCATCTCCTGGGTACGGATCTGTATCTCGATCCGTTCCCCGTAGGGACCGATGACAGCGGTATGAAGCGATTGGTAGAGGTTCTCTTTGGGAAGGCCGATGTAGTCCTTAAATTTGCCTGGAATCGGTTTCCAGATGGAATGAATGATGCCCAGGACATCGTAACAGTCTTTGATATTTGGAACGATAACCCGAAAGGCCGTTATATCGTAAACCTGAGAGAGATCGATATTTTGGTCCTTCATTTTCTGATAGATGCTGTAGATCTGCTTGAGCCTGCCCGTCACCTCTCCTTCGATCTTATTTTCATAGAGCTTCTTCATCAGTGTTCGTTTCACTTCATCAATATAACGATGCCGCTCTTTCTCCTTTTTGGCGATCTTTTGCTGGATCTCTCCATAGATATCGGGATAGAGATGCTTAAAGGCAAGGTCTTCCAACTCAGTCTTTATCCAATCAATGCCAAGGCGATTGGCCAGCGGGGCATAGATATCGAGCGTTTCTTGGGCGATCTCGGCCTGCTTCTCGGGAGTATGGTATTTTAAGGTCCGCATATTGTGAAGGCGGTCAGCCAGCTTAATCAGGACGACCCGTATGTCTTTGATCATAGCCAAGATCATCTTTCGGAAATTTTCCGCCTGATTTGCTTCGGATGAGCGGAGTGAGATCCGGCTGATCTTGGTCACCCCATCCACCAGATCGGATATCTCATTACCAAAATTATCACGAATCTCCTCAAGTGTGGTCAGGGTATCCTCAACGGTATCGTGGAGAAGGCCGGTGGCTAAGGTAGCAGGATCGAGTTTCATCTGGGTGAGAATTCCGGTCACTTCAAGCGGATGTGTGAGGTAGGGTTCTCCGGAAAGGCGGACCTGGCCCATATGGACTTTGGCGGAGAAGACATAAGCCTTTTTTAAGACGTCTGTGTTGGCATTAGGATTGTAGGAGATCAGACGATCTAAAATATCATTGAATCTCAGCATCTTAATTCCATCTTACTATAACTGTCCAAAAATTCAAGGGGCGATTCCCTTTGAGACATAGCTATCTGAAAAGACCAAGAAATCTATGAAGACACCCCATCCTGCCGGCTCCAGCCCCGACAGGGGGTGGGGCCGGCAGTGGCGGAATTAAGAAGCAAAAGGTTTTTTGGGCTCTCAAGACAAAAGTTTTGACAGGGTTTGGATTGAAATTTATAATGGAATTGCTCGAAGTTAGGAGAATCCCTCAATGAAACGCTGGCTGATAGGAGTGGTCTTTGGTATCGGCTTAACCGGATTGATATTTTACCTATATCTGCATGATCAGAACGGAGAGCTTCCCTATATCAAGGTCTCAGGCAATATTGAAACGACAGAAGTAGATGTGGGTTTTAAGATATCTGGAAGAATTGTCCAACTTTCGGCCAAGGAAGGAGACTGGGTTGAGCAGGGGAAAATCATTGCCCGTCTGGATGATGAAGATCTTCGTCAGCGGTTTGAATTGGCTCAGGCCACACTAAGATCGGCACAGGTGCGATTGGAAAAGTTGCTGACCGGTTCGAGGCCTGAAGAAGTGAAGGAGGCAGAGGCCAATCTTCAGCAGGCACAGTTCGATTTTGAGAATAAGAAAACACAGTATGAACGGATGAAGAACCTGTTTGAAAGAGGGGTGATCCCGAGAGAGACGCTGGATAATGCAGAGGCCAGATTCAAGATTTCAAGGGCGGCATTGGAAGGTGCCACCGAAATCTACAAAAAGGTGAAAGAGGGACCGAGAAAAGAGGATATCGAGGATGGAAAGGCTCAGGTGGAGCAAGCGCGTGCCTCGTTAAAGTTAGCGGGGACGCAGCTCGGTTATACCATTCTTCGTTCCCCCATCTCCGGAATCGTTCTCGTTAAATCGGGTGAAGTGGGTGAAGTGGTCAATCCGGGAACGACTATCTTAACCTTAGCCGATGTTCGAAATGTCTGGTTAAAAGCGTATATCCCGGAGACCGACCTCAGCCGGGTGAGATGGGGGCAAGAGGTGGTTGTAACGACAGACCTACAGCCCCGTAAAGAGTATAAAGGGAAGATCTCCTTCATCTCCTCACAGTCTGAATTCACTCCCAAACAGATCCAGACGGAGAAGGAGAGGGTGACTTTAGTTTACCGTATCAAAGTGGACATCCCCAACCCTAACCATGAATTAAAACCAGGCATGCCTGCCGATGGAAAGATCTTATTGACACTGATTTCTCCAGATAGGAAATAGGGTTTAGGCAGGGTGAAGAGGTTAAGGCAGCCGGTTGAGTCTACAGTCAATTGGCTAAGGTAACGGTAATGAAGCCCGTTTTGGTTACCGGTTACGGTGACGTTTAAAGGATAAAGATAAGGGACGATAAATGTAACCTTCTAATTACGATACGGGCCTCGTTAGCATGATCATTAGATTTTTTTCTAAAAAATGCTTTCCATTCAAACGACCGACCTGACCAAAACCTTTGGACATCTAACAGCAGTCAACCGGCTCAATTTGGAGGTCAAATCAGGAGAGATCTTTGGCCTTGTTGGCCCGGATGCCTCAGGAAAAACGACTACCCTGCGTATGCTTTGCGGAATTCTTCCCCCTGATAAGGGAGAGGCAAAGGTGGCGGATTGTGACATTCGAAAAGAGGCTGAACGTTTAAAAGAAAGGGTCGGATACCTCCCTCAACGATTCGGACTCTATGGAGACCTGAGTGTTCTCGAAAATATCCATTTCTATGCTGACCTATACCGGGTCCCGAAGCGAAAGAGAAAAGAACGGATCAAAAGGCTTTTGCAATTTGCAAATCTTGAACCTTTTGAAAAACGAAAGGCACAGGACCTCTCCGGCGGAATGAAACAGAAACTGGGATTGATCTGTGCTCTGATTCATACCCCACAGATCCTCTTACTGGACGAACCGACGACTGGCGTCGATCCCCTTTCGAGGAGGGATTTCTGGATTATCCTTTATGATCTTTTAAAGGAAGGGGTCACGATTCTTTTTTCAACCTCTTATATGGATGAAGCTGAGCGATGCAATCGCCTCGGATTCCTTCACCAGGGGGAACTGATGGTTGCGGATACGCCCTCAGCCGTTAAAGAGAGGATCGGAGGAAAGATTCTGCAACTCCGAGTCGAGAACCTCCATCATGCCATGAAGGTGCTGGAAAAGGAGAAGGCCTTTCGAAGTGTTGTCTTATCTGGAGACAAGATCCATCTCCTTGTAGATGATCCAAAAGAGGGGGAAAAAGTGATTGGAGATCGTTTGAGAGAGAGGGAGATCAAGATCGTTGACCTCATGGTCGTAAATCCATCTCTGGAAGATGCCTTTGTTTCGATGGTGAGGGGAAGGAACGAAGATGGAAGAGGGGTGAGGGAGGAGGGAGGAGAGACGAGAGATGAAAGAGGGTAAGGATGAATTCATATGCGGTTGAGGTAGAAAATCTTACGAAGACCTTTGGTGATTTCGTTGCGGTGGACCGCGTTCACTTCCAGGTGAAGAAAGGAGAGATTTTCGGTTTTCTTGGTCCCAATGGAGCTGGAAAATCGACGACCATCCGGATGCTCTGTGGTCTGTTGATACCCACGTCAGGAAAGGGCAGGGTGGCTGGGTATGATATCCTTGAAGAGCCAGAAAAGATCAAACAGGTCATTGGATACATGTCCCAGAAGTTTTCCCTTTACGAGGACTTGACAGTGACCGAAAACCTCCATTTCTTTGGAGGAATCTATGGGCTTTGGGGTTCCCTCCAGAAAGAGAGGGAGAAACAGGTCAAAGCGATGGTTGGCCTGGAAGAACTTGGGGATCAAATTACCAGAACACTACCCGTTGGCTGGAAACAGCGATTAGCCTTAGCTTGTGCCATCCTTCATCAGCCCGAGATCCTCTTTCTTGATGAACCGACCTCGGGGGTGGATCCGATTTCACGCCGGAATTTCTGGAGCTTGATCCAGCAGATGGCCGAAGTGGGGATCACCACGTTTGTCACAACCCATTACATGGATGAAGCAGAATATTGCGATCGATTGGCTTTGATCTTTAATGGAAAGCGGATTGCCCTTGGTACACCAACCGAATTGAAATTGGAAACGCTCTCCGGAGGTGTCCTTGAAGTAGAATGCGATCCTCTCATCCCTGCCCTTGACTTCTTGCAAAGAGTTCCTTGGGCGGCTGAGGCTGCTGTTTTTGGGAATGGCCTCCATGTGATCGGAAAAGGAGAGGTCGACATGGAGCAGGAGATTCGATACCTATTCGAAAGAGAGGGATTTTTTCTAAAACGTATGGAATGGATTCGACCTTCCCTCGAAGATGTCTTTGTCGCATTGATTGAGAAGGAGAATTCACGGTGAGCCCTGCCCGAACCTGGGCGATAGCCCGAAAGGAATTCATCCACATCTACCGCGATCCAAGAAGCTTGGGGTTGGTGATTCTCATGCCTGCTCTTCTGATGCTTCTCTTTGGTTATGCCGTGACCCTTGATGTGAAGAAGGTGAGCCTAGCGGTACTCGATCGAGATCGGACACAGGAGAGCCTCTCTTTTGTCCACTGCTTCAGCGGATCACCGTATTTCAGCCTTCGGGTCTTTGTTCAAAATGAAGAAGAGATGAACCGGTTGATCGACGAAGGAGCTGTCAAGATGGGTTTGGTTTTGCCATCGGATTTCGCAAGGACCTTAAAGGCAGGCAAGAAAGCGCCGGTTCAGGTGGTGTTAGATGGAAGCGATTCAAATACGGCAAATATCATTCTTGGCTATGTTCAGGGAGTTACCCGAAACTACACACAGGAGAAGACCTTCCAGAAGATAGAGCGGATGGGAAGAAAGAAGCCAGATCCACCGCTGGAAGGCCGAATCCGGATATGGTTCAATGAAGAACTGGAATCGAAGAATTATTTTATCCCTGGACTCGTAGCGGTCATCATCTCCATCATCGGTGTCCTTCTCACTGGCCAGGTGGTGGTCAGGGAATGGGAGAGAGGAACGATGGAACTCCTCATCTCAACCCCTGTCAGGAAAGCAGAGTTGATCATCGGAAAATTATTCCCCTACTTCTTCTTGGGCCTTCTGGATCTGTCGCTGGCTGTTCTGATGGGGATGCTCGTTTTTCAGGTCCCGTTTCGGGGCAGTATGATGCTCCTTTTTTTGCTCTCCTGCATCTATATGATTGTGGCTTTAGCCATGGGGCTGACCATCTCTGCAGTGGCCCGGACACAGCTATTTGCCAATCAGATGGCCATGATCATCGGCTTTCTTCCAACTTTTCTTCTTTCGGGATTCACCTTTGTCATCTCGAATATGCCCATCTGGCTCCAGGTGATTACCTATGGGATTGCCCCTCGGTACTACGTGACCATTGTCAAAGAGATTTTTCTAAAAGGATCGGACCTATCCTTTCTATGGAAAGAGGCGTTTGTGTTGGTGGGAATGGGTCTGTTAGGGCTTATCGTGGCAACTCGAAATTTCAAGAAGGAGTTGAGGTAGAAAATATATGGAAGAATGGAATGACGGAACAATGACCCCAATAACATCAACTTTCTTGTTCAATATTCCATTATTCCAATATTCCAACATTCCGATAGGGGTGTATGTTTAAGCGGGTTCGATTTCTATTTGTCAAAGAGTTGGTCCAGGTACTTCGAGATAAGCGACTGAGGGTCACACTGATCTTTCCGCCCATTTTTCAACTGATCATTTTTGGATATGCGGCGAACCTCGATGTGAATAACATACGAACAGCAATCAGAGACCTCGATCAGACAGTGGATTCAAGAGAGCTCATTGCGCGGTTCAAAAGTTCAAAATATTTCAAGGTGCTTTCCTATCCTCAAAACCCGAAAGAGGCTGAGGCGCTCATCCAAAAAGGAGTGATTACCCTTAGCATCGAAATCCCAAGTGGATTCTCAAGAAGATTGAAAAAAGGCCAAACGAGTGCTCTTCAGATTGTCGTAGATGGCACGGAGTCCAATACAGCCATGATCGGTCTCAGCTATGTAGCCCGAATCCTTTCCGAATATTCAACGGAGATCATCCTTAAGAGGCTTAACCGGGAAGGGATGAAAGATTTTGAGGAAGCAGGAGTGGAACTGCAGCATCGGATCTGGTTCAATCCTAATCTGGAGAGTCGCTTTTTTTATGTACCAGGTGTTATTGCCACCATTGCTTTTTTACTACCGATCATTCTGACTGCCCAGGCCATTGTAAGAGAGCGGGAAATGGGGACACTTGAGCAGATCATGGTCAGCCCTATTCGTTCTTGGGAACTAGTCCTCGGAAAGACACTTCCCTTTGCTCTGATCGGGTTTTTGGATGTGGTGATGGTTGCCTTGGTGGGGATCTTTTGGTTTGAAATACCATTACGGGGTGATCCCTTTACTTTGCTACTGGGAACACTACTCTTTCTCATGAGTTCAGTGGGAATTGGGCTTTTCATCTCAACCATCTCTGCGACCCAGCAACAGGCCCAGATCTCAGCTTTCTTTTTCTTGATCCCAGCCTTCATCCTGTCAGGGTTTGCCTTTCCTTTGGAGAATATGCCAGAATGGCTCCAGTATCTTACCTATATCAATCCCTTGAGATACTTCCTCCTCATCATCCGAGGGACCTTTCTGAAAGGTGTGGGATTGGAGATCCTGTGGCCCCAGATGCTTGCCCTGGTCATTCTGGGTGGACTGATGATTGCATTGAGTTCAATGAGGTTCAGGAAGAGACTGAAATAGGATGAATCATGGAATGTTGGAATACTGGAATATTGGGTAAAACGGCAGCATTCGTTTTTTTAAGTCATGATTCCATCATTCCACTATTCCATTATTCCAAAGGATGAGGTTATGATAAAAAATGATGCATAGACTCCTCATGGACATTTATCAAAAGCTCTATAAGGCTTATGGTCCTCGCCATTGGTGGCCCGGAGAGACTCCGTTTGAGGTGATGGTGGGAGCCATTCTGACCCAGAATACCTCGTGGAAGAATGTGGAGAAGGCCATTGAGCGACTGAAAGCTAAGGGATTGCTCGTTCCGGCCAGAATTCATGATATCAGCGAATCGAGTCTGGCTTCTTTGATTAGACCCTCAGGTTATTTTCGGATCAAGGCTAAACGTTTAAAAGCCTTTGTCAATTTTTTATTCGAGAAATATGGTGGCGATTTAAAGAAGATGAAGAAGACAGGGCTCATCCAATTGCGAAGAGAACTCCTCGGGGTCAATGGAATTGGGCCGGAGACGGCTGACAGTATTCTGCTTTACGGCTTGAAGAAGCCTATATTCGTTGTCGATGCCTATACGAGACGCATCCTTTCAAGGCATGATATTGTTTCAGAAAAGGCATCCTATGATGAGATTCAACGGCTTTTTATGGACCATCTTCTTCATGATGAAGAACGGTTTAACGAATATCATGCCCTGTTGGTCCATCTGGGGAAGAATGTTTGTAAAAAAAGGCCGGATTGTGAAAGATGTCCCCTTAAGGGCATAGGGCATAGAGCATAGCGCGGAGTGCATAGTGCGAAGAATAAAATACGAACTTGTCCGATGCTCTATGCACTTTGCGATCTGCGGTTTGTAAAATGGCTTACTGGGAAAAAGAGGTTCGGAGTTTGATGGGGAAGGCGATCCACCAATATGGTTTGATTGCGGATGGGGATCGGATCATGGTGGGTGTTTCTGGTGGGAAGGATAGCCTGACGCTATTCCACCTCCTGAACGAGCGCCGGAAGCGAGTTTCCATCCATTACGAATTGGTTCCAGTCCATATTGATCTGGGTTTTGGTTCGGACCGATCCAAAATCCTTAAGGAGTTTTTCGAATCGAAAGGTCTTTTCTATCACATCGAACAAACTGATATCGGAAGGAGAGCCAATAGCTCTGAGAATCGGGAGAACCCTTGCTTTCTCTGCGCCTGGGAGAGGCGGAAACGGCTTTTCCATCTTGCCCATCATTTCAAATGTAACAAGATTGCCCTTGGACACCACAAGGACGATATCATTGAGACCTTCTTGTTAAACATTTTTTACAGCGCAGAGATTAGCACCATGCTTCCCATTCAATCCCTGTTCAGGGGAAAGATCACCCTCATCCGCCCACTGGCCCTCATCGAGGAAAAGAAGATTGAGCGATTTGCTAAGCAGATGAACCTTCCTTTTGGCCCGAGTGGATGCCCTGTTTCTGGGAAGACGAAGAGAAAGGAGATCAAAGAGTTGATCGAGGGTCTGGAAAAGAAGAATAGAAAGATTCGTGGGAATATCTTCCGATCTCTCTCTAACATCAAAATGGAATATCTCTTGCCAAAAAAGTAGAAATTTGATAATAATGGAGACGGAGAGGAAAGATGTGTGACGGGACGACGAGAAGGAAGTTTTTAAAGAATTCATTGATCGGTGGCCTGGCATATGGGATCGGCATGGGGATTTATGAATTGTCCTATGCACAGGCGGTGCATATTCGATTCAGCACCTGGCATACCCCAGTCGGCAGAGAAGTGAAGACGGTTTGGGAACCGATGCTCGAAGAGATGAAGAGACGGAGTGGTGGTAGGATCACCTCGACTCTCTATGCTGGAGCGGCTTTGGGAAAAGGACCGGAGCACTACGATATTGTGGCGAAAGGTCTTTCGGACATGGGCTATTTTACAGCCACCTGGACGCCGGGCCGATTTCCCCTTTCGGATGTTCTTTCTTTAGCCACTTGGGTGGATGGGAAGGATGTCGCCACAGAGATCGGAAATGCGATGTACGATCGGATACTCCATCGGGAATTTAAAGATGTGAAGATGATCGAATTGAATGGCTGCATCCAATCATTCCTTTGGACGAAAAGACCAATCCGTAGCCTTGCTGACACCAAAGGGATGAAGATCAGAACACCCGGAGGCCATCAAACCCATTATATCAAATCCCTGGGTGCAGAACCTGTATTGATGCCCCTGGGTGATGTCTACTTAGCCATTGAAACAGGGACAGTTGATGGATTGGTCACCTGTCCGCCTCTGCTCCTCGGGTTTAAGCTTCATGAGGTCGTCAAACATGGGGTGGTAGCGACCTTTGGGTGCGTGACCGAAGGGGTGGTCATGAATCTCGAGAGCTGGAAAAAGGTTCCGGAGGATCTGAAGAAGATCATTGAATCAGTGGGAAACAATCCGTTTAAGACGACTGGCGGATTGAACCGCGATGTTTACAAGGTCATGATGAAGGAGATTGCAGATAAAGGAGTGGCCCTCTTTACTCTTCCTCCGGGGGAGGCGGAACGCTGGTATGAAAATTTCAGAGAGGAGACTCGAAAGTGGGTGGCTGATCTCGAAGGTAAAGGACTTCCGGCAAAAGAAGTTGTCCGGATGTACAACCAGGAGTGCGAGAAACGGGGAGTGAAGGTGGTAGCCTTCCCGAAGGAATGGGCTTAAGATCGAGAGAAGAACCCATAAGACGTTAAGGCGAGGGGCGATGAAGAAGTCGCCCCTTATCTATTATTATCGGTCTCCCAACCTTTCACTTAACCCCTCCCTACCTCTCCTTAATTTAAGGGGAGGCGAGGTGGGGTTAGGGGGATGAGCGGGAGATATTATTATCTGCGGCGGCAGATCAAACAATTATGAAGCTCAAACATCTGATCCAGCGGATCAATTATTATGTCTGCAGAGTAGGGGTATGCTTGCTCCTCCTGCTGATGCTTCTCACAACAGGGGATGTCCTGGGAAGGAAGTTTTTTGCAAAAACGATCCCGGGCGCCTTTGAACTTTCCGAATATATCTTGGTGGTCTTCATCCTGCTCGGTGCGGCCTATACCCAGCAAGTGAAGGGACATGTGGGAATCAACTTTTTAACTTCCAGACTATCTCCTCGTGTTCAAGCCCTCTGCAACATCGTTACACTCATTCTCAGCCTCTTCATTATATCCATCCTCATTTGGCAAGGTTGGGTCGAGGGAATTCGGGAACGAACCGTTTCGGAGATGTTGCGCATTCCCCAGTATCCTTTTCGATTGCTCGTTGCCATTGGCGGATTTCTTCTATGGCTGGAACTCCTCATTGACCTGCTGGATTCATTCGGGAAGTTCAGAGGGAGGCCATTGTGAATCCAATCGCTGTCGGCATTCTTGGAAGCCTTCTTCTGGTCTTTCTCCTCTTTTTGGGAATGCCGATTGCCTTTGTCATGATGTTGGTGGGTTTTTTGGGCATCAGTTACCTCGCCTCGGTCAGTGCGGCCCTCCCTGTGGTTGCCAAGACCGTTTATGAAACCGCCTCTTTTTATCCCTACACGATTATTCCCCTCTTCATCCTGATGGGTGGATTTGCGGGAAATGCAGGAATCACCCGGGAGCTTTATACCACCTTTGATAAATGGTTCCGAAGATTGCCGGGAGGTTTGGGGATTGCCACGATCACGGCCTGTGCTTTTTTTGCAGCTCTTAGCGGTTCTTCAGTTGCCGCCTCAGCTGCTATGGGAACAATTGCCATACCTGAAATGAGGCGATTTAACTATTCTCCCAGGTTAGCCGTAGGAATTGTGGCGGCCGGCGGGACGCTCAGTTTCCTCATTCCGCCGAGTCTGGGTTTCGTTGTTTATGGGATGTTGACTGAACAATCTATTGGAAAACTTTTGATTTCCGGGATTGTCCCCGGAATTCTCCTGACCCTTGCTTTTATTAGCATCATTCTTTTTCAGGCGAAGATGGATCCGAGCCTGGCACCTTCCAATCCCCAGGCAGTCAGCTTTAAAGAGAAAATACTTGCCCTGAGGGGGATATGGGAGACTGCGCTCGTATTTGCGATGGTGATGGGTGGCATCTATATGGGGTTCATCAATCCTACCGAAGCAGGCGCCATTGGTGCAACCGTCCTTTTCATCATTATTTTACTAAAGGGAAGGTTGACCCTATCAAATCTCTTTGCCTCTCTCTTTGAGGCGGCCCGGATTTCTGTTCTGGTGTTATTTCTGGTTGCCGGAGCGAATGTGTTCAGTTATTTTTTAGCCCTCTCGACCATCCCCATAAGCATCTCCTCGTGGATGGCTGAGCTAGAGGTCTCGCGATATGTAGTCCTGGCCGTCATCATACTGATCTATATGGGGCTTGGCTGTTTCCTCGATGCCATCTCCATGATGGTTCTCACCATGCCCGTCATCTTCCCTGTCATCAAAGCATTAGGCTTTGATCCCATCTGGTTCGGAGTCATCTGCGTGATTATGATGGAGGCTGGACTCATCACTCCGCCTGTCGGGCTCAATGTCTATACGCTCGCCGGTGTGGTGAAGGATGTTCCCATGCAGACGATCTTTCGCGGGGCTGCTCCCTTTCTTTTGGCAATGATAGCAGTTGTAATTTTAATCACTCTTTTTCCGAAACTCGTGCTTTTCCTTCCTTCAATGATGGGGAAATAGATCCCATTAGAAAGTTTAGGACTTCCCAATGTTTAAATGAGCGATTCTTTTTGGAAAGCTCTTTAGCTGCAACGCTTTCACCCAAAGGGTGATTTGTAGCGCAAGACTTTAGCCTTGCTTGCCCGCCACAGGCAAGCATTCGAAGCAACCCTAAAGAGTTGCGCTACAATGAAATTTAAAAAACCGCTCAATTCAGATTCTAATTTCATTTCATTCTCATTGAGTGATCTTCTTCCTATTGAAAACTTGGTTTCACGTCACCTTTCTCTAATCCACAATAGCCTGGTAGACGTATTGTCTTAATAGATACCGGTAATGGAGCCGTTGGTTAGGAGCCTGCATCATTTTGATGGCGATCAGTTTTTCTTTTGGATCAACCCAGAAGAATGTTCCTAAGGCACCTGCCCAGGAATAATCTCCGACAGATCCAGGAAGCGAACTCTGACCCGTCTCCGTCCGCACAGCGAAACCAAGACCAAAGCCATGGCCGATTTCTGGTGTTGGAGAGAATGCCCCGAATAGAGGGTAGGTTAATGGACCGAACTTTGTTCCGGGAGGGAGATGGTTTGCAATCATTAATTCGACCGTCTTGCGGGAGACCAGACGGACACCATCCAGAGTACCGCCATTCAGAAGGGCTTGACAAAAACGGGCATAATCAGAAGCTGTAGATACCAATCCAGCCCCTCCTGAAAGCCACTTGTTCGGTTTGGTGACATCTTGTGCAAATGGCGAGGGTTGGTCTTTGGGCAGCTCCGCAATCCGGGATTGG
>OGCL01001361.1_pt1 | contig 21173 bp, 15 predicted proteins | sample 1570041 | NCBI WGS metagenome assembly OGCL01 (sample SAMN06266162, study PRJEB24511) | hot springs metagenome | isolation source: Hot spring water | place: South Africa: Limpopo | collected 2015-06-22
CCGATGGTCACCTGGGCGTCGGGGAACAGCTCCTTCACCGCGTAGGCGAGCAGGTGGGCGGTGGAGTGGCGGATCAGCTCCAGACCCTCCGGATCCTTGTCGGTGACGATGGCGAGGCTCGCGTCCCGTTCGATGACGTGGCTCACGTCCACCAGCTTGCCGTCCACCTTGCCGGCCAGGGCGGCGCGGGCCAGCCCCGCACCGATGCCGGCGGCCACCTCGGCCACGCTCACCGGCCTGTCATAGGCCCGCACCGAACCGTCGGGCAGTGTGATCTGAGGCATGTCGCGCTCCAGAAGTAGAAATCAAAAAAAAAGTGCGGGCGGGCCGCACTTTTTTCCCCAGGATCAACTGGCGAAAGGGTTCAACCCGCTCCAGGGATGCGAAGTATGATGCAAGTTCGGAAGACCATTTCGTGCTGCTCCAGGTGTTACCGTGAAAGTCGCGACAGCGACTCTCGAAGCTCCCCTCCCCCTCGGGGGGAGGGGCTGGGGGAGAGGGACCGTTCATGGCCATCCCTTGCGACTTTCATCGGCAGAGGCCATGCGGCCATGAACGGTTAGCTGGTAGGCGCGATTGGACTCGAACCAACGACCCCCACCATGTCAAGGTGATGCTCTAACCAGCTGAGCTACGCGCCTAAAGAGCCGCAATTCTATCCAAGTGCTGCGCCGGCGGCAACGCGCTTTTTCGAGTCCTGCAGCGCCTGACGGCGACCCCGTCGCACATTCACCCCGGTGAGGATGACCAAACCGATGACGAAGAAGACGCCCAGACTCAGCATGGCCGGCCGATGCGCGCCGGCCGTGAGCCACACCGCAACACCGTAGGTGATGGGCCCGAGGATGGAGGAGAGCTTGACCGCCAGGCCCCACAGGCCGAAGAACTCGGCCCGATGCGGCAGGGGGCTCAGATAGCCGACCAGGGCGCGGCCGGCGGACTGGGAGGCGCCGAGGCAGAGGCCGGCGATATTCGCCGCCAGCCAGAACAGGGCGGCCTCGGTGGCGAACCAGGCCAAGACCACGGTGAGCAGCCAGCCGGCCAGGGTGATGGCGATGGCAGGCCTGTGGCCGATGCGATCCTGGACGTAGCCGAAGCCCACCGCACCGATGGCCGCCGTCACGTTCACCACCAGGATCAGCAGGATGCTGTGCTGGGTGTCGAAGCCCATGGCCTGCTGGGCATAGACCGCTGCCAGGGCGATGACCGCCTGCACGCCGGCCTGATAGAACACGATGCAGAGCAGGAAGCGGAACAGGTCGGGATAGGTGCGCGCATGCCGCAGGGTGTCGCCCACCTGCCGATAGGCCGAGCGGATGGCATGATCGCGCGCCGTGAGCCCGGTGCCGCGCTCGCGCAGGAGGACGAACGTGGGCAGGGCGGCGAGCAGGAAGATGCCTGCCGTGATGAGCATCGCCCCCGGCACGAACTGCGGTGCCTCGAGCCCCCGCCCCTGGGCATGGGCGATGTAGGCCAGGCAGACCCCCAGCGTCAGCATGCCGCCGAGATAGCCCAGCCCCCAGCCCAGGCCGGACAGCCTGGCCAGCGCCCGCCCGCGCGCAAGTTCGGGCAGGAAGGCGGCGATGAGGTTCTCGCCGGTGCCGAAAAAGAAGTTGCTCGCCACCACCAGGACCACCGCCAGCCAGAGGTCGCCGGGACCCACCGAGGCGAGGGCGGCCGTGCCGAGCACGCAGCCCACGGTGGTGACGGCGAGCAAGGTCTTCTTGGCCGAGCGCAGATCGGCATAGGCCCCGATCGCCGGGGCGCTCAACATGATGAGGCCGTAGGAGACCGCCAGCGCGGCGCTCCAGGCCAGCGTCGCCCAAGGCGTGTTGCCGGCCACGACGGCGACGAAATAGGCATTGAACACGGCCGTGATCACCACCGTGGTGTAGCCCGAGTTGGCGAAGTCGTACATCGCCCAGGCCCATGCCTCGCGCTTGCTCACGCCGGCATTGAGCAGGGTGCTGCGCGATCGTGTTCTGTCTCTCGGCAAGTCTCGTGTCTCCCGGCAGCCAGGCCGCGTAAAATAAAAAGAATACCTATCCCCAGACCATCATGACCCGCCGCATCCTCGTCACCTCCGCCCTGCCCTACGCCAATGGCGCCATCCACCTGGGCCATCTGGTGGAATACATCCAGACCGACGTCTGGGTCCGCTTCCAGAAGATGCGCGGCCATGAATGCTGGTACGCCTGCGCCGACGACACCCACGGCACGCCCATCATGCTGCGGGCGCAGAAGGAGGGCATCACGCCGGAGCAGCTGATCGCACGGGTGTGGCACGAGCACAAGCGCGACTTCGACGGCTTCCTGATCGGTTTCGACCATTATGGCAGCACCAACAGCGAGGAGACCCGCAGCCATGCCCAGGACATCTACGCCAGGCTCAAGGCGGCGGGGCTGATCGAGGTCAGGGCGATCGAACAGTTCTATGACCCGGTCAAGGAGATGTTCCTGCCGGACCGTTTCATCAAGGGCGAGTGCCCCAAGTGTCATGCCCGTGATCAGTACGGCGATTCCTGCGAGGTCTGCGGCGCCGCCTATCAGCCCACCGAGCTGATCAATCCCTATTCCGCCGTGTCCGGGGTCAGTCCGGTACGCAAGACCTCGGACCACTATTTCTTCCGCCTGTCGGACCCGCGCTGCGGGGCCTTCCTGCGCGAGTGGACCCGACCGCCGCGGGTCCAGGAGGAGGCCGCCAACAAGCTGAAGGAATGGCTGGAGGCCGGGCTCACGGATTGGGACATCTCGCGCGATGCGCCCTATTTCGGCTTCGAGATCCCGGATGCGCCGGGGAAATACTTCTATGTCTGGCTGGATGCCCCCATCGGCTACCTGGGCAGCTTTCGCAGCCTCGCAAAGCGGGAGGGTCTGGACTTCGACGCCTACTGGAACGCCGCCAAGGCCGTCGAGTCCGGCACCGAGGTCTATCACTTCATCGGCAAGGACATCCTCTACTTTCACGCCCTGTTCTGGCCCGCGATGCTGGAGTATGCCGGCTACCGCACCCCCAGCGGCGTGTTCTGTCACGGCTTCCTGACGGTGAACGGGCAGAAGATGTCCAAGTCGCGCGGCACCTTCATCACCGCGGAGAGCTATCTCAGGCACCTGAATCCGGAGTGGCTGCGCTACTACTACGCGGCCAAGCTCGGCAGCGGCCTGGAGGACATCGATCTGAACCTGGACGACTTCGTCGCGCGGGTCAACAGCGATCTGGTCGGCAAATACATCAACATCGCCAGCCGCACCGCCGGCTTCATCGCCAAACGCTTCGAGGGCAGGCTGGGGGAAGTGCCGCCAGAGGATACGCCGCTGCCCGCCATGCAGGCGGCAGCCGAGACCATCGCCGCGCACTACGAGGCGCGCGAATACGGCAAGGCCCTGCGCGAGATCATGGCCCTGGCCGATCTGGCCAACCAGTATGTGGACCTGCACAAGCCCTGGGAGATGGCCAGGCAGGAAGGCCGCGATCGGGAATTGCACGCGGTCTGCACCGTGGCCTTGAACGCCTTTCGGTTCCTGACCCTCTATCTCAAGCCGGTGCTGCCGCGCCTGGCCAACGAGGTCGAGGCCTTCCTGAACATCCCGCCGCTGGCCTGGCAGGACGCCGGACGGCTGCTGACCCACCACGTGATCCAGCCCTACCGGCATCTGATGACACGTGTGGATCCCAAGGCGATCGAGGCCATGATCGAGGAAAACCGCGAAAGCCTGGTGCCGCCGCCCGCACCCGTGCGTCATGGCGAGCATCAGCAGCACGCGGCGCTGGCGCAGGCCGCCGTTGCCTCTACCCAGACCCCTGCGCCCGAGGGCGGGGTGACGATCTCCATCGACGATTTCACCAAGGTGGACCTGCGCGTGGCGCGCATCGTCCAGGCCGAGCACGTCGAGGGGGCGGACAAGCTGCTCCGCCTCACCCTGGACCTGGGCACGCACACACGCACCGTGTTCGCCGGCATCAAGGCCGCCTACGCCCCCGAGACCCTGGTCGGGCGGCTCACGGTGATGGTGGCCAACCTGGCCCCGCGCAAGATGAAGTTCGGCCTGTCGGAGGGCATGGTGCTGGCCGCCTCCGACGAACGCGGCGGGCCCTTCCTGCTCGCCCCGGACAGCGGCGCCCAGCCGGGCATGCGCATCAAGTGATCGTCACCCGCCACCTCCTCATCCGCGGCCGGGTGCAGGGCGTCTGGTATCGGGAATCCATGCGCCAGGAGGCCGAGCGGCTCGGCGTCACCGGCTGGGTGCGCAACCGACGCGACGGTTCGGTCGAGGCCATGTTGCAGGGCGAGGCGGCCCGGGTCGATGCCCTGATCGCCTGGGCCTGGCAGGGCCCGCCCGCGGCCGAGGTGACGAACATAGACATCGGCGAGGGGCAAGGCGATTACGCCGACTTCCAAAAACTGGACACGGAATAACCCCTTGGGAAACGCTGAATAAATTGCTGCGCGAGCGAATCGCTGCGTTGCGCGGTGCTCGCTCCCTCGCCTATCTACTTGATATGTCTCGGTCGCTGCGCTCCGTGCGCCTTGCGCTTCATCCCGCTCGCTGCTTTCTTCAGCGTTTCCCTTGTAAATCGCGGGATTGCAGCCTGCAAGCGGCTTTACACGGCGGTTGTCCGTCACGTAATCTGGCACCTTCCGTCATCACCCCCCTGCCGTTGCCCCCCCTGTGTAGACATCTCTCCCGAGATGGCCAGGCGACAGCAGTAAAGCCAATTTCCGCAGACCATGTCCATCACCCTCAAAACCCCGGCCGAGATCGAACTGATGCGCACGGCCGGGCGTCTGGCCTCAGAGGTGCTGGACTACATCACCCCCTACGTCCAGCCCGGCATCACCACCGGCGAGCTCGACCGCCTGTGCCACGATTACATGGTCGACGTGCAGGGCACCACCCCCGCCCCGCTGAACTACGCGCCACCCGGTCACAGGCCCTATCCCAGGTCCATCTGCACCTCCGTCAATCACCAGGTCTGCCACGGCGTGCCGGGCGACAAGAAGCTCAAGGCCGGAGACGTGGTGAACCTCGACATCACCGTCATCAAGGACGGCTGGCATGGCGACACCTCGCGCATGTTCTATGTGGGCGAGCCGTCGATCCAGGCCCGGCGTCTGACGGAGATCACCTACGAGTGCCTGTGGAAGGGCATCCTGGCCGTGCGCCCGGGTGCCCGGCTGGGGGACATCGGCCACGCCATCCAGCGCCATGCCGAAGCCAACGGCTACAGTGTGGTGCGCGAGTTCTGCGGTCACGGCATCGGTCGCAAATTCCACGAAGAACCCCAGGTCGTGCATTACGGCAAGCCCGGCACCGGCGTGGAACTCAGGCCGGGGATGACCTTCACCATCGAACCGATGATCAACGCCGGCCGGCGTGACGTCCGTGTGCTGGGCGATGGCTGGACGGTGGTGACCAAGGACCACTCGCTGTCCGCGCAGTGGGAACACACCGTGCTGGTGACCGAATCGGGTTTCGAGGTCCTCACCCTGTCGGCCGGAAGTCCGCCGCCGCCGGCCTTTGTCGAGGCCCCCCGCTCGAGTCGTTCACCGGACTCCTTCAATGACGACCTGGCCGCCGTCGGGGGTGGCCCGTGGGCCGTTGCCCAGTCAGGGGCACAGACTACCCGCTTACCATGAAAGTCGCGAGTGCGACTCACGACGCTCCCCTCCCCCTCGGGGGGAGGGGCTGGGGGAGAGGGACCGTTCAGGGCCGCCAACGACGTCTTTCATAGTCAGGGGTGGCCATTGGGCCATGAACGGTTAGCATGACCCCGACATCGGCCAAGGTCGCCGCCTGGCGTGCCGAACACGCCGCCGCGCGTGAGGCGCTGATCCGCGGCTATCTCGCCCAGCCTCGTCCGCGTTCTTTGTTGGAGGGTCTCTCGCAGGCCACGGACACCCTGTTCAGGCAGATCTGGCAAGCTGCCGATCTGCCGGCAGGGGCCGCCCTAGTGGCGGTGGGCGGTTATGGTCGCGCGGAGCTCTATCCGCACTCCGACGTGGATGTGCTGATCCTCCTGGACGATGCGCTGCCAGACTCGGAGCAGGCCCGCTTCGAGCCCCTCATCGGCCTGTTCTGGGACGTCGGTCTGCCGGTCGGGCACAGCGTGCGCAGCCTGTCGGTCTGTCTGGACGAATCGGCCCGCGACGTGACCATCAAGACCAATCTGCTCGAATCCCGTCTCCTCGCCGGCAATGCCGGTCTGTACGAGCGGTTCAGGCAGCGCTACCGGGCCATGCTGGAACCGCTCGCCTTCTACGAGGCCAAGCTGCTCGAGCAGCACAACCGGCATGGCCGCGCTGAGGACCGGGCCTTGCGGCTGGAACCCGACGTCAAGGAACACCCGGGCGGCTTGCGTGACCTGCATACCGTCCTGTGGGTGAGCCAGGCCGCGGGGCTGCCGGCCAGCCTGCGCGGTCTGGCCCGAGAGGAACTGCTCAGTTCGGGTGAGGCCCGCCGCATCGACGACCTGATCGGCTTTCTGGCAAACCTGCGCATCCGGCTGCACCTGGCCGCCGGACGACGCGAGGACAGACTGGTGTTCGAGCTGCAGGAGCGTGTCGCGGCCGAGATGGGCATCGCGCCCAGCCCGCCCCGGCGCGCCTCGGAGCGGCTCATGCAGCGCTACTTCCAGACCGCGCGTGAACTGTCCCTGGCCAGCGAGTACCTGCTCAGCGCGCTGCGCTGCCGCATCAAGCCCGTCACGGCGACGCGTCCGCTGGCCGGCTTTCCCGGTTTCCTGCAGCGGGGGGAAATGCTCGACATGGCCTCGGAGGACCTGTTCTCCCGCCAGCCCGAGGCGGTCCTGGACGCCTTCCGAGCCCTGGCACGGCATCCCGAACTGGGCGGACTGTCGCCGAGACTGCTGCGCGCCCTGTGGCGGGCGGGCAAGCGCATCGATGGCGTCTACCGCGGCGATCCAGCGCGCAGGGCGCAGTTCATCGCCCTGTTCAGGGAGCCGCGCGGCGTGACGAGGGTGTTGCGCCTGATGCACCGGCTGGGCATCCTGGGACGCTATCTGCCGGTCTTCGGGCGCATCACCGGCCAGATGCAGCACGATCTCTACCACATCTACCCGGTGGACGAGCACATCCTCATGGTGCTGAGGAACCTGCGCCGGCTGAGACTGAGCGAGTTCGCCCACGAGCTGCCCCTGGCCCACCGGCTGATGGTCGGGTTCGACCGGCCCGACCTGCTCTATCTCGCCGCCCTGTTCCACGACATCGCCAAGGGGCGCGGCGGTGACCATTCGACGCTCGGCGAGCGGGATGCCCGGCGCTTCTGCCGTCAGCATGGCCTGCCGCGCGCGGATGCGGAACTGGTGACCTGGCTGGTGCGGCATCACCTGATCATGTCGTCCACCGCGCAGAAGCAGGACCTGTCCGACCCCGCCGTGATCGAGGCCTTCGCCCGCACCTGCGGCGACATCCGGCGGCTCACCGCGCTCTATCTGCTCACCGTGGCCGACATCCGCGGCACCAATCCAGGCATCTGGAACGCCTGGAAGGAGAAGCTGCTGCGGGAACTCTATCTCTCGGCCCGGCGGCGGCTGGAGGGTGGCCAACCCGCCCTGGACGGGGTCGAGGAAAAGAAGGAGCAGGCGCGGGCAAGCCTGCGTCTGTACGGTTATCGACCCGGCGTGGAGGCGGCCCTGTGGTCGCGCCTGGACGACATCTGGTTCCTGCGTCTGTCGGCGCAGGAGATCGCCTGGCAGACGCGGCGGCTGCTGCCGGTGCTGGCGCGCGAACAGATCGTGGTAAGGGCCCGGCTCGCGCCCATCGGCGAGGGGGTGGAGGTGATGGTCTACGCCCCGGATCAGCCGGGACTGTTCGCACGCATCTGCGGTTTCTTCGCCAGTCTGCGCTACACCGTGCTGGAGGCCAAGATCCACGCCACCCTGGATGGCCATGCCCTGGACAGCTTTCTGGTCATGGACCCGGAAAACCGGGGCGCCCCCTACCGGGACATCCTCAATTACATCGAATATGAGCTCACCGCCCGCATACGCGACCGGGTGCCGCTCAAGCCCGCACCGCACGCGCGTCTGCCCCGTCAGCTCAAGTCATTCCCCCTCGAACCGGGCATCACCCTGAGTCCGGTGGAGTCCGGGCACGGCCACCTCCTCAGCCTCACCGCCGGCGACCGTCCGGGCCTGCTCTACGATGTGGCGCAGGTGCTGGACCGGCACAAGGTCAACGTGCGCTCGGCCAAGGTCAACACCCTGGGCAGCCGCGCGGAGGATGCCTTCGTGCTCGAAGGCGCGGCCCTGGAGCGGGTCAACGAGCGGCTCGAGCTGGAGCAGGAACTGCTGGCGGTGCTGCGGGTGACGGCCTGATGGCGGCTTACGCCCAGAGCAGGGCCAACTCCAGCTCGATGGCGTCGAAGGGGGGGATGGCCGCGCGTGCATCCTCCTGCCAGGCCCCCAGCAGCAGCCAGCGCCCACCCGCGTTCTGGTAGGCCTCGAGTAGCTGCAGGTCCGGATCGACCAGCCAGGCGTGCGCCACCTGGAGTCCGGCATAGATGGGCAGCTTCTCCGCCCGGTCCACCCGCGCCGTGCCCGGCGAGAGGATCTCGCACACCCAGTCCGGCGCCAGCTCGAACCAGGCCGTCTCCGGCAGACGCGGCATCCGTTCCCGCCGCCAGCCCGCCAGATCAGGCACCAGGACGTGACCGCCCAGGTGCAGCTCCGGCTCGTCCAGGATCCACCAGCCACCGGGGCCGCCTCGGCCACGATCATACGGATCGAACAGGGCAGCGCCGAGGGCGGAATAACTGCGGGCATGACGTGGCGCTGGGCGTGGATGCGTGACCAGCCGGCCGTTGATGATCTCCCCCACCAGATGCTCCGGCAGGTCGATGATGTCCTCATAGGTGGCGGGTTTCGCCAGCGGCAGGCCCATGCTCCTTGATTCATCCCATTTGATCTTTCTGGGTTTCCATCATGCCCGGCCGACCCTCTGCCTGCAAGGCGGCGGCGGGCAGACCCTGCTCGAGCCGGTAGATCCAGGCCAGCAGCTCCGCCACCGCCACATAGAGGGCTGGCGGGATGCGCGTGTCCAGGTCCACCTGCATCAGCAGCCCGACCAGTTCGGGCGACTCGTGCACAAACACGCCGGCGTCGCGCGCGCGCGCGATGATCTCCTCGGCGAGCACGCCGCGCCCCTTGGCCACCACCCTGGGCGCGCCGTCTTCCGGGGCGTAGCTGAGGGCAACGGCCTCACGCCGCGGCGGCTCGTGCATCAGCCTCCACCTCCACACGCACGCCTGCATCCAGCACCTGCAGCCCGGCCTGGTGCAGCCGCTGCGCGAGTTCGGGCAGGCCAGCGCGCAGCTCGTCCGCGGCCGCCTGCGATCCGGCCGCGAGCTCCAGCCTGAGTCCGTGTGCCGACAGATGGATGGCCGCCTGCACCGACCCCAGCCGCGGCAGGGTGAGGGTGAGCTCGGTGCGCCAACCGCCCTCCTCCTCGCCTTCGACCTGGCTGTCAAGACGCTCCTCGATATGCCACTGCATGGCCTGCCCTGGCCAGACCTGACCCTGCCAGACGAAGGGCCCGCCCTCCAGCATCAGAAGCTGCCGGCCCGCCAGCCGCGCCGCATCCTCGGGCATCTGCCGCAGCTCGGACAGGCCGGTCGTCAACCGTTCGGACTGGCCCAGTCGGGCCTGGGGCTCGCGCAGGATGTCCTCCAGTGGCAGCTCGCCCTTGCTCCAGCGGGCGAGATGCGATTCGTAGAACAGGCCGCTCTCGCGCACGACCTGACGCAGCCGCTGCGGCAGGACGGCCTGGCTCGACAGGGCGGCCTGAGCCACCCCCTGGGTGGCCAGGTGCGTGCCGGGTGCGAGCGCGGCCCGCAAACCGTCGACGGCCTGGCCGGTCATCGTCATCGCAGGCAGGGCCGAGCGGCTCGCGACCGCCGCACTGAGATTGCCGACGGGGTTCGCATGGTTGAGCAGCAGGCTCACATTCGGGACGATGGGCCGCTGGCCGGCGAGACCGCCCGAGGCACCCGCCTGTGCTGCGGAGGTGGGCGGCGCGCTAGCGGGCGTTGCCGGCGTGCCGGTCGTGGCGCCTGCCGCCGGGACCGCGCCCACGGACTGAGGCGTGGTCGGGGCCTGTGCAAGGCGGATCAGGGCGCTGACCTGCTGTGCCGCCTCGCTCAGCCTCACCGGTTGCGGCCCGCCGGCCGCCGCCGTCTGAGCCAGCAGAAAGGTGGGACGCGGGCCGGAGGCGACATAGGTCAGACGCAGCATCTCCCCTGGCCTTGCCTGCCCACCGGGTAGCGCCATGTCCAACACCTCCTTGCCCACCCTGACAAGATTGCGACCGTTGGCCAGACGCTCCAGCACCTGACCGTCGTATTGCTGCCCCGGCCTGAATGAGGGCGCGCTGCCGTCCTGCCCGCGCTGCGGCTGCAACATGCCTGCCCCCTGGTTCCTGAGCCAGGAGATCAACAGCTCGGGCAAAGCGGAGAGGTTCACCGGGCCGGGTCGTCACGCGCACAGATACAGGCAGTATATCGACACCCGGCAGCGGATCCTGAACGGTGACGGTCTATCTGTCCCCACATCGGTCACGGCCAATTCGCCAGGGCCAGTCCCCCTAACGGACATGGCGACGGCAACCCCGGAGCATGAATGTCGCCGTGTCCGTTCCCTCTCCCCCAGCCCCTCCCCCCGAGGGGGAGGGGAGCGTCGTGAGTCGCAGTCGCGACTTTCACGCTAAGGTTCGGCCCGATTCAGGGCGATGATCAGCTCGGCCTCGCCGCGGGATATCCCGCAGCGGCTGGCCAGTTCCTGGGCAGTACAGCCTTCACGGGCGAGACGTACGGCGCGGCCATAGGGGGTATCCTCTGCCGCCTTCTCGGTCGAGACGGACTCCAGACGCGCCTCGAGGCCCTCCAGCCGCTGGCGCAGGTTCGCCAGCTCATCGCGCAGCCGGGTCAGTTCCGACAACGCGTCGGCCTGCTGTCCGGGCGTCTCGCCCCCCCCTTTGGCTCTGCGCCGGCGCGAAAACACCGCCACTTCCAGCAGGTAGACCAGCGTGGCGAGGATGACGGCGATGAGGAGCTCACGCCAGGTGAGGACGATGGCATCCATGCGTAACGGTGAGTAAGACGCTGGATGCATTGTAGCCAGTCCTGGATCCGGACCGGCAACGGCATTCACTCCCCGTTGCTAAACTCGCTGCGCAAGCCGGCGGCTATGTTCTTGTTGATGGAGATGAGCACCTCCAGCTTCGATGGTTCCGGATAGGCCATGACCTCGAAGCTGCGTTTGTCGACGAAGGCGGCCAGGTTGAGAAGATTCTGCCTCAGCTCGACAGGCATGGGATGATCCGGTGCGGAGAGCTCGGCCTGAAACAGGGTCCAGAGGCGCTGATTGTGACGCAAGGCGTGGTCGAGCCGTTCATCCCGATTGGGCTCATTCCAATGCTGCTGCACATCGGCCAGCAGTAACGCGGCACGCGTCAACACCGAGGCCTCCAGCTCCCGGCCTGAGAGGGTGTTCCGTTCCACGGATTGGTAGGCGTTGAGAGCATCAGCTGACATGGGTTAAGAGCTCCTGTTCGTAATCCATGAGTTGTCGGGCCGCCTTGATGGCCTGGTAATAACGGCCGCAGGCGAGGTGGTGATCGATCTCGGCCAGGTGCGGGGCGGTGCTGGGCGCCGCTTGCAAGACCTGCTCCTGCAGGTCACGGTAGCTGACCTGATAGCCGCCGAGGTGGGCCGGGTCCATATACATGAGCTGCACGCACAGATAGATGCGCTTGCAGGGTGTGCTCGCCTCGTCCTCCGTCATGACGTCCTTTTCCCGCAGCAGGGGCACGTCATTCAGGATGGTGAGCTCGGCCGTATGCTCGCCGTTTTGCATCACGGCGCCGCCTATGAAGAGTTTTTCCTGGGGACGCAGGCTGAGCTTCAACGGCATCTTCAGGCATATCCCAACAAAGCCACCGCCTCACGATCCTGGCTGAGGGTGGCGCGTTCCAGGCCAAGCCCATGCCCCACGACGACGCTCAATGCGCTCGCATCGGCCACATCGGGCACGGATGTGGTAGCGAGGAGATCGGTCCAGTTAGGGAGGGCCAGAACCAGTCGATTGAGCGATTGCCGCGCTTGTGTCAGTTGAGCGTCGAGCTGATCCAGTGCCGTCACTAGCTCTGCCAGCTCCTCATCTGTGCTCGTGTATGCATCGATAGGCGGCAGTCGATATTCCACCGGCAGCGGCAGCCCAGCAGTAGGGCGTGCCTCGGCGGGCAGGACAAGGGCCTCCATCTGCCGGCGCAGGGCCTGGATGCTCTCGATATACTGCCGCCGCTCCTCGGAGCCTGGCGGGAATGGTGGATAGTTCTTGACGATGGCCAAGGCCCGCTCACGCATGGCCTCCGACACTTGCTGCGCCCGTTCCAGGGTGCGCTCGCTCTCACGCACGCTGAGGGCGACGGCGAGCCCCTCCTCCTTGCGCAGGTTCGCGGCGGCAAAGCGGGGGTGTCGAGCCTGCCAGATCGCGTTGGCATCCTGAGTGCCGTAGTATTTGGTTGTTTCCGGCTTCAGCGAAGCGTGCGTTTGTATCGACGCGGGCAGTGACAGACCAGGGGACTGGCCGTTGCGAAAATCGACGGTGCCGGGTATGAGGCTTGAGATCGCACTTACCATTGCAACCTCCATGGGATGAGGCCGGCGGCCTCAACCGCCGCCGGCCTGGCTCGTTGCCTGACGGTCGCGCGTCAGAACAGCCTCAGCACCGCCTGGGCCGCCTGCGAGGCGAGGGCGAGCGAGGTCACCCCCAGCTGCTGCCTGGTCTGCAGGGCCAGCATGTTGGCGCCCTCCTCGTTGGTGTCGGCCACCGTGAGCTTGGTCGCCCCTTCCACCAAGGTGTTGACCGTCTTGGTGATGAATTCCTGCCTTGTGGTCAGGATGGAAAGGTTGGCGGCAAGCTGGCCCGATCGTGTGCGCAGGGTGGCGATGGCGTTGTTGATGGCCGTCTCGGCGCTGTCGATTTCCGCTGCGGTGTCGATGTTGGCCACCGCCAGGTTGCCTGCACCGGTTTGCGTACCGCCGGAGAGGGCAAGGCCGGAGGCGCTGCCATTGAAACCGCTCATGGTCAGAGAGGTGGTGGCCTCTTCGTTGAAGTTGACCGTGAGGCTGACCCCCGTGCCGGCCAGGAAATTGACACCCTTGTAGCTGGCGTCCGTGCGCAGATTGTTGATCTGACGGATGATCTCGTTGTACTGGTCGGCCAGTCCCGCCAGCTGTGTGGCCGAGGTGCTGGAGTTGAGGGCCTCGCGCGCCTGGGTGAGCACGCCGCGTAGCTGTTCCAGGCTCTTGTTGATGGCCGTGACGGCATTGTCCGCCGCCTTCACCGTCTGGATGGCCTCGCTGATGTTGTCTTTCAGTCCGTTGAGCAGGTCGGCACGCTGGGTGTGGCCGCGCGCGGCGAAGAAGTTGGTTGGGTTGTCCAATGCCGAGTTGACCCGCTTGCCGGTGGCCAAACGCTCCTGCGTGCGGCCGGTCAGAACGTCGGTCTGCTGCAGGCTGAAGAGATTGGCCCGCATGGCAGCGGTGAGGGTGATGTCGCCAATTGACATGATTCGACTCCTTTTCTAGGGGGTGGATGGACGCGGGAAATTCTTTCCCGCCCGACAGACTGCTCGCCTGTCTGCTGCCGTTAACGGTCAGCCGTGACAGAACTTTAGAGCGGTATCGATAGAATATTTTTATGGCAACCAGGCGCGCCGCCAGACCTCCAGGTGGTCCTCCAGGATCCAGTGTGCGAGCACGTACCGGCGCAGCGTATCGCCTGCCTGCGCGAGGGCTTCCATGTCCGAGAGGGCCGCGCGCAGGACACTGAGCCAGTCGCGGTAGCGATTGGCCACCCGCCAGACCGGGTAGTCGCCGCGGTAAGGGGTAATATCGGTGCAGATTACGGGGTAACCCATGACGCCGTATTCCAGCAGCCGCAAATGGCTCTTGCCGTGATTGAAGGGCACGTCCTCCAAGGGTGCCACGGCCAGGTCCAGGTTCAGGCTGGCGAGCTTGGCGGGATAGTCCGCGAGCGCCACGGGTTCGTGGAATTCGGCCACAGCGGGTCGGATGGACTCCGGACACATGCCGAGGAAGACCCAGTCCACCTCCGCCGCCGTGTCCCTGACCAATTGCTCGATGAGACGCAAGTCGCCGGCATGGGTGACGCTGCCCGCCCAGCCCACGCGCGGTTTCCCGCCAACACGGCGCTTGGGGGTGAACCCGAGCCAGCGTGCGCCCTCAAGATAGTTGGGCGCCACCCGGATGTCGTCATGAAAACCTCGGAAGGCCTCGGCCAGGTAGTCGGTGGAGACCACGAAGCGGTGACACAGACCCACCGCCTTGCGGAAGCGTTTGATCAGGTCTTTCTCACGCGTGAAGAGGGCCTTTTGCGAGCTCGACACCGGGATGTTGGTGATGAGGTCGTCCAGCTCGAAGACGCGATAGGCGCGGCAATAGCGGGCGATGCCCTGCATGATCTCGACCTGGTCGGGCGTGATCTGGCGCTGGAAGACGATGGCATCCGGATCCAAACGCAGCCAGTCCGCTGGCGTGAAGTAGTGCCCAACGTCCCAGCCCATGACCTCGCCTGCCGACTGCAAGGCGCGCATGGGGGCGCGGATGCGATACTCGCCGCAGCCCTGCTCGTCGGCATGGATGGCCACCACCCGCGGCGCGGGCCGCCATTCCGGGTCCCAGGTCAGGGGCGGCGTGATCTCCGGCATGAAGGCCGCCTGCAGGCTCAGATTGCGGTTGTAATGACGGTCTGGATACTGCCGGCCGGCCCATTTGACGATGAACTCCAAGCCTGCCCGCTGAAGATCTACGGACACGGACGGATTGCCCCTGCGGCTTGCACCTGCCAAATGAATGAGCCGCGCATGTGGGGTCCAGAGCACCTTAAGCCCCCGCTCGGCGAGCTTGAGGCAATAATCGACGTCGTTGTAATCGATGGGAAAGCGCTCGGCGTCCATGCCGCCCACGACCAGGTAGTCGCGCTTGCGCGTGAGCAGGCAGGCGGCGGTGACGGCGCTCATGGCCTGGGGTAGCACGGCCTGGCCGAAATGGCCGGGGTCATCTGCAGCCATACCCATGATGTGCCCGGCGGCGGCCCCCATGCCCAGCAGCACGCCGGCATGCTGCACAAGGCCATCCTCCCGAAACAGCTTGGCACCCACGGCCCCCACCTCGGGGCGCTGGGCGAGGCCCAGCATCTCCTCCAACCACTCTGGGTGTATTACCTGGGTATCGTTATTGAGCAATAAAAGGTATTCCCCCTTAGCCTCGGCGGCGGCGGCGTTGATGGGGGCAGCGTAGTTGAACGGCCCGGGCTTGCGCAGCACGCGTAAATGAGGCGAGCCCAAGTCCTCGAGGGCGCGCAGGTAGTCCAGGGTCTCGGGCTCGTCGCTGCCGTTGTCGATGACCAGGACCTCGCAGTGGGTATAGCCCGTGATTTCGATCAGGCTCGTCAGGCACGGCTTGAGCAAGTCCAAGCGGTTGCGGGTGGGGAGGAGGATGGAGACCAGGGGCTCGCCCTCGATCGCGTATCGGATATGAAAGCTCCCGGGCAAAGGCCCCTCCTCCACCTTGGCCTCGAGATTCATGCGCGCCAGATGCGCCTCGAGCGCCTGCCGGGCGGCAACCTGTACCGCCTCCGCCGGCCGCCGGCAATGGCCGCCGGCCTCGTGGCGGTGGTAGAGGACGTCAGCCAGGTGGCCCACCACGCCCTCCCCGCCCTCGGAGACGGCGCGCAGGACGAGGTCCCAATGCTCGAAGCCCAGGCTCTCGCCGCGGTAGCCGCCCAGGCGGGCGAAGGCCTCCCGACGGCACCAAACGCCGCCGCCCAGAGTGAACGGGGCGCTGCGCAGCCAGTCGATGTCGAAGGGCTTCTTGAAATAAGGGCTGTGCCGCTCGCCGCGCGCATCCAGCCGGTCCTCGTCGGAATAGAGGACCTGCCATTCGGGGTGCCGCAGCCCCTTCTCGGCCAGCCGGAATAGGGCCTGCTCGGGCAGGCGGTCGCCGGCCTCCAAAAGCCCCACCCAGTCGGCGCCGCTATCGATGAGGCACGCGTTCAGGGTGGGGAGCCAGTCGGTGTCTTTCGCTTCCAGCCAGCGCAGCTGCGGCCAATCCATCACCTGCTCGGGGCGCGCACCCTCCGACACCACATAGCACTCCCACTCCGGCAGCAGTTGGGACGCAAGACTGGAGAGGGTGTCAGACAGGAACTCGCCCTTGTCGGCAGGCAGGATGAGCCCCAAGGCAAAGCGAGGCCTGCGCGTCCATCCTGCCATGCACTGCTCTATCCATTTGCGATCGACCGCCTGCAGTGCATGGCCGAGCAACCAAAGCGTGTAGCGGGGATCCTCAAGCTCAGGTGCAGGCTCATCTTGAGCCGCCTCAGGCGTGCGCGCAAGCAGGTTGCGGTAGAGGGCCTGGTAGGCCTCGTAGTAACGCTGCCCCTGGCGTTGCAGGGCGTGCTCGCGCAGCACCTGTCTTTGCGCCTGCAGGGCGAGCAGCTGGCGGTATTCCGGCTCGTCGATCAAGAGCTTCAAGGCGGTATACCACTTCTCCGGACGGTTATCCACCAACAGCCCCGTCTCGCCCTGCCTCACCACGTCCCGATAGGCCGGGACATGGCTTACGATGCTGGCCATGCCGAGGGCTGAATACTCCATCCATTTGATGGCGCTCTTGCAATCGTTGAATGGGGTCTCGCGCAGGGGGGCTAGCCCTATGTCCAAATCGAGTGCCTTCATGCGCGCCGCATAGGCGCGGTAGTCCGGCAGGAACGGCTCGTGCTCGGCGCAGGGGTGGCCCTTCCAGCCCTCGGGCAGCGCGCCGATGAAGGCGATGCGCACCCGCCGCGGATATTCCTCGCAAATACGACGCAAGGCCGCGTCCACCAGCTCGAAGTCACCGCCGCGCGCCGCCGTGCCCACGAGGCCGATGCGCACCTCGCGCCGGGGCGGCTTGGGCAGACGATGAAAAAGGTCGAAATCGATATGGTTGGGGACGACGTGCACGTTCGGGTTGTACGTCCGCATGCGTTCGGCCAGTGCCGGCGTGGAGACGGTCACCGCATGGGCGCGGCGCAAGAGGGCCTCGATGTATGGGGCATAGGGCGCGTATTCGGCCGCGTGGAGATTGTCCGCGGGTAGGTCGATCAGCAGGTCATCCGTGTCATAGATCACCGGCTTGCCCGTGGCGAAGAGGGCCTCGATGCTCGCTTGCGTGTCCTGACTGGGATAGAGGCGGGTGACGACATAGGCGTCGGCCTCTACCCGCTTGGGACGGAAGCTGCCGTCTGCGGCCTCTTCCGTGCCCCAGAGGCACTCCAGCACGCCCCAAAGCCGGCGCGCCGGGCGCAGAAAGCGGATCTGTGGACAGGCACTGATGGAGTAGTCGCGCGCGTAGACTGCGAGCCGGCGCAGACGCACATCGCGTTGAGTCATGTCGGCAGGGTTTGGAGTGCCGACCGCATCCGCTGGCTGGGCGCGCACGATGAATTGCAGGCATTTGAGGTCTTGGAATTCCTCCGGTGCGACGTCCTTGAGCACGAGCTTGTCCGTGCCCACGCTGCTAGCGCCGGCGGGCATCTCGAGCCCTAGCAGCCGGGGGTCCTGGGTGCGGGCCCAGTCCTCGATGGCATAGCCCGTCTCCTGGAAGAGCTTTTCGATCTCGGCGCGGGTGAAGAAACGGATGTGGGTGATGTCCAAAAGTCCCACGGGCCCGTAGGGAAAGCGCCCGTGCGCCAGCTCGTTAAGTAGCCAGAGATTGCGGGCATTGGGGATGCTGGCAAGGATTTGCGCATCCGCCGTGAGATAGGTCTTGAGCCGCAGCAATACCCCCCAAGGGTCGTACATATGCTCCAGCACGTCGGCCAGGATCACCGTATCCAGGCTATGGGGGGCGATGCCGTGCGCCGCGAGGTCCACGTCCTCTATACGGCCTTCAATGACAAGGTCAAGGCGCCCGCGGGCGATCTCGGCCGCCTGATGGGCTAGTTCGATGCCCGCCACCCAGGCCTCGGGATAAAGCGTCTTGATGTGCGCGCCGGTGGCGCCGGTGGCGCAGCCCACATCCAACACCCGTCGGGGGGCGCGTGCGAACAGGGCCACCACCTCCCGGCGCGGGATGTCCGGGTAGTGTTCGTCAGCCTGCCGTTCACCAGCTCCCGCGCCCAGACTCTGCCAGACGTATTGCTTGGGCGCCTCCTGGTGCAGCCGTTCCGGGCCGCATGCCGCGGTCGCGGGCGCGGCCATCTCCAGCATCAGGGCGGCTACCCGCTGCGCCGCCAGCCCGTCCGCGCCCAGGTTGTAATGCGCCACGCGGGCAGCCATGCGCTCGGCCAGCTCGGCGCGCAAGCGGTCGTCCTCCACCGTCTGCGTCAGCGTTGCGGGCAGATCCTCAGCCGCCACCTCCAGGATGCCGCTCTCGGCGTCGAAGCTGGGGCCCATGAGCAGACCATGGTCGTTGAGCAGGTTGATGGCGGGCGTGCCCACGTGCATGGCCTCTATGAGTATGTTGGAGTCCATGGCGACGATGGCATCGGCGCAGACCACCCAGGGCATGGCCGCATCCGTGGCATAGACGAGCGCCTCGAAGGGCACCCCCTCCTCCGCGGCCAGCCGCGCCACGCGCTGCCGTCCATCCTGCAGGTTGGCGGGACGGTCCTTGATGACGAAATTCCAGTCGCGGCCCGTATCACGCAGCGCCCGGATAACGAGCATAAAGGCGCGCACGCTCGTATCGAAACGGTCCAGTGCGTCGAAGGCGGAGAGTTTGGCCACCCAGGTGGTGGCGAAGACGACCGTAGGGGCGGGGCGCAGGCCGTGCTTGTGCCGCAGCTCCAGCAGCCACTCATCCCGGCGCCCGGCGACGCGGGCATAGCTATCCCAGGCGGGGTTGCCGGTCAGGCGCAGCTTGTCGGCAGGGACACCCGCATCCAGGCAGGCTTCGAACGCGCGTTGGCCATGGATTGCATACACGTCGGCGCTGAGATGGGCATGCACGGTATAGGGGGTGGCCAGGGGCAGGCCATGGGCCACGTGCAGGCTGGGGATGCCACGGGCGCGCGACCACTCGGCCAAGGTGCGCGGCAACAGTGTCCAGTCCTCGCTCACCGCAGTCAGTTCGATACGATAGCGCTCCGCCGCCCGGTCCAGGCCGTGCGTGAGCACCAGCTCGTCATAGAGCTGCGCTGCCATCCGCGCCTCGATCTGCGCCGCGACCGTAGCAGCGCTGAGCCCATATTGGGCGCAGGCCTCTTGCCAGGCCGGTTGCTGGGCCAGTCGGGCCCATCCCTCATACCGCTGCCCCGCCTCGCGCTCGCATCGGGCCAGCAACTCCTGGTCGAGCAGGCCATCCAGCAGCACGAGCTGGCTGCCGGTATCGCGCAGCACTGCCTCGGCCTGGAGCAGGGCCTCATTGCTCGACAGGGTGAGCACCGTGCAAGGTCTTTGGGCTAGATAATGGATGAGCGCCGGCAGATGGGCATCCCAGAATAGGCACAGCAGGCTGGCGGGCTTCATGCGTCGAAGGCCTTGAGGCAATGGATGAGGAGATCCCGGGTCAGTTCGTATTCAAGGCCGGCACGCAGGTTTACCCCGCAGGCGTCCAAGTCGGACCAGGCCGAGTCGGTCACGAAACGGCGCAGCAGCCGCTGGGTGGCGATATCCATGAGATAGCGCCGCTGCCAATCCTGCAAGGTCGCGGCCCAAGGGGGGTCGAAAAAGCTCACGAGTTCGATGCGGCCCGGGAAATTCGACAACAGAAAATGCATGAGCACCCGGTTGCGCGGCCAGGCCATGTGGTCGTTGAGGCGCGCGCGCCAGCCTTCGTCCCAAGCGGGGATGCGGCTGAGCGCATCGGCGTAGCTCAGAGGCGAGCTGGCCAGCCAGGCATCCAGCGCCTGCATGCGCGCACGCCAGGCATGGTTCTCGGCCGCTGCCGGCCGTTTTTCAAACACCACCAACATGCGGCCGGTGGCGGTGGGGGTGAGCTGAGTGAAGACCTCCAGCTCGAGAAAGCGGGCGAAGGCATACAGCCGTTCATCCACGGCCACCCAGCTGAGCAACCGCTCGAAACGGTGGCCGCTGGCGAGGCTCTCATGTAGCCAGAGATTGCGGTTGCCGGCGCCGAGCACCCCGCCATAGGGCGTGACGGCGAGGATGGCGAGTTCGAGGGCATCGGCCGTTTCCATCAGCTCGTCCGCCGTGATGCGGCAGGTATAGCAATCGGGGGGAAGGTCCTCCTCAGGCGGGGGGAGCCCATAGGCCGCAGAGGCCACGCGCTCGTGATCCAGGGAATGGATATCGAAAATGATGCGGCCACCCTTGCGCACCACCCGCGCCCATTCCCGCAACACCTCGCGCCAGTGCGGGAAATGGACGAGGACGTTCAACGAGACTAGGCTGTCGAAGCAACCGTCTGGGAATTCCAGGTGGGCCACATCCCCTGGCTGCAGGGTGATCGGCAGATCCCCGGCCTGGCGGGCGCATTCCTCGAGCATGGCCTGCGAGCTGTCGATGCCTGTCACCCGCAGCCCGGCGCGAGCCAGGGGGAGGCTCGCGCGACCGGTGCCTATGCCTACGTCCAGCACTTCCGGCCCGACAGCGTGACGCTGGCACAACCCCACCTCGATTTCGTTCTTGAGCCGGTTGGTATGGCGCTCCTCCTGCATGCGCCCTGCATACCATGACACCGTCTTCGGGTCCTGCCAGGCCTGTGTCTTCCAATGGACGATCTCGTCTCGAGACATGTCGCGATCTCCCTCAAGCCAACAAATCCCAACGCACGGGCGTACCTTTGGCTACGGCCTGCCTCACCCGTCGCCCCAAAAGCACCTCCTGATATTCGGGTGGCAAGCCATGGCCAGGCCGCACACGGCGTAGATTTTCCTCATCGAAGACCTCGCCCGCCTGCATGTCCCGCGCCACGTAGAGGGAACGGCGAAAGACGAGGGAGGCCCGTTCCGCTTCCGTAGGTCCGTAGTGCACCCGGCCCAGTGCCTGCCACGCCCGTTCCGTCTCCTGGCGCAACTGGGCGAACTCATGCGGTTCCAGAGAGAAAGCGGCATCCACGCCGCCCTCGGCGCGGCATAGCGTAAAGTGCTTTTCAATCACGGTCGCACCCAAGGCCACCGCCGC
>OGCL01001362.1_pt1 | contig 21135 bp, 34 predicted proteins | sample 1570041 | NCBI WGS metagenome assembly OGCL01 (sample SAMN06266162, study PRJEB24511) | hot springs metagenome | isolation source: Hot spring water | place: South Africa: Limpopo | collected 2015-06-22
TACTTTCGGACGACGGATGTGACGGGGGTGGCGACGTTGCCGGAGGGGGTGGAGATGGTGATGCCTGGGGACAATGTGGCGTTGACGGTGGAGTTGATTACGCCGATTGCGATGGAGAAGGAGCTTAGGTTTGCGATTCGAGAGGGAGGACGGACCGTGGGCGCGGGTGTCATCAGCGATGTCCTCGAATAGATCGAACCATTTCGATCGTTGAGATAAAGAGCAATCATCGGTCTACCGATCGCCGAGAAGGATGAAGAATCAACAGTGTAACCGAAGGAAAGGGGTAAAGGAATGACAGCTCAGAAGATCAGGGTTAGCCTCAAATCTTATGACCATAAACTTCTGGACAAGTCAACGGCTGAGATCGTTGAAACTGTCCGACGGACAGGCGCCAGTGTGGCAGGCCCGATTCCCCTTCCAACGAAGATCAACCGTTATACGGTCTTGAGATCTCCACACGTGGACAAAAAATCGAGAGAACAGTTTGAAATACGCACCCATAAACGTCTTCTCGATATCATCGAGCCCACCCAGCAGACCGTGGATGCCCTGATGAAACTCGATCTGGCGGCAGGGATCGATGTCGAGATTAAACTATAGATAAGGAATTCAAAGGTCATGAAACGGACACTTGGAATTATCGGCAGAAAAATAGGGATGACCCAGATCTTTCAGGAAGACGGTTCGGTTGTTCCCGTCACCGTCGTTGAAGCCGGGCCATGTTGGGTGGTGCAGAAAAGGACGAGGGAGAAAGAGGGCTATGAAGCCCTTCAGCTCGGCTATCTCCCCAAGAGAGAGAGGAGTGTCAAAAAACCACTTGCCGGCCATTGCAAGAAGGCGGGGGTTGCTCCGGTGGCTCATCTCAAGGAATTCCGTATGGAGAGTACGGAAGGGTATGAATTAGGACAGGAGATCAATGTCGGACACCTTTTTAAACCCGGGGATGTTGTTGATGTTACCGGCCTGAGCAAAGGGAGAGGGTTTGCGGGAGTGATCAAACGTCATGGATTTCATGGTTCGCCAGGATCTCATGGGACCCATGAATATTTTCGTCACGGTGGATCGGTCGGGTCAGCCACTTATCCTCACCATACTTTTAAAGGCCTGAAGATGCCAGGCCACCTTGGAAATCATCACGTGACCATCCAGAATATCAAGATCTTAGAGGTGAGGGAGGACCAGAACCTCCTTCTGCTGCGAGGAAACATACCTGGCAGTCCTCGAGGATGGGTTGTCATTCGAAGTGCCGTGAAGGAAAAGCGCCCTGCAGAAGCCTCTGCATAAGGAAAGGAAAGAGATGAGCGTATTTGCCGTCTATGACATCAACCAACAGAAAGTCAAGGAGATCGAACTGAATGATCGGATCTTTGATGCGAAGATCCGTCCCTCTCTCTTTTACGACTCGGTACGCCAACACCTTGCCTCAAGGAGAAAAGGGACGGCCGCCACCAAGAACCGGGCGCTTGTCCGGGGAGGGGGGGCCAAACCGTACCGCCAGAAGGGAACTGGAAGAGCCCGAGCAGGGACCCGGCGTTCTCCTCTCTGGAGAGGAGGAGGAACTGTTTTTGGTCCCATGCCCAAGGACTACTCTTTCTCTCTTCCCAAAAAGGCACGGAAGAGCGCCCTCTGGTCTGCGCTCAGTTTAAAGCGTCAGGAGGGGAAACTGATCCTTCTTGATCAATTTCCACTCGAAGGGTTTAAAACCCGGAAGGTCCTTGAAGTTCTAAAGAGGTTTAATGTGGAGGATGCTCTCATCGTGACAGATGAACAACATCCCTTTTTAGAACGATCCGCAAGAAATATTCCTGGCATCGAGGTGCGCCGATACAATAGCCTCAATGTATATGAAATCCTGAAGCATGAATACCTGATTCTATTAAGCACAGCTGTCGAAAAAATAGAAGGGATGTGGGTCTCATGAAAGAGCCGCAAAAAATTATCCGAAGACCCTTGGTCACTGAAAAGAGCACCCGTCAGAAAGACGAGAGCCATCAATATGTCTTTGAAGTTGCTCGGAACGCCAATAAAATTGAGATACAATCCGCGGTCGAATACCTCTTCAAGGTAAAGGTCAATGACGTCCGGACCCTAAATGTCCTCGGAAAGATGAAGCGACTGGGAAGAAGGTTTGGAAAAAGGCCTGACTGGAAAAAGGCCATCGTTACCTTGAGAGAAGGTGATCGGATCGACTTCTTCGAAGGTGCCTAATCAGAAGACCTTTCAGATTGCAGATTTCAGATTGAATCGTCTGGAATCTAAGATCTCAAGTTCAATTGGAGTAAAAAGATGGCAACTAAAAAATTTCGTCCAACTTCTCCTGGAAAACGGTTTAAGACCGTCTCCACATTTGAGGAGATCACCTCTACCTCTCCGGAGAAAAGCCTTCTTCGGCCTTTAAGGAAGACTGGTGGAAGGAACTGTTATGGAAGAGTCACGGCCTGGCATCGGGGTGGGGGACATAAGCGGATGTACCGGGTCATCGATTTTAAAAGAGATAAGAGAGAGATCCCTGCCAAGGTGGCTACTGTTGAGTATGATCCCAATCGGTCCGCACGAATCGCTTTGCTTCACTATGTCGATGGTGAAAAACGTTATATCCTTGCACCGGATCAGTTGAGGGTAGGCGATCAGGTCATGGCCAGCCCGAACGCGGACATCAAACCCGGCAATGCTCTTCCCCTTCGGAATATCCCGACAGGGACACTGATCCATAATGTGGAATTAAAGATCGGAAAAGGGGGGCAGATCATCCGAAGCGCAGGGACCAGTGGACAGTTGATGGCCAAAGAAGGCCGGTATGCTCATGTCAAACTCCCGTCGGGTGAGGTTCGTCTAATCCTTCAGGACTGCTATGCGACCATAGGCCAGGTGAGCAACTTCGAGCATGAAAACATTTCTTTCGGAAAAGCGGGACGGAGCCGGTGGATCGGCAGACGCCCTGTGACCCGAGGCGTGGCAATGAATCCGATTGACCACCCTCTTGGGGGAGGTGAAGGAAAGAGTTCTGGAGGACGTCATCCCTGTACGCCTTGGGGTGTCCCCGAGAAGAAAACACGGAAAAATAAGAGGACAGACAAATATATCCTGAAGAGGAGAGATTAATGGCCCGGTCAATTAAAAAGGGGCCCTTTGTGGATGCCCACTTGAAGAAGAAAACAGAGGAAGCCCGCAGAACGAGAGAGGGAAGGGTGATAAAAACTTGGTCCAGGCGTTCTACCATCATTCCTGAAATGGTTGGCTTAACTTTCGCTGTTCATAACGGGAAGAAATTTATTCCAGTCTTTGTGACCGAGGAAATGGTTGGTCATAAATTAGGGGAGTTCTCTCCGACACGGACATTCCACGGCCATTCAGGAGACCGCAAGACGAAGATTAAGGGAAAAACTCCATAAAAAGGGTTGAAGCATATGGAAGTGAGGGCAAAATTAAAATACGTGCGTTTGGGACCCAGAAAGGCAAGGCTGGTCGCTGACCTGATCCGGGGTAAGAAGTCCGAAGAGGCTCTCAACATCCTGGCCTTTACCAAAAAAGCGGCTGCCCGAGTGATGACAAAGGTATTGAAGTCCGTCATCGCCAATGCCACTCAGAAGAAAAAGGTGGATGTTGACCGCCTTTATGTGAAGAAGATCACGGTAGACCAAGGGGCGACCTGGAAACGGTTTACGCCAAGGGCTCTGGGGAGGGCGACCCCCATCCGTAAAAGAACGAGCCATATCACAATCGTTCTGGATGAAAAGTGAAAGGAGGCGCAACGTTGGGGCAGAAAGTTCACCCGATCGGATTTCGACTGGGATACATCAGGGGCTGGGATTCACGATGGTATGCAGAAAAGGATTATCCGCAACTTCTCGTTGAGGATATACGGATCCGAGACTATTTGAAGAAAAAACTTTATCATGCTGGAGTCTCAAAGATCGAGATTGAGCGGGCCGCCAGCAAAGCCAAAAAGGCCAAAGTGACCATCTGGACCGCCCGGCCAGGGATTATCATAGGAAAGAAAGGGGTTGAAGTAGAAAACCTTAGAAAAGAACTTCAAAAGATGACCCAGAAAGAAATCATCGTCAACATCCAAGAGGTGAAGAAAGCAGAGGTCAATGCCCAGCTTGTGGCAGAGAATGTTGCGCTTCAACTCGAACGCAGGGTCGGATTTCGAAGGGCGATGAAGAAAGCCGTCTCCTCTGCGATGAAGTTAGGGGCTAAGGGAATTAAAATTGCAGTCTCCGGAAGGCTTGGCGGGGCAGAAATGGCCCGATATGAATGGTACCGTGAAGGCCGGGTTCCACTCCATACGCTGCGAGCGGATATTGATTTCGGTTTGGCGGAGGCAAAAACCACCTATGGCATTATTGGGGTCAAGACCTGGATCTTTCATGGAGAGATCTATCCGTCGAAAGAGGGAGAAGAAAGGGCCTCCTAAATAAATGTTCCATTTTTCAAGAGGATGAAGTGTTATGTTAATGCCGAAAAAGACCAAATATCGGAAGATGCAAAAGGGGAGAATGAGAGGGGTCGCTTCTCGCGGAAATACTCTCAATTTTGGCGACTTCGGACTGCAAGCGACCGAATGCGGCTGGCTCAGCTCCCGTCAGATTGAAGCTGCCCGTATTGCCATGACCCGTTTTATCAAAAGGACCGGTCGGATCTGGATACGCATCTTTCCTGATAAACCAATCACCAAAAAACCCGCTGAGACTCGGATGGGAAAAGGAAAAGGTCCGCCAGAGGATTGGGTGGCCGTCATCCGTCCCGGAAGAATTCTTTATGAGATGGAAGGCGTTCCAGAAGAGAGGGCAAGAGAGGCTTTTCTCCTCGCTTCACACAAATTGCCTATCGCCACGAGGTTCATCATGAGGGGGACCCACGTATGAAAACAAAAGATCTTCGCCTTCTCAGCGAAGGGGAACTGATTCATAAAGAGAAAGAACTGCACGAGGAGCTCTTTAACCTCCGTTTTCAACATGCCACCGGGCAGCTTGAGAACACGATGCGGCTTCCGCAAGTCAGGCGGGATATCGCACGGGTAAAGACGATCCTCAAAGAGAAGACGGCGGGCAAAGGGAAATAAGGCCAATGGAAGCAAGAGGAAAAAGAAAGACACTAACAGGTGTGGTTTCGAGCGATAAAATGGAGAAGACGGTCGTTGTCATGGTCAATCGTCTGGTCCTTCATCCTGTTTACAAAAAGTATGTCCGGAAGAGGACCAAGATCAAGGCCCATGACGAAAAAAGGGAGTGTCACGTCGGTGATAAAGTCCTTCTGATCGAAACCCGTCCACTCAGCAAAGAGAAGAGATGGCGTGTTAAAGAGATCATCGAGCGCGCCGCTTAAAAACGGAAAGACGGAAGGGTCTGCGGAGAAAGGTCCAAAGAAACTCGTTCCTCGCTTGGCCCACTATGCTTTCCGTTCTTCGGGAATGGAGTTGATCATGATTCAGATGCGGAGCATTCTTGAAGTCGCGGATAATTCAGGAGCCAAAAAATTGGGGTGCATCAAGGTCCTTGGAGGAACCCGCCGCAAATATGCGACGGTTGGCGATGTGATCATCGTCTCGGTGAAGGATGCCTTACCCAATTCCAAGATTAAAAAGGGGGATGTTGCTCGGGCCGTCATCGTTCGGACCAAGAAAGAGGTGGAAAGACCGGATGGTTCTTTTATTAAATTTGATGATAACTCCGCTGTTCTGATCAATCCCCAGGGAGAACCCATTGGCACCCGGATTTTCGGCCCGGTCGCCAGAGAACTTCGGGCAAAGCGATTTATGAAGATCATCTCGCTGGCCCCTGAGGTCCTGTAGGGTAACTCTGATGTAGAGCCGACAGGAGAAAGGAATTTGGAATGATGGTTTTCAAAAACCACATCAAAAAAAATGACCTGGTTGTGGTCACGAATGGAAGGGAAAAGGGGAAAAGCGGCCGGATATTGAAAGTTTTTCCAGAAAAGCAAAAAGTGATCATTGAAAAGATCAATTTTATCAAGAGGCACTCCCGGCCCCACGGACAGCAGAAACGGGGAGGCATTCTCGAAAAGGAAGCCCCACTGCATATCTCCAATGTGATGCTTCTCTGTGAGAAGTGCAATAAACCGGTTCGGATCGGCCACCGGAACCTTGAAGGCGGCAAGAAAGCAAGGTTCTGCAAAAAGTGCGGAGAAATTTTTGATAAATAGGTGACAAGATGGCCAGATTGAAAGAAATCTATCAGGAACAGGTCGTTCCAGCCTTGATGAAGCGATTTAATTACCGAAATAAGATGCAGGTTCCTAAGCTGGACAAGATCGTAATCAATATGGGTCTTGGGGAAGCCATCCAGAATATTAAAATCCTCGACTCCGCGGTTCAGGAACTGTCCCTCATTACCGGACAGAAGGCGGTGATCACCAAAGGGAAAAAGTCGATTGCCCAATTTAAGTTAAGAGTGGGAATGCCCATTGGCGTGAGGGTTACCCTTCGAAAAGAGAGGATGTACGAGTTTTTTAATCGCTTGGTCAATGTGGCCCTTCCCAGGGTCAGGGATTTTAAGGGGGTTTCTGGAAAGTCCTTTGACGGAAGGGGAAACTTCGCCATGGGCATCCGCGAGCAGTTGATCTTTCCAGAGATTCATTACGATAAGATTGATAAGGTCAAAGGAATGAATATTGTCATCGGTACGACCGCCCGAACGGATGAAGAGGGAAAGGAGCTTCTGAAGCTCCTTGGGATGCCTTTCAGGAACTGATCGTTGTTTGTTAGAGGTGTTTGAGAACCATCTCCTGCGAGAAGGTGGGAGATGACGAGGGAGGAAGACATTGGCTAAGCTATCGTTGATGAACAAGGCGAATAAAAAGCAGAAATTCAAAGTTCGGCAATATAATCGCTGCCCTCTCTGCGGAAGACCGAGAGCCTTTATTCGAAAGTTCAGCATGTGCCGTCTCTGTCTCAGAAAGTATGCTACCCGGGGAGTGATTCCCGGCGTCATTAAAGCCAGCTGGTAATCATTAGGAGTTGAATATGTCCATGACCGATCCATTGGCCAATATGTTCACCATCATCCGAAACGGGTCGAAAGCCAGATTTGAAAAGGTAGATGTTCCTCACTCAAAAATGAAGCATGAAATCGCTAAGATTTTAAAGGCGGAAGGGTTCATTGCCAATTTCAAAATCGTCAAGGATGAAAAGGAACATGAGTTCATTCGAATTGCTCTTAAATATGATGCAAACCGCAAAGGACTCATTCATATCAGGCGAGTGAGCAAACCCGGACGAAGGATTTATGTCAAAGCCGATCAGATTCCCTCCACCATGAGTGGACTGGGAATCACAATCCTTTCCACTCCCAGAGGGATTCTGACTGATAAATTGGCCAAGCAGGCCCACGTGGGAGGAGAAGTGTTATGCTATGTCTGGTAATTTTGATTTTAGATTGAAGATTGCATATTTCAGATTGAAACATCTCAACTCTCAAATGAGGTTTATGTATGTCTCGTATTGGAAGAATGCCGATTCAATTACCAAAGGAAGTAAAAATTTCCTTTGATCCCAATAAAATTGAGGTGGCCGGGCCCCAAGGGAGCCTGGCCTGTGAACTACCCCGTGGCATTGCCGCCTCAGTGGACCAGGGGAGATTACTGATCCAGCGTGACCGTGAAGATCGGTCTTTGAAAGCCCTTCACGGGTTGACCCGAAGCCTGGTGGCCAATATGGTGACAGGGGTGACCAAAGGATTTGAGAAGAAGCTGGAGATCGTTGGTGTGGGATTTCGTGCTGACTTGCAAGGCAATCTTCTTAAACTCACTCTTGGATTTTCTCATCCTGTTCTTTTCCCGATTCCAGAAGGGATCAAGGTTGAAGTGGAGAAACAGACCCTCATTACTGTGAAGGGAGTGAACAAGCAGCTGGTGGGGACCGTCGCTGCCAAACTCCGATCGATCAAACCCCCCGAACCTTACAAGGGGAAAGGCATACGCTATCTCGGAGAAAAGATTCGCAAGAAAGTGGGTAAGACCAAAGCCTAACCCAACCGATTTGAGATTTACCGACCCTTCCCTCTCCTTTCAAGAGGAGAGGGAAGGGTCGGGTTTCTTAAAGAGTGAGAGATCATTTCTCAAAGTTATTGGAGTAAGAATCTAAGGAGAAGGAAGTCTTTCTACCATGGAAAATAAAAAGATCTTGGCCAGGATGAAGAGAAAAAAGAGGGTTCGAAGCCGAATTCGGGGGACCTCGGAGCGGCCCCGTCTCAATGTCTTCCGGAGCCCAAAACATATTTATGTTCAGGCGGTCGTGGACTCCATTGGGAAAACAGTGGCCAGTGCCTCTACGCTGAGCCCCGAATTAAAGGGGAGTCTCCGTTATACGGGAAATGTCGAAGCCGCCAAAAAGGTAGGGGAACTCATTGCGAAAAAATGTCTTGAAAAGGGAATCCAAAAGGTGGTCTTTGACCGAAGCGGATATCTCTATCACGGACGGGTCAAGGCATTAGCAGAAGCCGCCAGGGCAGGGGGTCTGGTTTTTTAGTCGAGGAACCGTTTCTTAGGAGGGAGTGACATTGCCAAAGATTGATTCAAGCACACTGGAGTTAACGGACCGAATCGTACACATCAGCAGGGTAGCCAAAGTGGTGAAGGGCGGAAGGCGATTCAGTTTTAGCGCCCTCGTCGTCGTTGGAGATGGTCATGGCCACGTTGGAAGTGGACTGGGAAAGGCCAATGAGGTTCCAGAGGCGATTCGAAAAGCCGTCGAGCATGCCAAACGCTCTCTGCTCAAGATTCCTATCATTAATAAGACAATTCCTTATGAGGTGACCGGAAAATTTGGAGCCTCCCGGGTTCTGATGAAGCCAGCTTCTGAAGGAACCGGGGTAATTGCCGGAGCAGCGGTAAGAGCCATTGCAGAGTCCGCAGGGATTGAAAATATTCTGACAAAATCACTGGGATCGAATAATCCTTACAATCTCGTCAAGGCGACCCTCCATGCCCTCCATCAGCTGAAACATCCGGACGAAGTCCTTCAGAAAAGAAATGAGAAAAAGGTGGAGGATTGAGCCCGTCTTGGCTAAATCCATGGACGGAGATGGAAATGGAAAAAGAGTTGAAGATCAGGTGGAAGAAAAGCGGGATTGGGCGTATTGAAAAGCAGAAAAAGATTATCCAAGCGCTCGGTTTTAGGCGGTTGAATCAGACCCTGATCCTTCCGGATCGTCCTGAGATCCGGGGGATGGTAAACCGCGTGAGTCATTTGGTTGAAGTGATCGAATGAGGGAAAGGAAATCGTGATGATTCTTGAAAAGCTGAAGCCTGCGGAAGGATCGAAGAAAAAGAGGAAACGCGTCGGGAGAGGACCCGGATCTGGTCATGGTAAGACCTCCTGCAGGGGACATAAAGGTCAGAATGCCCGAGCAGGCCGGGGTACCAAAGCGGGTTTTGAGGGTGGCCAGATGCCCCTTCAAAGGCGGCTTCCTAAGAGGGGTTTCCGGAACCCCTTCAGAGAAAAAGTGGCCATTATTCATCTCAAAGACCTGAATCGTTTCGAACGAGATTCCGTGGTGGAACCCGAACTTCTGGCTGCCTCCGGTCTCTGTCAGAAGGGAGAAACCTTAAAGCTTCTTGCCGACGGAGAACTTCAGCACCCTTTAACTATTCGCATTCATCGCGCCAGCCAGGCAGCCCTTAAGAAGGTTGAAAGTGCCTCAGGCAAGGTGGAGGTCATCGGTTCATGATTTCAGGCGCCCAGAATATCTTCAAGATCCCTGAACTGAAGCGAAGGATTCTGATGACCTTTCTCCTTCTGGCCATCTACCGGGTCGGGGTGCATATCCCCACGCCCGGGATCAACGGGGATGCCCTAGCCTCCTTCTTTGCCCATGCCAAGGGAACCCTCTTTAGCCTTATCGATATGTTTTCAGGAGGCGCATTGGAAAGGCTTTCGGTCTTTGCCTTGGGCATCATGCCCTATATCAGCGCTTCTATCATTCTTCAACTATTGACCGTGGTCATTCCTTATTTGGCCCAGCTTCAGAAGGAAGGGGAGATTGGACGGAAAAAGATCGTTCAATATACCCGGTATGGGACTGTGGTGCTCAGTATGATCCAGGGGTTTGGGATTGCTGTCGGTCTGGAGAATATGACAGGGGCCGCTGGAGAGATGGTCGTTCTCAATCCGGGATGGTCCTTTCGGATCATGACGGTCATCACCCTGACGGCAGGCACGGCCTTTATCATGTGGCTCGGGGAGCAGATCACCGAAAGGGGAATTGGCAATGGCATCTCCCTCATCATCTTTTCGGGCATCGTGGCGAGGTTACCCAATGCCATTGCCTCCACCTATGAACTGTTCAGGGTGGGACAGTTAAACATCTTCACCATTCTCTTCCTGATCCTCCTGATGGTTGTGGTGATTGCGGCGATCATCTTTGCCGAGACGAGCCAGCGGAGACTTCCGGTTCAATATGCTAAACGGGTTGTGGGGAGGAAGGTCTATGGAGGGCAATCCACCCATCTGCCACTCAAATTGAACACGGCCGGGGTGATTCCGCCCATCTTTGCATCATCCATTCTCATGTTTCCCTTGACGATCGCCAGCTTCCTGCCCAAGAGCTGGCTGGAAACCTATCCCTGGATACAGTCCATTCTCCACAGCCTGGAGCCTCAGGCATTGCTCTACAATCTTCTCTATGTAGGATTTATCATCTTCTTCTGTTTCTTCTATACGGCGGTCACCTTCAATCCAAATGATGTGGCCGACAACATGAAGAAATTTGGAGGATACATTCCGGGGATCCGTCCCGGCCAGAAGACTGCGGAATATATCGACAAGGTCCTCACGCGCATTACCCTCGGAGGCGCTCTCTACGTTTCAGCCGTCTGCGTTTTGCCCACCGTTCTGGTCGGACGATTCAATGTGCCTTTCTACTTTGGAGGTACGGCCCTCCTCATCGTGGTGGGTGTGGCGTTGGACACGGTACAGCAGATTGAAGCGCACATGTTGACGAGGCATTATGAGGGGTTGATGAAAAAGGGCAGATTAAAGGGTCGAAGGGGATAGAGGTTGAAATACCCCATATCCATCGTCCTATCATGAACGGAAGGGTGGAGCTTAATGATTCACCATTCAACCTTGGAAAAAGAAGAACGCGCGTTAAAAACGGCATAAGGGATCACAAAATGAATCTGATACTATTAGGTCCTCCTGGGGCTGGAAAAGGCACGCAGGCACAGATGATCGTGGAACGTTATCATATTCCCCAGATTTCCACAGGGGATATTCTCCGAAATGCGGTGAAGGAAGGAACCGACCTGGGCAAACAGGCCAGGGCCTTTATGACCAAGGGCGAGCTGGTCCCGGATGAAGTAGTTGTTGGCATCATTGACCAGAGGCTGAGAGGAGAGGATTGCAAGGCCGGGTTCATCCTCGATGGATTTCCAAGGACGATCCCTCAAGCGGAAGCCCTTCAGGGCATTCTGATCAACATCGGGAAATCGGTTGACCATGTGATCAATATCGAAGTAGATTCCGAAGAACTGGTGCGGCGGCTGACAGGCCGAAGAACCTGTAAAAACTGCGGGGGAATGTTCCACATCTTCTTCCAACCTCCCCAAAAAGAAGGGATCTGTGACCGTTGTGGTGGAACACTCTACCAGAGAGAGGACGACCGCGAAGAGACCATTCGAACACGATTGAAAGAGTACGAACATCAGACCGCTCCCCTGATCCAATATTATCGGGAGAAACAGATCCTCCGTTCGATCCCGGGGGTTGGGGGACCCGATCAAATTTTTGAACAGGTCGTTCGTGCCCTGAGCACTAAGCCTGTCTGAGGAGGCAAGCGGGGTTAAGCCATGCCAAAGGAAGAGGCCATCCAGGTTGAAGGAAAAGTATTAGAAACTCTTCCAAATGCGATGTTCCGAGTAGAGCTGGAAAAGGGACATAAGGTGCTGGCCCATATTTCTGGGAAGATGCGAATGCATTTCATCAAAATCCTTCCCGGGGATAAGGTCACGGTGGAACTCTCCCCGTATGATCTGACCCGTGGAAGAATCATATTCCGGGAGAAATGATACGGTGAAAGTCAGAGCTTCGGTGAAAAAGATTTGCGATAAATGTAAGATCGTGAAGCGAAAGCGGGTAATCCGGGTCATCTGTGAAAACCCCAAGCACAAACAGAGACAAGGGTGAAGGATAATCACCAATATCCAAGCACCCATAACCAAATAATGACCAAAATTCCAATGACCGAAATTTAGGAAAGATGGGTTTGATTCGTTTGGTTATTCGAACATTGGATAATTGGAATTTATTTGGAGCTTGGAATTTGGTGATTGGGATTTAATGGATGGTTGAATGATTTGCAACGATTGATTAACCATTCTAACGACTCTTTAAGTTAAGGAGAAACCTATGGCACGTATCGCAGGGGTGGATCTTCCCAAGGACAAACGGGTCGAGATTGGTCTCACTTATATTTATGGAATCGGAAGACCAGCAGCCAATAAGATTCTCGAAAAAGCCAATGTTAACCGGGATACCAAGGTCAATAGGTTGACCGAATCCGAGGTCGTTCGCATCCGGGATATCATTGATCAGGAATATCGGGTCGAAGGAGACCTCCGGAGGGATATTGCGACCAATATCAAACGGTTGATGGATATCGGTTCGTATCGAGGGCTACGACATCGTCGTTCCCTTCCCGTCCATGGTCAGAGAACCCATACCAATGCAAGGACAAGAAAGGGTCCTCGCCGAGCCATCGTCGGGAAGAAGAAAGAAAAGGAATAAGGAGGAGATATGGCCACGGGGCCGGGAACCAAGAAAAAAAAGATTAAAAAGAATATTCAGGCAGGCGTTGCTCATATCCAGGCAACCTTTAACAACACGATCATCACCATTACCGATCACGAGGGGAAGGTTATCTGTTGGTCCAGCGCCGGGATACAGGGGTTCAAGGGATCCCGCAAAAGCACTCCCTTTGCCGCCCAGATGGCCGCTGAGGATGCAGCCAAAAAGGCGATGGAACACGGTGTCCGGACGATTGATGTCTATGTAAAAGGTCCGGGGGCAGGGAGAGAATCCGCCCTCCGCTCGCTACAGGCTACGGGCCTGAAAGTCCATATGATAAAGGATGTCACTCCCATTCCCCATAATGGGTGTCGTCCACCCAAGCGGAGACGCGTCTGAGGGTTGTATTGGATAACACAGATTTTTTAAGGAGATGTCACACTGATCAAGAACAACGAAGTCGCCATCGGTTACATCCATTTTTTAAATCACTGTCGTCGTGTTTATGAATCGGTATGACCAAACTTAATGGAACTCAATGAGGAGGGTAAGCCTTGGCAAGATACGTAAAGTCGGTTTGTAGACTCTGCCGCCGAGAAAATGCAAAACTTTTTCTCAAGGGGGAGAGGTGTTATACGGAGAAGTGCGCTTTCGATCGGAGGGCCTATCCACCTGGGCAGCATGGTCAAGGACGGAAAAAGGCATCAGATTACGGGGCCCAGCTCAGGGAAAAACAGAAGGTGAAGCGGTTGTATGGCCTTTTAGAAAACCAATTCCGTAACACCTTTAAAGAGGCGGAACGACGGAAAGGGATCACAGGAGAAGTTCTTCTCCAACTTCTGGAACGCCGTCTGGACAATGCGGTCTACCGACTCGGATTCGCCAACTCCAGAAATGAGGCTCGCCAACTGGTGCTCCACAACCATTTTCTCGTCAATCAGTCCAGAGTGAATATCCCCTCCTATCTGGTGAAGCCTGGAGACGTCATTTCGGTTCGGGACAAAAGCAAGAAGGTCCTCCGGATTCAGGAATCTCTCGAAGGAGTGGCCAGACGGGGTGTTCCTCAATGGCTGGAATTAGAAAAAGAGCAGATGCGGGGGAGCGTCAAGGCCCTTCCCGCCAGAGAGGACATCACCCTTCCCATTCAGGAGAAATTGATCGTCGAGCTGTACTCAAAGTAACTCTTTACCCTGTTAGAAGGCCCCGCTGCTTGCCCTGTGCGAAAAGTGGCTTCTATCGGGGTATCAGCTATACCGTTGGAAAGTGATAGACATTCTAACGGGGTAAACCAACCCTTAAGAAAAGGGAGGAAATATGGTTCAAAAAAGCTGGAAGGATATCATTCGACCGAAGCGATTAGAGGCAGAGAAAGAAACATTAACTCCTTTTTATGGGAAGTTCACTGCAGAGCCTTTTGAGAGGGGTTTTGGGATCACGATTGGAAACTCCCTGCGCCGAATCCTCCTCTCTTCTCTCCAGGGGGCTGCCCTGACATCGGTTAAGATTGATGGCGTGCTCCATGAATTTTCAACCATCCCTGGCGTCAAAGAGGATGTTACTGAGATTATTTTAAATCTTAAAGAGGTCAGGCTTAAACTCCATACAGAAGGTCCCAAGACAATTCGTGTTAAGGCAGAGGGGCCCAAGGTGTTAAAGGCTGGTGATTTCATCACCGGCGATGCTGTGGAGGTCCTTAACCCTGACCACCCCATTGCGACCCTCTCACGGGATGGGAAGCTTGCGATGGAGATGGTGGTTAAGATGGGCCGTGGATACGTTCCAGCAGAGCGAAACAAAGACGAGAATCAACCCATCGGAACCATCCCGATGGATGCCATCTTCTCTCCCATCCGAAAGGTCAACTATATGGTGACCAATGCAAGAGTGGGCCAGATCACGGATTATGATAAACTAACCCTGGAGGTCTGGACAGATGGAAGCCTCAACCCGGAGGAAGCCGTCGCCCATGCGGCCAAGATCCTGAAGGATCAACTCTCCATCTTTATCACTTTTGATGAGGTGGAGGAGGAGGAAGAATCGGTTCAAGAGCAACAGGCAGAATCGGACAAATTGAATGAAAACCTCTTCCGGAGCGTGGATGAATTAGAACTCTCTGTGCGTTCCGCCAATTGTCTGAAACATGCTGACATCAAGCTCATCGGAGACCTCGTTCAGAAGACTGAGGCAGAGATCCTTGCCACTAAGAATTTCGGTCGAAAATCCCTCAACGAGATTAAAGAAATTCTGGCGGAGATGGGCCTTAGCCTTGGGATGAGACTGGAGGGCTGGCCTCATAAGAAGGCAGAAAAGACCGAGGAGATGGAATCAGAGACGACAGGATAGGAGACAAGAATGAGGCATCGAATTTCAGGAAGAAAACTAAGCCGACATACCAAACATCGGGAACTGATGTTTCGAAATATGCTCGTTTCGCTTCTTCAGCATGAACGGATTCGCACCACACTCGCAAAGGGCAAGGAGCTTCGGATCTGGGCGGACAAGATTATCACCCTGGCAAAGGAAAATACCCTTCATGCCCGAAGACTGGCATTTGCTCGTCTTCGGAACGAAACTATCGTGAAGAAGCTCTTCGATGAAATCGCTCCCAAAATGAAAGACCGTGAAGGCGGATACACCCGGATCTATAAAATGGGATGGCGCCAGGGAGATGGAGCGCCTCTTGCCCTCGTGGAGCTGGTCACCTTCGTTCCGCAGGAGGAGAAGAAAAAGTCGGCCGTAGAGAAGGCCAAAGAAGTCATCGGCAAAGTGGCCCCCAAGAAAAAAGAAAAGAAGGCCGAAGGACAAGAGAAAAAAGGGAAAAAGGAAGAAAAGAAAGAAAAACCAACGAAAAAAACCACGCAGGAAAAAAGTTAATAGATCCTACAGAATTGAAATGAAAAGCCCCTTTATCCCGCCGATCAAGGGGCTTTTTTTTCACATCTGTTCGCCGTAACCAAATACTCCCAGGATCATAGGGTCACATCTTGAATTGTGAATTAGACTTCCAGCCTATCTTTCCTTTCACATACTGTCCAGAAAACCCAAACCCATTCTTCTCAATACAAAGACTTAGCAGTAAGGTCAGGATTCACCCATTCGGTATGGTTCTTGACCTACAGATTCTGCTTTTTGATCCTAAATGATCAAGTTAATTGATTTGAAGGGTATTCTTTGATTAATGCAACCAATGGTTGCAATTTTGGTTTTTCAATATGGGAAAGAGGGTCCGTATTTTTGTTCATCTCTCTTTGTCTTTTCTTTCTCTCAGCTCAAAAGTCAACTCCACCTAAGAGGTCCGGGCTTTTAAATCACTCAAAATCTTTTTAACCATCGAGATGGCATCTGAGAAAGACTCCTGTGCCTAAGATTTGGAAAGGAGTGTGCCGGCTTCTAAAGTCATTTCGTTATACTTTCTCCCCATGGGTTCAAATTGTTCTGTCAGGTCTTTGAATCGGTTCCCCAGGATAGCGCTGGTCATTTCGACTACCGTCTTTTGTTGTGCACCGTCGGCGGGAACATACCCTTGTAAAAGCATGAGGACCCTGCCTGCCTTCAACCTGGCATTGTCGGCAAAAAGATATGTGGCGAGCCCGGTTAGATGAAGGATCTTCTCAACTTCTTCAGGATCCAAAATGGCTTCTTTCAACATCCCTTCAATCTGCACAAAACCGGCTTTTTGTTTTCTCATCTTCTCCTGTGTGCCTATTCCATTACACACCTTCATAGAATTTTATTGAATCAATCAATCCTAATGGTTTTCCTTGACTTGATGTTAAAAAAGAAATGAATTCTCAGGTAAATCACTTCAAACCTTTAATCCGGTGGACCACCGGATGGATATCAGCATCAGGAAAATCCTTTGGAACCGGATGATCCGCAGGAGGAGGTGGATTCGGATCCCTTGGTAGAGGAAAAACACGAAAGCACTCGTTCGGGTTCCCACTCCCCGCAATAGGGACAGGCGATGGATTCCGGTCCTTCATCGACTTTTTGAATCTTCTCAAACACTTCTTGGCATTTCCGACATTGATATTCGTAGATAGGCATGGTTTACTCCTTATCGCAGATTGTAGATCTTAGATTGTAGATTGAAAAAATCTCAAACCTAAAATCTGAAATCTAAAATTTAATTTTGGACGACCTCATATCCTGCATCCACGATGGCTTTTTCGATCTGATCTGAAGCCACTGCCTTTGTATTATCAAACCGAACCTCACCTTTGGCAAGATCCACCTGCACATTTTGAATCCCATTGAGCTGGCTTAGCGCTTTGGTCACAGACATCACACAATGCTGACAACTCATTCCTTTTATTTTTAAGATCGTAGCCATTTGAGATTCCTCCTTTCCGACCTCGCTAACCGCCTCAACGTTCTCCTGGACATCGGCCGCTGCCTTGACTTCTTCTTTTGCCTCACTCACAGCCTCAGCCCTGGCTACCATTTCCGGTTTAATCTGATTTTTCACCAGTTCCTCATACCAGTGGGTATGGCGTTCTCGAATATAATCGGAGTCAACCTTTCCAGTGAAAATGGATTTCGCCAGAGGCCGATTGACCTTGAAGATCAAAGCTGCCAGATGGGCCAATACGCCGAGAAGGAAGAACACCGTGGCAAAGGTATGGGTCAATGTCATGGTTGTAATCAAAGTTGGCGGAAGATAGACGCCGGGCAAATTTTTAATGACCTTGACCACACCCGTAAGAACCAGAAGCAATCCCACCCCGCCTAAATAGGCATAGGCAAGCCTCTGTTCGGGAAGATATTTATGCGACTTGGGTTCCTCACCAAACCCGAACATAGCTAAAATCGTCTTGATTGAGGCCTTTACATCTCCCTTCTTGGGGAGTAGTCCCTGATGTCCGAGCCATCCATGATAAACGGCGTGAAAGACCATAACCGAGACGAAAACGATTCCAGCAAGATAATGGATTTTCAAATGGATGAAGAAATCCCCTGCCCAACTCAGGCCCGGAATCTGAGTGACCATAAATCTTTTATACATCGGTAGCTCACCGAACCCTGAGAAGATCAGGAGAAGACCTGAGATCGCAAGAATCCAGTGTTCAGCAAGTTCAATGACGCTATGCCGAAGGATCACTTTTTTGTTCTCGATGATTCTTTCTCTCATTCCTTCCCCTCCTTCTTCTCTTCCCTTCTATGGTATAGGGCCAAGCCAATGGCACCAAGAGCGCTCATGAGCGGGGCAAGTAAAAATCCTTTTGCCCACGAATTGACTTCGTAAAGCGGATTGAGGACTTTTCCCATGAGCAGGTTCGATTTCGCCTCTTTCAAACTGGTATGGATCTTCTCAAAGGGGATCTTGCTTAGATAGAGGGTAGCGGTTCCCCCGTTCTCGTCTTCCCCATAGATGAACCCATTGATCTCTTTGGCTCTTTCATGGGCCATCTTCAGAATAGCCTCTCTTCTTCCAAAATAGAGGGGCTTCTTTGCTCCTAGCCTCTTTTCGCATGCCTCAACGCAGGCTGGTACCTGTCCCTTCTTGACCCGGTCATGGCAGAGATCGCATTTATACATCACCCCGCCTCCTGCAGGCATGGGCTGGAGTTTAAGATAGGGGCCCACACCGCTCTGCCTCTGAGGGATATGCCACGGGCAGACGGCCTTGCACTTTGCCCCTCCCATACAGAGATCGTGATTGATGATGACCGAGCCGTCGCCATATTTATTGAGGGCGCCAAAAGGGCAGAGGTTGGCACAGGGTGGATTATCACAGTGCATACACCGTCTGGGAATATAGATCTCTTCTCCCTCAATGCTAACCTTCTGAACAGTCGTCCAATTATAGGGAGTGAGTTGATCTGTTACCTCCCTCTTCGTTGACCAGTCATCATGAGTCTTTTGGGGCCAGAGGTCTTTGATCGGTTCTTTGGGTTCAGGGAATTTCTTCTCATTCTCTTTTCTGCAGGCTTCAATGCATTTGGGTATGGATTCATCCTTACATCCATCACATTTTGTGAGATCAATCAGGGTAGCATAGGTTCCAGCTCTGGCAGAAACTGTCTTTACCAATCCAGCAGTGCAGGCAACCCCCATGGCTGTAACCATCGCCCCTTTCTTAAGGAAATTTCTTCTCGTTAATTTACCCTTCTCATTCATGATGATCCTCCGCCTTGTTTTTAGGGGTTAATAATCAGCATTCCGCAATCCGAATTCCGAAATTGGCTAAACCCAATCAATATATCTTGAGATAGCCGTCTGAAAGTCCTTCAGAGATTCGCCGCGTTTCATCTCGGGTTCTCTTGTGCTCTTCTCCAGACACTCCAGCAGATGGGTCTGAACGATGAACGCCCCAACCTTCTTGAGGGCTGCTGTTGCTGCCGCGCTTTGCATGAGGATATCCTCACAGGCCGCGCCCTCCTCAACCATCCTCTGAAGACCCCGGACCTGCCCTTCGATCCGCTTTAATCTCGCAAGGATTTCTTTTTTGGACTTTTCCCGATCCATACTATACCCCCCTAAGGTATAAATCTATATTAACCAGCAATCCTTTATTTGTCAAGGAGTTTCTTTATATCGTTTTTTTAATATGGTGGGGTATCTGTAATTTCTCTCGTTTTTCGCAATAAAACCGATTAATAAGTGTAAGGTTCTCTGATGGAGCTTACTCTTTCTTAAAAATGGTCCCAAGAGAAGCAGGTGGGGAGGTTTGAAGGGTTTGGAGCGTTCGGGTCAAGGATTGCCGGAGTCCTTTGGGCAGATGGTTTAAAACCTGTTTTGTCCAATCGGCATTTCCGATGGTCACTAAAACAAGGGTCAGAATCATAATTGGAAAAGGAAGCGTTGAGAAGAGTTGTGTGGGCACATTGGGCATCAGGCCCTGAAGAAAGTTGACGGCGGTCTGAAGGGTCACAAAGAGAAAGGCTCCAATGGCTGCTCGAATCGGATGCCATCCTCCAAAGATGACAATCGCCAGGGCAATCCAACCCGTTCCCTCAATTCCATAAGGTCTGGCCCAACCGGGCTTGACCATAAGCGAGAAGCTTGCTCCACCCAGTCCAACCAAAGCTCCGCCAATGAGCGTATAGAGATAGCGCATGGTTGTCACATTGACTCCGCGCACATAGGCTGCAGCAGGCCGTTCTCCAAGCCCCTGTAATTTAAGTCCGGGTTGGGTCTTAAAAAGGAAAACCCATGCCATCAGCACGGCTACGAGGCTGAGATAGACGATTGGATTCTGATCAAAGAGAATTGGCCCGAGCACGGGAAGATCAGCAAGTCCATAAATAGCCGTGTGTGGAACCTGAGGTCCGGGAATATGGGCATAGGTTTTACCAAGAACATAGGCCAGATCCCTGCATAACAGGGTCAGGACAAAACCGGTTGCCACCTGAGGCTGATGAAGGGTTAAACTCAAAAAGGCGATGATTCCTGCGATGAGGCTTCCTGCCATCATCCCTGCTAAAAACCCGGTAATGATGCTATTGGTGTGGAGGGCAACCACAAACCCGACCATGGCTGAAAGCAGGAGTGAGCCATCGAGGGAAAGGTTGATAACCCCGGCCTTCTCAGTGATCGTTTCACCAAGAACAGCAAAGAGGATCGGAGGGGAAGCTGCCAAGGCAGAGCCGATGAGAATTGGAAGATCCATTCATCCTCCCTTATACTGTAGCCATCTGGAACGAATCCCGTTGATGACCAGAATGGAAAGGACCAGCATCCCCTGAATTACTCCTCCAAGAGAGGAATCGAGCTGCCGTTGAAGTGGAAGCTGGAGGCTCCCCATTGAAATGGCCGAAAAGAAGAAGGAGATTGGCACACTCCAGAGTGGTTTCAGGTTGGCTAACAGGACAATCAGAATGGACAGATATCCATAACCGCTTGAGATCAGTGGAAAGAGGTTATGGCGGGCACTTGTTCCTACAATGAGGATCCATCCAGCCAGCCCAGCAAGGGCACCGCATACCCCAAAAGCTAAAAAGAGATTCCGATCCACAGGGATTCCTTTTAAAAAAGTTGCTTTCATATTCTTACCAATGGCTCTCAACTGGAGCCCGAAATGGGTTCCCTTGAGTGCAATGGCAACGAAGAGGATTGCAATCAGTCCAAGGAGGATTTCGATGGGGCTGACCTCAAACGTTTCAAATGAGGGCAACCAGAGCGAGGGCGGAAAAGGCTCTGTGCCGCTGGTTGAACCGATGCCCGGTCTCTTCCAAGGCCCAAGGACGAGATAGACCGTTAAACTTCCGGCAATGAAGTTCAACCCCAGACCTCCAAACCATAATCCGTAATCAAGAATTTGAATTGGCGGAGAAGGCTTCGGTTTCGTGGTAGTATGGCGAATATTTTAGTGGTAATCGGGTGAGGATGTCATGCGTATCCAGTAAAAGAGGGCGAAAGAACCATCTTTCATCATTCTCGAGAAC
>OGCL01001363.1_pt1 | contig 21131 bp, 20 predicted proteins | sample 1570041 | NCBI WGS metagenome assembly OGCL01 (sample SAMN06266162, study PRJEB24511) | hot springs metagenome | isolation source: Hot spring water | place: South Africa: Limpopo | collected 2015-06-22
GCGGATGAACCGCGTGATCTCCCTCGGGCAGGACCGCCGCTGGCGCCACCACACCGTCGAGGCGCTCGGCCTCCCCCTCGGCTCGCTCGTGCTCGACCTCGCGTGTGGCACGGCCGACTTCTGCCGCGACCTCGACGAGTACGGCTACCGCGCGGTCGGCCTCGACTTCTCGGCGGGAATGCTCGCTGCGGCTCACACGGACGCGCCCCTCGTCCGGGGTGACGCCGCCTGGCTCCCGTTCCCGGCCGGTTCGATCGACGGGATCTCGATGCTGCGCCCGTAGGGGTGGCCGTCGAACTGGGCGAAGATCGGCTGGTACGAGACGAACGACAGCAGCATCGCCTCGAGCGTCGACACGTCGACGTGCTGGCCCCGGCCCGTGCGGCGGCGCTGCCAGAGCGTGTGCCAGCCGCCGACGAGTTTAGTGGTGGTGAAGGCGCGCAGCAGGGTTGCTTCGATGCCGGTCAGCTCCTTGAGCTGCCCGGCGCTCAGTTCCTGCGTCGGCAGCCAGCCATGTTCGAGCAGGATGACGTCAGCCAGCAGATTGATGGTAAAGATACTCCCCTCAATCGACCACGGCGCGCCGCCAAGGCCCTCGTACAGCCTGGCCTGCTCGCGGAAGCGCCGCGTCATTGTTTCGACCCGCTGCAGCACCTGCCGCGCATCTTCGGGAGCGACAATGGTCTCGGGCGTTTCGACCCGAACCGCTCCTAACCCACTGGTCTGCCGTCCACCCAGATGGGTGATCCGGGTGAGCGCGCTGCGTACCTGCGCCTCAGCGAACGGCGGGAGCGCCACGCTGCCGCGGAAGCGGGTTGGAACGCGCTGCTTATTCGCTTCCGTCGTTTCACGGATCGCCAGCAGCGAGTAGAGGCGCTGCTCCTGAGCAGTACCACGCCGCCGGTTGATCGCCACACGGGTCAGGATGCGCTGTTGGACACTGCGATACTGAAGGTTGCCATCGCGTATCGTGTACAACTTCGATCCCACAGCCTCCCAGGGTCGTCCATCGTTGTCGGCAGGCGCATAGATCAGGGCAGGAGGTTGTTGCTGTTCCCAGCAGACGCGCGCGTAGAGCGAATCACGGACATCTTCCGTCCCATCCGCGCCCTTGGGCTGGATGGCGGTTGCCGGAAGCGGGCGCACCCATGCATCGCCTTGCTGCGCCGGATAGGCGTTGTGGCAACGGATGGCGCGGAACAGCGCCTCATCGAAGTTCTGCGCACCCAGAATCTGCCCCAGCGCACCGAAGATCGCCCCGCCGGGCACGTAGGGCAGGCTGGCGTTGAACTGCGTGCCGGGCTTGCGCTCGGGGAAGGCGAGCGGCGCCACGGCCTCGAGATCAAAGGTGAGTAGCAACATTACCGGCCTCCGCCGCGTTCAACCAGGGCGCGCACATCCTTGCGCAACTGGTCGGCGCTTCGTTCCTGACCATCCACCCACACCTGCGCCGTAACCTCAGCCCACCCCAGACCGCGTGATTTGGCGCCGCCCCAGCGGGTGCTCAGACTGGCAGCGATCCAGAGTAGCGCCACGTGATCAAGGCTATCAACTCTGCCTCTGATGGCGCGCTCTGAATAAAAACGGGTCGTCTCCAGGGCGGTTTCCTGAAAGACCAGGAGCTTATCGGCAGCCGTGCGGCGCTGGCGGTCGAGGGCGACCGAAGGCCGGATGTGGCTGTGGCGCTGCTCTGGACTGTCGCGCAGCGATTCCATCTGCGCCGGGTCGCCGATCACCCCGGGCAGATCGGCGAAGAAGAGCGGCGAGCGGTGTTGCGTACTGCCGAACAGTTGCCGTACCAGCGTATCCATTTCCTCGCGCTGCGCTCCCTCGAACGGCGTCGGAATATCCTGCCCCAGACCACGCAGCAGTTGCTCGGCGGCCCAGCGCAGCTTCCCTTTGACCTGCGAGCCGGGGATGATCGGGCGGCCCCAGCCGTCACGGACGATGCTCTTGTCGGCCAGCGTACCGACGCTGCTTCCTGCCCCGACGCTGACCGGCGTGCGGCTGGTGATGGTCAGTGCGATCTGTAGCTCCATTATGCCTCCGCCACAGGTGGTTTCGCTCCGGGCGCTTCCGGCGCAGTCTGGATCTGGCTGTCGGTCTCTACAAACTCGTAGGCCTCCAGCACATCGGGCCAGATCGTCTCATAGCTCGCTGTACTCTTCCTGGCAGGCGGGTCCTTCGACCAGGGCAACCAGGGCGGCATGCCATTGCGTTGCCGCGCGCCGTTCGACGAACGACGCCAGGCATTTTCGATGTGGGTCAGCAGGATTTCATTGAGCGGCTTACCGATGCGGGCACGGGTGTACAGGTACTCTATGGTGCTGGCGAGCACGCTGTCACCCTGATCCTTATCAAGGACCCGGCGCAGGCGATAGAGTTGCGACAGCGGCATCCGGGCCTGCTTGAACGCGCGCACCGTCGCCAGGAAGCCGGCAAACTCGGCCCAGGCATACGGGCGGGCAGTCAGGCGGCGCGCGCTTTCCTTGTGGTCACCGAGCGCCTCTCTGCGGAACGCCGTGATGTCGTCGCTGACCATCGTGATTGATTTCATCACCATAAAGTCAACCGCGCCGCCAAAGAAGTTCTGCTTCGCTTGATGTTTGGCCAGTTTCTTCGCCCGCTTCAGCAATTCCTCCACCCGGTCGCGCAGGAAGAAGAACGGCGTGTTCTCCTGAGCGATCAGCACACCCGCCGAGAGTCCGACGGAAGGCATAAAATCGCGCAGCGCGCGCGCCGTATCGTCAGCGCCGGCGTAGCGCATCGAGATGGGCTGTGAGGCAGAGACGGACAACCCGATGGACGGCGCCAGACGTTCAAAGCGTCCGGTCAACTCCTTCTCAAAGGTCTGGGCAATCGTCAGTGCAATATCAAACGCCTTGCTACCGGGCACGACGATGAACAGATCATCGCCGCCGATGGTCAAAATCTCGAACGGGTGGACATAGCGTAGTTTCCTGGTCTCCTCGTCCTGCGCCTCGACCGGCCTGAGATGCTGCGCCAGCGCGCTGAAGACCGCATGTTGTGCAACGTCGCTTAAAGCCCGTGAAACGGCGTGATACGCCATTGGTGTGCCCAGGGTTGCCATGAGGCGACCGATGTTGTTGCCATCGGCGTAGATCAGGCCAATGTAGCGGCGCGGATCGGAGGCAGATGCAATATCGGCAAGATCCTTAGCCGATGGAACTTCTTTACCCAGCAGCGCCCTAGCGTAGTCGGTCGTCTTGCCCTCTTCGCTCCCAAGATACTCCCGCCAGCGTTGCTCCCAAGTATCTCTCTCTGGATCGACCGGCACCGTCCAGGGCGCCAGCCTGGAAGCCAGGTCGCCGACTTCAACACCCTTGACCTCTCGCCCAACCGCCAGTTTACGCGCCGAAGGTTCACTGAGCGGGCGTTTATCATCACCGACTCTCGCCACCACCACAGCGGGGCGCACATCGCTGCTCCTGCACTTCTCGGCCCACGGCATCAATTCGTAGTGCGGCAGATAACGCGGTTCGCCGTGACTGGCGCGCTCATCGCGCCGGCGGTTAAACATGGTTGCCAGTACCGTCACCAGTTCGCCGAAGGTCTTGCGGTTGAAGAAACGTTTGCGCAAGGCCTCGCTGGTCGTGTCCTCGGGGTCAATTCCCTCAGGGGGGTAGTAGTACGCCAGCAGGGCGGCGCGTTTGCGCTCGTCCTGGCAATCCCGGAGGAAGGAGTCTACCCAGTATGGCGCTCCCACCTGGCCCTGCGGGTAGAGGCGTCCGTAGCGCAGTTCCAGCAGGTTGAAGCTGGCGGCCACCGCCACGCTGTTGGCGGTGAGCGTCTGGCTGATGTACTCGCGCTCGACGGCGGTTGCCAGCGCAGGCGCCAGTTCTGCCGGGGCAAACGCCAGGAACGAGCCGCCGCCAGCGTAGATGATATACGGGTGAGGTTCATCATCCGGGATCGCCACCGGCAGATGGTCGCGCCAGATTCGGTTGACGCCCTGCTCACCCACCCAGTCGAGCAGGGCGCTGGCCCCTCGGATCTCCGGCAGCTTGGGGGCTTCGAAGACGTACCCTTTGATCTTCGTCGCTCCGCCGTAGACCAGGCCGATCGGCTGGCGGGCCAGCGGGTCGGCGTCGATTCGCCGCTGCATCTCCAGGAGGTCGTCCAGCGCGCATGCCGCGGGCATCCGCAGCACCTCGCTCACTAGATTGACGAGCGCTGGCGGCGCGTCGGGATGGGCCAGACACCGGGCGATCTCCAGCGCAAAGTCGCGAAGTTCAGTCATAGCAGGATAGCTTCTTTGTATGCATTACGTCAGCCGCGCGAACAGGTCGGCCTGCTCGCCTCGAGCTTTACAACATCCGACAACTGCCTGGGTTGTTCGCCCGTAATACCATTTTTGGTTTTAGATTTTGGATTGTGGATTGCCACACTGGGCAGCACAACGCCTAAAACCGCTTTAAGCAATGCGGCATCATCAACGGTAATTGGTATAACAACACCTCCACACCTCCACACCACCCCTTACCCCGTCACACATGCGCCACCTGTACACGGCCGTGGCCGAAGACGCACGCCTTGCCGACGTGGAGCACACTGGCCGCGAGGAGGGCCGCGCGCACCGCGGGCGGCACCTCGCGCAGCGTTGCGCTGCCGATGAGTCCGCCGAGCTTCATGGCGCGCTGCTGGCCGCCGCGCGTGCTGGTGCGCTCCCAGTCGGCCCAGCGCAGGTCGGCGCGCTCGATGCGCACTGCCCGCGCCGCCTCGACCAGTGGACGGTAGTCGGCGATCCACGCGCCTGGCCCGTGAAAGATGGCCAGCGCGCCGATGCGCCAGCAGATCGCCTGCACGATCGCCGCCAGGTCCAGGTGCTCGATGAAGACGCCGCGGGCCTTGACCCGCAGGGGTGTGGGCAGCTCCAGGCGCAGGTCGGCGGCCAGATTGGCGGCGTGGACGGGCAGCTCAGCCAGGTTGAGCAGCGGTAGCTCCGCCGGCTCGCGCACCTGCCCATCCTGGTAGAGCGGCACGCCCACCGGGCGGAAGGGTTCCAGGATCTCCACGCGCTCCAGGCGCGCCCGCGCCCGGGCATGGCCCAGGCCGGCCACGCCCAGATCCGCAAAACCCACCAGAAAGTAAGGCAGAAAATCGATGCCCCGCCCGATCAGGATCAGCCCGAACTCCAGGCTGTCGCCGGCGGCGTAGTGGCGCTTGTGGTCCAGCGGCGGCTCGATCACGAAGGGGCGCGGCACGTCTTGCAGATCGTGCAACTGGGGAACACCTTCAGGATGCGGTGTCTCAAAGACCCAGCGGTAGGAGCAGAGTAGCGTCGCTGTGCAACGCTCGGCGTGGCCCCAGCAGACGCGGGGGCACGAGGCGCGCTGAAAGGCGTAGCCGAAACCGCCGCGCAGCAGCGCGCCCTTGAAGGGCCGCAGGGTCGTTGCCTCCAGCAGGCGGTAGCTGATTCGCGCCCGCAACACCGAGAGCGGCGGAAACGTCTGCGGAGTCTCAACCGTCACTGCCGTTCCTTTCTGCTTCGGTTACAGGTGTTGTGCGGCTGCGCCGCACAACGCCAGAATGAAAATCTTTGTTCCTGGGAGGGGTAGGGGCGCGGCGCCGCCGCGCCCCTACGCTCAAACCCTCCCCGCTGGCGCGTTGGTTCCTGGGAGGGCTGCGCCCTCCCAACCCCTCCCCGCTGGCGGGTTGGTTCCTGGGTTTAAGGGCGGACAGAACATCCGAGCCAACGTGGGTTGGACCGCATTGGAACGCTCCCGCGCACGGCTCTGGTCTCCCCTCTCCAGCTTCGCTGGAGAGGGGGAGGGGGTGAGGACCAACCAGCGCTTCCCAACGCCATAAAGCCCGTCGGCGACCATATGTTCTGTCCGCCCCTGAAGGTTCCTGGGAGGGGTAGGGGCGCGGCGCCGCCGCGCCCCTACGCTCAAACCCTTCCGCGCGCGGGCTATGTTTACGGTAAGCCGTCAAAGACTTCAATTATTTCTTGTAACGCAAGAACGGCAACAGAGTACCATGTAACACTAACAAACATGTTACAATCACCCCCGCCAGAGATATTGCCAGCAAACCCGGGAGCGCAGGCTGGCGGGCTGCCCGCGCTCTCGCCGCAAGCGTTGCCTTAAAGCGCGCCTGCGTGCGAGCGGGCCGCTCGCGCTCCTTCTCGCAACCTACTGCCGCGCCAGGCTTACAATCGCCGGGGTCTGGTCGAACATCCAGAAGGCTAGCGGCAGCCCCAGGCCGAAGGTGACGCCGATCAGGCTCCAGGCGGCGAGCAGCCAGAGGCCGCTCAGCCACCAGCCCACCAGCACAAAGTACAGCGCCCGCAGCCAGAAGGACCGCTGCTCGATCTGCCCCTGACCGATCACTACCACCCCGCCCTGGTTGATCACCCGCATCTGTGTGCGGATGGGCTTGAGGGTCATGACCTGGGGCAGGCGGTTGAGCATCAGCAGGCCCAGGGGCAGGCCAATGACGCTGATGAGCAGGACCCAGGCCACGCTGGTCCAGATCGCGCCCAGCCAGAGGCCGATGAAGAGGAAATAGAGTGTGCGCACCAGACAGCCCGGGCCGGCAACCGTGGGGGCCATGACCACGACGGGGCTGGGGGTTGCCTGCACGTTGACGTTGATCGTCTGGTGCAGCGCAGGATTGGTGGGTGGCGTCGCTGTCGCGGCGGGCGCCGGGGCCGGCGCGGGCGCGCCGACCGGCGGCTGCGGCGGGGCTGCTGGCGCCAGCGGGCCGAGGGGCGCCGTGGCGACGCCGGCGGTGGCGCCGAGGGCAGCGCCACAGCCAGTGCAGAAGCGGGCATCGTCAGCGTTGGGTGTGTCGCAGGTTACGCAGTGCATGGTTGTTCGCTCCTTCGGTACTAGCCTGATCGTGCGCCGTTCGTCCCCAGTGTAGCAAATCCACCTGGCGCAAATGCGCACGGATGGCGGGGAGATCGGGCTGCTCGGAGGCGCCCGGTTGCCGGGCTGTCATGGCCCCGCATCGCGCGCGGACCACTTACCCGGAGCATAACACGGCTATCATCGTTTCTTAACATCCATCGGCTACACTGGATATCGAAGTTCATTCGTGAGGCGCGAGTCGTATATGGAATCACTTACGCGGCTCATTGGCATCGGCTACCTGAGCGTTGTCCTGATACTTCTGCTTCTCACCGCAGTGGTGGGTCCCTTTGGCGACGCGCCCCTGCAACTGCCACTCGGCCCGGCGCAAACGCCAGTGGAGGTGACAATCTGGTACGGTACGGAGAAGCGCCAGTGGCTCGAGGAGGCCGCCCAGCGTTTCGCCGCCACCAACCCGCGGGTGGGCCGGCGTCCAGTTCAGCTCGTGCTGCGGGGCATCGGCTCCCGCGAAAGCGTCGAGCGTATCGCGCGTCGGGATTTTCAGGCCGACGGTCAACCCACGGTGGTCAGCCCGGCCAGTAGTCTGTGGCTGGAGGTGCTGAGGGCCGAATGGGCTGCCCGCAACCCAACTGCGGCAACGATTATTGCCGAGGGTCCCGACGCCCCGCGCTTGCTGGTGCTCACGCCGCTTGTGGTGGTCGCGTGGGAGGAGCGGGCCAGCATCCTCTGGAAGAACGGCCCTGATGATTTCTGGCACGATGTGCACGCCGCCCTCGCCAACGAGGAAGGATGGATCGGCGTCGCGCGAGCGCGCGGCTTCGCTGAGGACTCGCCGGAGTACCGGCAGGCGCGCAACTGGGGCTTCGTCAAGTTCGGTCATACCTCGCCACTGACCTCAAACAGCGGCACGCAGGCGCTCATCTTGCAGGCCTACGGCTACCACCGCAAAGCCTCCGGTCTGACCGTTGCCGACATTCTCGACCCGGACTTTCAGCAGTGGCTACGCGATATTCAAACCGCCGTGCTCGAGTTCGGCGATAGCACCGGCACGTTTATGACCAGTATGGTGCAGTTTGGCCCCAGCAAGTACGATCTGGTCGTGGTGTATGAGAACCTGGCCCTGGAAAATATCCAGGCGGCGCAGGGCCGCTGGGGGAAGCTGCGTATCTACTACCCTCCGGCGACTATGTTCAGCGACCATCCCTATGCGATCCTCGAGGCTCCCTGGACCACACCCGAACAGCGGCAGGCGGCGGCGCAGTTCCGCGATTTTCTGCTCTCGCGCCCGCTCCAGGAGCTGGCTTTCAAATCCTACGGCTTCCGCCCGATAGACCCCGACGTGCCGGTGCTGACGAACGACCCCGACAACCCGTTCAATAAGTTTCGCGATTCTGGCGCTCAGGTTGCCATTGCCCAGCAGGTGGAAACGCCCTCGGCTGAGGTCATCGCTACGCTGCTCGACTTCTGGCGGCGCCAGGTCAATCGCTAGCTACCCGATTCATTAATCAAAAACCATACGTCAGCTCCAGGGCTACCCGTTTATTTGTTCCTGGGAGGGCTGCGCCCTCCCAAACCCTCCCCGCCGGCGGGCTGTTTCCTGAGAGGGCTGCGCCCTCCCAAACCCTCCCTGAAGGGAGGGGGTTGGGGAAACCCGGTTTCCCCATATGTTCACATCAGCCGTCCATACGGCTGCGCCGCACATCACCAGAATGAAAGCGGTACCGTACTCAACTCTGGAGAGACCAATCATGCGAGCCATTCACCTGCTGCTTATGCTCAGCCTGCTGATCGCAATGCTGGCAGCGTGTGGGAATGGGGGCACCCCCAGCAATACGGTCGAGATCAGCATCGTGTACGGCAGCGAGAAGCGCGCCTGGCTGGAGGAAGCGGTCAGCCGCTTCAACAACACGAGACCGAAGACGGACAGCGGCGCGACCATTCGCGTCACTGCCACGCCGATGGGTTCGAGTGACGCCCTCAACCGGATCCTCAACGGTACGCTCCAACCTGTCGTCTGGAGTCCGGCCAGCCGGATTCTGCTGCCGGTGGCCAACGACGAATGGGGCAAGCGCAACCCCGGCCAGCAACTGGTCAGCGAAGACGCGCCACTGCTGGTGCTCAGCCCGGTGGTGATCGCCATGTGGGAGCCGATGGCCCGCGTCCTCGGATGGCCCGACAAGCCGATCGGGTGGACTGAAATTGCCGAACTGCTGGCGAGCGGCAAGACCTGGGCCGACTCTGGCCGCCCGGAATGGGGAGCGGTGCAGTTCGGGCATACTCACCCGGACTACTCTAACAGCGGCATCACCACGATTATTGCGATCACCTATGCCGCGGTCGGCAAGACGCGCGGGTTGACGGTGGCTGATGTCGAGAACCCGCAAACCGCCGAGTTCATGCGTCAGATCCAGAGCGGGGTGATCCACTATGGCGAGAGCACCGGCTTCTTTGCCGAGCAGATGTTCAAGCGGGGACCGGGGTACCTGTCGATGGCTGTGCTGTACGAGAATGCAGTCATCGAGTCGCGCGATCGGGAACGTTACCCCAACCTGACGACACCGGTGGTGGCGATTTATCCTCGTGAGGGGACATTCTGGAGCGACCACCCCTATGCCATTCTGAACGCGCCGTGGGTCAGCGCGGAGCAACGCGCTGCGGCTGAGCTATTCAAGAACTTCCTGCTCGACCAACCGCAGCAAGAACTGGCGCTGAAGTACGGCTTCCGTCCCGCCGGCGTGAATGTGCCAGTGGGGGCGCCGATCATCCCCGAAAATGGTGTGGACCCGCAACAACCCGCGACCCTGCTCGAAGTGCCCCGGCCAGAGGTCCTCGCGGCCATCCGCGGCATCTGGGCAGCGAACAAAAAGCGGGTTGACGTCATGGCCGTGCTCGATGTGTCGGGTAGCATGCAAGAAGAGAACCGACTGGAACAGGCCAAAGCCGCCCTGCGCATCTTTGTCGAGCAACTGGGGGACGCCGACGGCTTTGGCCTGACCATCTTCAGCAACGAGGCAACCGTTCTTAGCCCGATCTCGCCAATCGGGCCGAAGCGCGCCGAGATGCTGGAGCGGATCGCCGGGTTAGTGCCAAATGGCCAGACACGCCTCCTCGACACGATTGCCGAAGCCTACAGCGTTCTCGCCGCAGAGCCGCCCGGGCAGCGCATTCGCGCGGTGGTGGTGCTCACCGATGGTCTCGACAACCAGAGCAGGCGGAGCAGCGAGGAGTTACTTGCGCTGCTGAGGCAGGACGAAGGGGGCTACAGCATCAAAGTGTTTACCATCGCTTTCGGCGGCGACGCGGATGTCAACCTGCTCAAGCAGATCGCCGAAGCTTCGGGGGCGAAGAGCTACGTTGGTAAACCCGATGAACCCGGCAACATCGAGCGGGTGTACACCGACATCGCCGTATTCTTCTGATTTTGGGGAAACCGGGTTTCCCCAAGCCCCCGCCTATCGGGGCGCCAGGGACTCAACAGCGGCGGCCCTGCCCCGCCGAGTAACGGCCCTCTGGTATACTGGCACTGTGCGGCATTATCCTCCCTGCCGGGAGGAGCGCGGCGCGACCGGTTCAGCGCTCTGCCTGAGCGAAGGGTTTGAGAGGGCTTCGTCCTCCCAGGAAGACACCTTCTTTATGCCGCCCAGCCGCTTGGGGTTTATGTTCACCTGAGCAAGGCAATGATCGAAGCCCGGCAACTCAGCAAACAATTTGGCGCCTTCCACGCCGTGCGCGGGATTGATCTGGAGGTGCGTCCGGGCGAACTGCTGGCCCTGCTTGGACCGAATGGCGCGGGGAAGACGACCACGGTGCGCATGCTGGGGGCGATCCTGCGCCCCAGCGGCGGCTATGCCCGCGTTGCCGGGCTTGATGTGGTGGAGCAGGCCCGGGCAGTGCGCGGCAAGGTCGGTCTGCTCACTGAATACCCCGGTCTGTACGGGCGCATGGCTGCGCTGGAGTACCTCGACTTCTTCGGCGCGCTGCTTGGCCTCGACGCGCCGACACGCCGCCGCCGCGCCGAGCAACTGCTGCGCCAGTTCGGGCTGTGGGAGGCGCGTGAACGCAAACTCGACAGCTACTCCAAGGGCATGCGCCAGAAGGTGGCCCTGGTTCGCGCCCTCATCCACGACCCGCCGGTGCTGTTCCTCGACGAGCCAACGACGGCGATGGACCCCCAGAGCGCCCGTGTCGTCCGTGACGCGATTGGCGCGTTACGCAACGCCGATCGGGCGATCCTGCTGACGACCCACAATCTGGCCGAGGCCGAAGCGCTCGCCGACCGCATCGCGATCATCCACGGCGGGCGGATCATCGCTCACGGCCCCTTCGCCGACTTGAGCCGCCAACTCCTTGGCGATCCGCTGTTCGAACTGCGCCTGGCATGCCCCGCCGTCGCGGCGCTTCCGTTCCTCGACGGCCTGGCGCCGGTCGAGGAATATGGCGACGACTACCTGCGCTACCGCTGCGCCGAGCCGCAAGAGGTAAACCCGCGCCTGCTGGCCCGCCTGGCCGCGCAGGGTCTGCCCGTCATCGCGCTGGCCGAGGCGCCCCGCAGCCTGGAAGAAGTCTACCTCCGCATCGTCGCCGCTGAAGGCGAGGAACTTCCCCCACAGACGCGTCCGTCTGAGGCGGAGCCTGACCCGGTGCTGCCGGGGGCGGCGCGGCCCCTACAATAGATTCCCCAGCGGACCAAGATTGAGGTTCAGCTCCTCGCCCTCCAGGCCGAAGATCACCTTGAGCTCCTCCATGCGTTGCTCCAGGCGCATAAAGGTCTCACCCAGGCGCTCGATTTCGTCGTCGCTGACGGTGCCGCGTTCGATGCGCCGCAGGGCCTGGCGCTCCATGAGCTGACGCAGTAGCTCGATCAGGGTCAGAACGAGTTTGGACAGGCCGCGTTCGACCCCTTCGGGATCGGCGTTGATCCGCTGGGGGAGCGCCGCGCAGGTTCGCTCCAGTTCGGCCATAAACTCCGTCGGGTCGCCGGTGCTGTGCAACACTTTGTGCTGCAATGCAGGCAGTCCATCCTCTTCCGAGGGCGCCGGCAACGGCTGCGTCGGGTGCGCGGGCGCCGCCGCAGGATGGCATGACACCGGTGAGGCTGACATACGCTTCTACTCCCCATCAACGAAATGGTAGGCTGGCCAGGGTCCGGTGCACAACAAACGCACATCCGGATTGGCCTGGCCCAGGGCCACAATGGCGACGCGGAAGGTGTCGAGGGCCTCGCGCGGGATCAGGTAAGCAGCACTGAGCAGGACCCGTTCGTGTGGCAGTACCTGGCGGACGTGGGCGACGGCCAGGTGGTCCAGCACCGCGTGGAGGGCGTCAGCCCGCTTATGGGCCTCGCGCAGCCGCGCCTCTCGAGCCTGCTCCTCAGCCATACGGCGCGCCAGATAGGCGCGTCCGTTTTCGTCGGCTGCCGGGCGTGGCGCCGATACGACCGGGGTTGCCGGCCAGAGCACGCGCACGCTTACCTCAACGCGCCCGGCCACACGGGCCAGTCCGGCCATGAAGCGGTCATAGCGTTCGCGCAGGAGCATGGTCAACGCTGCTTCGTCGGCGAGCAGGGCGCCGTAGCGCACCGGGAGCACGCTGTGGCGATCAAGGAGCGCTTCCACCACCGCCTCGTGACGCCAGAGTTGCGCCACTTCGATCCGCGGGGCAGCGCCGTGGTACTGGCTGTATACCGCTGCGATGTCACCCCGCTCGCCGCATTGCACCGCCTGTTCGGCGAGCCCGCGGAGCGGCGGCAGTGGTGTGACGGGGCGGTTGATGATGGCGTACAGGTAAAGCATGGCGCTGACTCAGGCATGGTGTGTTGCCGCATCAGGAAGCCCATCACGGAGCGGGTGAAACCCTTCGAAGCTGTAAGGGCGCGAAGATGAAAGCGGAAGCGTCGAACTCGTTTGAAACGGTTAGCTGCGATCACGCGCTTCAGCAGCGTCCGCGCAGGCGCGGCGATGGGGTTGCTGCGCTGCGGAAGACGGGCGCTGCGCCAGCGCAGATGATTGGTCCACCTCCGAAGGAAGGGCATGGAAGGGTTGCTCAGATGCCGCGCGCAGCGTCGGGCCACCCGCGCGCATGGCCTCCAGGTTGTCCACCGAGGTAAGCAGCAGGCGCAGACCCAGGTAGATCAGATCAACATTGGCAACGGAGATGGTGATGTCGCCACTGATGATCACGCCCTTGTCGAGAATCCGATCAAGCAGATCAAGCAAGGTTACGTCACGCTCAGCAAGCAGATGTTCACGCATGAGTCTGCTCCAGCATCAGGTTGACGAAGCTATACGCCGGCCACGGACCATTCACCGTGAATGAGAAGGCGGGTTGGGCCGCGGCAAGGTCATCCAGGAGCGCCAGAAAGGTCCTGGCGTTCCTGGTCTCCACCAGATAGGCGCTTTTGAACACGGGTTCCGTGCCGGATGCTGCGCTGCCGGACGTCGCGCCGCCCGCTACCGTGGCGACGGCTTCAGCGGCAAGGCGCGCGTGAACATTGCGCACGCAGTTTTCGATGGCCTGGTCCACTTCCTCCCGCAAGATCTGGTCGCGCTGTTTCGCCAGCATGTACGCGGCGCCAGAACGCAACGCTTGCTGGCGCGCAGCCAGTTGCTGGATGCGGGGGCTGGTCGTGGCGACCTGTTCGGCTAACCGGGCCTGATCCACGCTGATGTTCAATCCCCACTCCTGTCGCCCGGCCAGATATGCCAGAGCTTCGCGGAAGCGCGCCGCGTGTTCGCGCACCATGGCTCGCACACCTTCGGCATCGCGGAAGACGGTCCCGAAACGCAGAGGCACAACCGTCGCCCGGGGTAAGGCGCGCGCCAGAACTTCCTGATGCAGGCGAACCTGATCCGCGATCCAGGCCAGATCATCCTGGCGGGCACGGACGGCCTCCGGTGTGAAAGCCGCCAGAGGCACGGGGCTGATGATCGCCCCGAGGTCCCCAACAACGAGCACCTCCACCGGCGCGCCCGGTCCCACGCCAGGGGCCAGCCCCTCCGGCGCGCCGTCGGTGATGCCGTAGACGTAGTAACCCTGCGGGGCATTGTCGCTGTCGGCACGTGCAGATACGGGCATATTCGTTACTCCGTACACTGAGGTGAACATATGGGGAAACCAGGTTTCCCCATGCCCCTGCCTGCCGGGGCGCCGGGCGCCCCCGCCATCGCCTGGAGGAGGGGGAAACCAGATTTCCCCATTCTTCTCCCTGAGGAGGAAGGGGGGCAGGAAAAACCCAACCAGACTCTGCAATCTACAATCGCATCATACGCCGTGACGGGTCGCGGCAAGGGCGGCCAGGAAGTGGCGCTGCTCCACCTGAAGCCGGTTCGGATCGGCATCGCCAGCAGCCAGGCGCTCACGCACGGCCGCCATTGCGGCCCGCCGGCACAGGCCAGCCAGATCCGCGCCACTCGCCCCGGGACTGGCCGACGCCAGGGCTGCCAGGTCTACATCAGGAGCGAGGGGCATGGCGCGGGTGTGAACGGCCAGGATAGCAGCGCGGGCCGACTCATCGGGCAACGGCAGTTCGACAATCAGTTCGAACCGACCGGGGCGCAGAAGAGCCGGATCGATCCGGTCTATGCGGTTGGTGGCGGCCAGCACCAGCACATCGCGCAGTTCTTCGATACCATCGAGTTCGGTAAGTAACTGACCGACCAGCCGTTCGGCTACCTGGTTGCTGTCGCTGCCACGCGGCGGGGCCAGGGCGTCCAGTTCGTCGAAGAAGATCAGGCACGGGGCAGCCTGGCGCGCCGTTTGAAAGAGTTTGCGCAGCGCCCGCTCGGACTCGCCAACCCACATACTTAATAGTTGCGGGCCTTTGACAGAGATGAAATTGGCCTCACTGGCGCGGGCCAGCGCCGCGGCCACCAGGGTCTTGCCGGTGCCTGGCGGACCGTGGAGCAGAATGCCGCGTGGAGGGCGGACGCCGGCGCGCTCCAGCAACTGGCCGTGGTGTAGCGGCCAGGTCACAGCTTCGGTCAGCGCCTGCCGCGCAGCCTCGAGTCCACCCACATCTTCCCAACTGACCATGGGCCGTTCGGCGAACAGCTCGCGCCCTGCCGAGGGCGAGATCTCTGTCATCGCCGTCGTGAAGTCAGCGGCGCTCACGTGCAGGCTCTGGAGATCGGGAAAGGTCGGGCCAGCGCGGTCGAGTTCGGGCATAACCCGGCGCAGAGCGCCCATCGCGGCCTCGCGGCAGAGCGCCGCCAGATCGGCGCCAACGTAGCCATGGGTGCGCGCGGCAAGGAATGCCAGATCTACATCATCGGCCAGAGGCATGCCGCGGGTGTGGATCTCGAGGATCTCCTGGCGGGCGGCAGCATCGGGGATACTGATGCTGATTTCCCGATCAAAGCGTCCAGGTCGTCGCAAGGCCGGATCGAGCGCATTGGGCAGGTTGGTGGCCCCGATAACAATGACGTTTCCCCGCGACTCCAGGCCGTCCATCAGGGTCAGCAGTTGAGCCACGACGCGGCGCTCGATCTGCCGGTCGCCGCCCATCTCCTCGCGGCGAGGAGCGATGGCATCAATTTCGTCAATGAAGATAATTGCCGGGGCGCGACGACGAGCTTCCTCGAAGGCGTTGCGTAAATTAGACTCAGAAGCGCCGTAGTATCGATCTATGATTTCCGGTCCGTTAATAGGGATGAAATGAGCGCTGGTCTCGGCAGCGACAGCGCGGGCAATCAGCGTTTTGCCACAACCGGGCGGCCCGTGGAGCAGCACTCCCTTCGGCGGATCGATGCCCAGGCGAGCGAAGATCTCGGGGTAACGCAGGGGCAACTCGATCATCTCGCGAATACGGCGGAGTTCGCGACCCAGCCCCCCGATGTCCTCGTAGGTGATCGTTCCCGGGACAGTGGGAGAGCGTTCGTCGCTCAAGACGATCTCGGTCCCTGCGCCGATCAGCGCCGGGCCGGCGGGCTGAACTTCGGCCACCGTGAAGCTCCGGGCGCGCGAGCCAAACAGGGTTACGCGCACCCGATCGCCGGCCAGCACCGGCACCCCGTCGAGCAAACGCGCCAGTTGCGTCGCCAGGCCGCCCGGCAGCGGCCCACCTTCGGCCACGAGCGTCAGGCGGCGCGCCGGCGCCACTGCGACGCGCTCGATGCGCACCCGCTCACCCAGACTGACCCCGGCATTGGCGCGCATGATCCCGTCCATCTGGGCCAGGCCCTGCCCGCGCTGCTCAGGGTAGGTAGGCATCGCCCGGCCCAGGGTGGCCCGCGCGCCGCTGATCTGTACCACGTCGCCAATCGAAGCGCCCAGGCGCGCGAGCATCTGCGGGTCCATACGGATCAGACCCCGCCCGACATCCTTTGCCGGGGCTTCGGCAACACGGAGTTCGATAGGAGAAGACTCCATCGGTGACAACCTTGTTCGACTGCGCCGACTCGCGGTACGGCACGTTTCAGCTACGTCCTGGCATCAAGGCGTTCTTCGAGACGGGCCAGGCGTTCGTGCAACAACCGGTTCTCGGCCTCCAGCTCGCGGGCGCGGGTGGAGAGCAGCGGGTCGCTCTCCCACCAGTTGATCCCCATCTCAGCGGCTTTGTCTACCGAGGCAATCAGCAGACGTACCTTGATGCTCAGCAACTCGACGCCGACCAGGGAAATCGAAATATCGCCGGCAACGACGATGCCCTTGTCAAGGACCCGTTCAAGAATATCGGCCAGGTTTGTCGTCTGGGTGGCGTGCTGGAGGGTGTAATGAGCCATAGCGTCGTGCCGTTCTACAGTATGAAGATAAAGAGCAGATGATCGAGCGGATGCGAGGTATGGCTTACTGCTTGACCTGACCCCGGTAGTAGCGATTGGTCCGCAGGAAGCTCATTAGATTGCCTTCCTCATCGAGGTGTACTTGATACGTCGCCAGGACATCGTTGCTATTGGGAATGCGCGTCATTTCGACAAGTTCCATATCGAGCGTCCAGCCATCCGTGGCGTGCAAGATGCGCGATACGGTGTCAACCGGCAAGCCAGTGAGGGCGGTAATCTGTTCACGGGCGACGTTGACGATTGTGGCGGCACTGAGAGTTCTGGGCATAGATCGCTCCCGTACGCGTTTCAATCACAGGCAATGAACGTGAAGTGTTCCTCCTCAGGGAGGGAAATGGGGAAACCGGGTTTCCCCTGTGTTCGCATCGCACCCATTTCACGTGAACACTCTGCGCGCAGCATCGCGTTATAGCGCGCCTGGACATGCTGGGCAGCAATCCGCAATCCAACATCCACAATCTACAGTGGTATCAGATCTGTGTGTGCAACTGGCGAAGCTGATCGAGGAGGGCCGTTTCGGCAGCTTCATACTCCTCTTCACTGATCTGGCCCAGATCGAGTTGCAGCTCCAGCTCGGTAAGTTGTCGGCGTATCCGCTCAGGGTCGCACAGTTCGCGCTGGGCCTGCTCGTGCAGTTGCTCGGCCAGCCAGAGAAGACCGCGAAGCGGCCCGGTGAGCGGAAAGGCGAGGAGAGAACCCAGGGCGCCCATAGCGTTCTCCGGTCGTTATTGCCACTGGATCGTAACCGATACGAAGTTATACGGCGGCACGGGGCCAACGTACTTGAACAGAAACTCCCTCTCGAAGCGATCGCCGAACCGCCGCACCGCCTCGTCGAAGTCGGCCTCGCGCTCCCGCTCAACCAGGAAGGCGGCATTGAGCACCATACGGTCGGCGCGCACCGGGTTGGTAACGGTTTCGACGGCTAGCGGTTGCAACCCGGTCAGGAACATCTCGGCGTCGCGTTCGCGGCGCGCCGTGAGCGCCTGCTCGACCATTTCGCCGAGGCGAATGCGCTCGTAGTAGGTGTTTTCGAGCGACCGCCCGCTGAGCGAATCGCGTAGCGCTCTGATCGCCGGGGTCTCGTCGGCAATACGGCGCAGCATATCGTCGGCAGCCCAGAAGACTTTCAGGCCCAGTTCGATCCGGTTGTGCAGCCTGTCAAGCTGAGCGCGCAGGTCGGAGTAATGGCGCGCCAGCAGTTGCTCACGGATGGTATCCACATCCGGGGCCACGATCCCGAAGCGGATCGGCAGCACGCTGTACTCGCGCATGAGCGCTTCCAGCACGCGGGTGTGGGCAAGCATGTGGCGGCGAGTGCCATCATAGGTCTTCTGCGGCGAGTCGCTCACCACCACGGCCAGATCACGATAGGGGATCGTATACACGTCGCGCCCCTGTTCGTGGATTCCCTGCACGCTAAAGCTGCGGACCTCGCGGCAGGGGATGATGCCGTAGAGATAACGGCCGGTTACGGCTTCGGTTACAGTCATTGCTGGCACCGTGTCGGAGTTTCAAAGGACATACCAGGTCGCGCGGGTTGCTTGCGCAGACGTCAGCCTTGCCTGGTCAGCCGCAGCTCGAGGATACCGTTGCGGTAGGTCTGCTGAAGGGCATCAGGCGCGACAGGGGCGGGCAGCAGGATCTCCCGGGCATACCGGCGTTCGCCGGTCGTTTCCAGGCTGAGCACGTCGCCATGCACCTCGACACGAACCTCGGATGCGTCTACACCCGGCAACTCGGCAATGACGATGATCGTATCGCCTTCGTCAAAGACATCCACAAGAGGTTCGCGCACCGGAGTTACGGCGGGTCCGGCGCTGGTAGAGCGCAGGTTGCCAAAACGCTCCACGCGCAGATCGCCATGGAGACCGGTGCGAATGCTGATGCCGTAGACGCCGCGAAGACGTTCGCCGCGCCATTCGCCGCTGCGCTCGATGCCTCCGCCTTCGCGCTCGGCAAGCTCGGCAAGCAAACTGATCATATCGCCGAGATTCTTGAAAATACCCCCCAGCCCGCCTGTGAACGCGCTATCGGGCCGGCGCTGGGATTGCTCGTCACGCATAGCTCAGTACTCCATCACGATGTTGCTGTATGCCCCCGTCGAAGCGCCGGGCCGCGCGCGGTCAACCGGGTCGCCGGAGGCGCGATCGGAAGCCGGCGCTGCCAGAGCAGCCAGGCGCTGCGTCACCTGACGTAGCCGCGCCTCGGCGCGGGCCTGATTGCGTCGCCACACAGCCAGTTCGCGCTCCAGGCGCGCCTGCTCGCGTTCGAGCGCCAGACGCTCGGCGGCGACGGCTGAGGGCGACGGGGCCGTTGCGCGCCCGCGCATAGCCGAACCGGGCGGAATGCTTTGACGAACCCGTGGTCGCTCCATCAGCCCCTCCCTGGACAGTGTTCACGGATCAGATTGAGCAGGAGTTCGCGATGCTGCCGGCGCTGCTCGCGTTCACGGGTATTGAAGGTGCGCTTCGATTCGAGCACATCAAGGCACAGGGCAACAAAACGCGGATCGTCAACGGTGGCGCTCAGTTCCTGCACGGCAGTGATGCGGGCAATCATCATTGCCGCGCGCATCGTCGGCGTTTGAGCATAGGCGCCGCTGGCGCGGTAGGCATGAACCAGGCAGACAATGCGCGCCGCGTCTTCTACGTCAACACCGGTCGAAGCGGTGAGAATGGCCGCCTCGGTGTGCCGGTCGTAAAAATCCAGATCAATCGTAATCAATCGATCAGCCAGGGCGTCCTGGGCTGCATGAACCCCGGCATATTCCTGCGGATTACTGGTGAAAATCGCTCGAAACTCAGGATGAACCTTGATATACGCTTCGTTGCTCCCACTGGTAGGCAGCACGAGCATGCGCTCCTCGAGCACCGTCAGCAGCACATTGTTCGCCTCTGGCCGGGAGCGGGTAAATTCGTCATAAATAAGCGTGAAGCCCTCGCGGCAGGCCGTGGTAAGACGGCTATCTACCCAGCGTTGCACGGCATCTTCTTCGTACTTGACCACCGAGTGGATGAAGCGATCAACAACGCGGCGATAGCGATAGCCGTGCTGCCCGCCCACCAGATCCGAGGCGCCGAACTCCTCATCGCCAACGAGCAACATGACCGGTCGGCCAAGTTGCGAGGCCACGTGCATAGCCAGCGTTGTTTTGCCGGTGCCGGCGGGGCCGCGAAAATGTACCGGGAACCCGGCTTGAAGATAGCCGAGCGCGCGCGTCGCCACCTCTTCAAGCGCTCCGGTGGCCACAAACCGGGCGCTGGGGCGGAGCGCCAGGGTGGCCCGTCCTGGTTCTACCACGGTGCGTGCCGCCAGGGTCATAGATTCTCTCCTCAGTTCTCCGCGGCTGTGCCGCACAACGACAAGATGAAAAAGGGTTTTTCCTGGGAGGGCTGCGCCCTCCCAAACGCTCCCATCAGGCAAGATGAAAATGGGTTTTTCCTGGGAGGGCTGCGCCCTCCCAAACCCTCCCACCAGGGAGGGGGGTGGGGAAACCGGGTTTCCCCACCTTCCTAATGCGTAGCGCGACGGCGTGCTGTCTGGACCAGCGGATCCCGCGATCCGTTCTGCGAACGTCCACGCTGGCCGGCGCGCGAGCGGGGCTGACCAGGGCGCAGGCGCGCCGCAGCGGTATCGAGATGCGCTTGCAGTGGTTTCAGCCGTTCATAAAGCCGCGCGATCGTTGCAGCGAAGGCTGGCTGCTGCTCAGGCGCCGCAGGCCAGGGTAACGCCCCCAGGTCTGAGCTGAGGGTCTCAACACTCCGGCGCACGCCCTCGACCACCTCAAGAAGCTGCTCCTGCCGTTGCGCATCGCCGGAGGAAACCACACTGAGTTCGTCGAGCAGGGGTTGCACGTTGCTCTGCAAGCTCTCGAGATGCGCTTCGAGCTGCCGCTGCAATGCCGCGTTCTCAGGCGCGCCACGCTCGAGTTCGCGCAATATCGCCACACGGGTCATCTGAGCATATGCGACCAGGCCGGCGTATCCGAGGTCGGAAAGCGCAGGCGAAGCGGTGCTGGCAGCCGGCGCTCCCGGTGTTCTGGCTGGATTAGCGGTACGGGAAGCGGCAGGTTTGCGTGATGGCGCCTTGAGCGCCGGATCGTCGGTCACATATGGCTTCAGAGGCTCGTCAGGTCGGCGCGGGGAGCGCTGGGCGGCCAGGCGATGACGCCGCAATCCGGCATTCGACCGGAGCCGCGCCCGCTGTGTGGCTGCCGCTGTCCGCCGCCTGGCGCGCAACTCCTCCAGCAGCCGGGCCACCTCGCTCCGACGTTCCGCCAGCGTCGCCGCCCGCTGCGCGCGCTCCGCAGCCGCGTCCGCCATCCGCGTTGCGCGCAACTCCTCCAGCAGCCGGGCCACCTCGCTCCGACGTTCCGCCAGCGTCGCCGCCCGCTGCGTGTGCTCCGCAGCCGCGTCCGCCGTCCGCGTTGCGCGCTGCTCCTCCAGCAGCCGGGCCACCTCGCTCCGACGTTCCGCCAGCGTCGCCGCCCGCTGCGCGCGCTCCGCAGCCGCGT
>OGCL01001364.1_pt1 | contig 21118 bp, 21 predicted proteins | sample 1570041 | NCBI WGS metagenome assembly OGCL01 (sample SAMN06266162, study PRJEB24511) | hot springs metagenome | isolation source: Hot spring water | place: South Africa: Limpopo | collected 2015-06-22
TTTGCCCTTTGCTATTTGCTCTTTGCTCTCGTTCATATCCATTGGTGTATCCTGTACCAGTCTGCAGTCCATTTTGCTCCTTCCTTTATTTTTACCTTAGGCTCATATTTCAACACAGATGCTGCCTTTTCTGTGTCGCAAACCCAGCAAGAATGTTTCATCTCTTTTATCTTATCTGTGTTTACTATGTTTGCTCCTTTTGTCATCTTGGATATGAGCCCGAGCACAGGCATAACAAATCTCGGTATATGCAGCTTTAAAGGCATCTTTTTTAAAGCATCGGCTATAGCTTCGATAATATCATCAGAAGTGTAAATATTTCCATCGGACATAAAATAAATCTCCCCAACTCTCTGCTCATTTTTGGCAGAGAGTATTATACCATTTATTAAGTCTTCAACATATATAAAAGAGTAATAGCATTTACCCCAGTATGGAATCAAGCCAAAATTTATCATCTTAAAAAAAATAAGCAGATCCCTGTCTCTCGGGCCATAAACAACAGGGGGCCTTATTACAGTAACAGGGACATCCTTTTTATTTGCTAAAACAATCTTCTCTCCTTCGAGCTTTGTTCTTCCGTAAACAGATACAGGTCTTGGCTCGCAATCTTCTTTAAGAGGTAGACCGTCAGAACTCGGACCAACTGCAGCGAGACTGCTTAAATATATAAATCTCCTTATGCTGGGGTTATTTTCTAACACTGCCTGAACAATATTCTCTGTTCCTTTCGCATTTGCATTAAAAAAATCTTCTTCTGAATTCGCCTTCGTAAGACCTGCAAGGTGAAATACATAGTCAACATTTTTGACAGCATCTCGGAGGGTCTCCATGTCTGTGCAGTCGCCCTTTACTATCCTCGCATTAGAGGCTTCAAGAAATTTTAAATTAGCAGGGCTTCTTACAAGACATTTTACACTGAAACCATTGCGGATCAGGGCTTCTGCGAGATGGCTTCCTATAAAACCTGTTGCGCCAGTAACAAGGGCTTTCATATGCTTAAATTTTCTTGACCTTAAGTTTCAGTCCTTTAATATCTTCTACAATTATCTTTTCATCTTTTTCTATCGGATCATCAGAATATGCAGACCAGTATTCCCCGTGAACAATAACCATGCCGCCTGCTGAGCTAATATCTGTTCTCGCAATTCCTTCAAGCCCGCGGAGTCCTTCGACGCCTGTTACAGGTTTTCTTCTATATGCCCGATAAGCAAGCTTAAATGTTATCACAAAGAACAGGGCTGTCACAAGAGCCGCAGGCAAAACTACAGAAAGAGAGAGCTTAAGAGCTGGAATCGGAGATTCGAAAAGCATTAAAGAACCAAGAACAAAAGATATTAAACCACCTATGGTAAGCATTCCGTAGGAGGTTATTAATACTTCAAGAACAAATAGTATAATACCTAATATAATAAGAAAGAGGCCAGCATAGTTTATCGGGAGCGTCTGGAACGCATAAAAAGCAAGAATAAGGCATATTGCGCCAAAAACGCCTGGGAAGATAGAGCCAGGATTGTTCAATTCAAAAAATAAACCGTAGAAGCCTAAAAGCAAGAGTATATAGGCAATAGTAGGGTCGCCTATAATATTTAATATCTTAAGCCTGAAGCCTATCTCGTGTTTTACAATTTTAGCGTTTGCAGTATTTAATTTTTTGTCCTTCTTGATAGTTTTTACTACTTTTCCGTCTATTAAAGAAAGAAGTTCATTTATATCCTTTGCTATGATGTCTATAATATTGCCTTTTAATGCCTCTGTCTCCGTTGCAGAAACACTCTTTCGAACTGCGTTCTCTGCCCATTTTACATTTCTTCCCCTCTGTTCGGCTATTGACTTAATATAGGCTGCAGCATCATTAACTGCCTTTTCAGCAACTGCATCATCCATTTTCTGCCCTATTGCTACAGGATGCGCTGCACCGATATTAGTTCCGGGCGACATTGCAGCAATATGCGCAGCCATTGTTATAAACACGCCTGCTGATGCAGCCCTCGCCCCGCTTGGTGAAACATAAACAACAACAGGAACGCTGCTTCCTATAATATCCTTAACAATAATCCTCATGGATGTATCAAGTCCGCCTGGGGTATCGAGTTTGATAATCAATGCTTCTGCATTCATTTCTGAAGCCTTCTTAATGGACTTGCCTATATATTCTGCAGCTACAGGATTGATAACTCCGGTTACATTAATTACAAGAACTTCTTTCTGAGCGAGAGGCTCTTTTTCTTGTTTATTGCCTTCTGCACGGACTGAATTAAAAAATAATAAGACTATGGCAACAAGCATTATAAATGGTAAGCATGTTGTTTTTTTATTCATGATTCATTATAACACTAAATGAATTGAAGATTCCCTGCAGCAAACAGCCCTCAGAGAACAGAAGCGTACAACTTTTAATATTTATGGCAGTGTGTGCAAAGCTTAGCAGCAGACCTCGCAGGATACCTGAAAAGCCTTATGCTGTCAGAGCTATGTGGATTATGGCAGCTTCCGCAATAAAATCTTTTGCCTGGTCTTGCAGGGTCATCAACAGGCTTTTTGTCACCGAGTGAATGTCCTACATCAGCATGAGGCTTTCTCCTAACATCAGCATGACAATCGTAACAAACACCATTTAGCGGCTTATTTAATAAGGCAAACTCATTAGATGCGTGTGGGTTGTGGCAGCTTCCGCACATGCCTCCAGCCACAGGCATGTGAACATTCTTTTTACTAAACTCAGCCTTGTCATGGCAGTTATAGCACAGATCAGGCAGTTCTGATGAAAGACCTCTCGGCAGGTTATTAGTTTTTTTATGAGGAATGTCTCTTGCATCTATTGCTGTATGGCATGTGGCACATCCCATTTGAGCAGCGGCATGCTGAAATTTCTTTTGTAAAATTGCCTCATGGCACATAAGGCAGTTTATATCTTCAGAAAAGGCAGGACTGCACAAAATTGTAAAAAACAAGAACATAAAAATGAAAAATACTTGATAGACCACGATTGCCTCCTTTAATTTAACACATCAGTAACTGGCTCTTTTACGGATAATTATTTCACATTCTATTTGTTAATGCAATACTTTCTTTTTTTAAAATTTTAAAAAGAAGAAAATATTTTTTAAAATGTGTAAAATAGTATCCGTTATTAGCCACTCGTTATTCATCGGCTAATAACAGACAACAAATAACCAACAACTAAATACGGAGGTAGAAATGATAAAAATTTATTATGACAAGGATGCAAATCTGGACATCTTAAAAACGAAGAAGATTGCAATAATGGGATACGGCAGCCAAGGGCATGCACATGCAAATAATTTAAAAGAGAGTGGAATAGATGTAATAATAGGGTTGAGAAAGGGTTCGAGTTGGGAGAAAGCGGTTGCTGCAGGCTTTAGCGTTATGACTCCTGCAGAAGCAGCCAAGATTGCTGACATAATAATGATACTTCTTCCAGATGAATTTCAGGCGGATGTGTATAACAACGAAATTGCGCCTAATATGAAAAAAGGAGTCTATCTCGCATTTGCTCATGGATTCAATATTCACTTTGGGCAGATAGTCCCTCCTTCAGACGCTAACGTTTTCATGGCAGCTCCAAAAGGACCAGGCCATCTCGTGCGTTCAGAATATACAAAAGAAAGCGGAGTCCCATGCCTTATAGCAATTCATCAAGACCCTTCTAAGAATACAAAAGAGATAGCCCTTGCGTATGCATCTGCAATTGGGGGAGGAAAGGCTGGAATAATCGAAACAAACTTCAGAGAGGAGACAGAGACCGACCTTTTTGGAGAACAGGCAGTTCTCTGCGGCGGAATAACATCTTTGATTCAGGCAGGGTTTGAGACGCTAATTGAGGCAGGCTATGCGCCAGAGATGGCATATTTCGAATGCCTACATGAGGTAAAGCTTATAGTTGACCTGATATATGAAGGCGGAATCTCCAATATGAGGTATTCCATTAGCAATACAGCACAATACGGCGACCTTACAAGAGGTCCAAGAATAATAAATGAGAACACCAAGGCAGAAATGAAGAAGATCCTTAAAGAGATACAGGAAGGAGTCTTTGCAAAGGAATGGATACTCGAATGCAAAGCAAACAAGCCTGTGTTTAACGCCTTAACGAGAAAAGGCGAGGAGCATCCTATAGAAGAAGTCGGCAGCAGGCTCAGGGCAATGATGCCATGGCTTAAGAAAGGCAAGCTCGTGGATAAGTCAAAGGCTTAGAATGTTTAAACTTGCACCAGAAGGCAGGCCGTTCATAGCCTTTTTTGTGATGCTCTCAACAATTACATTTCTGGCTGGAGGTTTTTTTGCGGCCTTTTTGCCTTTTTTGCTCATTCTTTTCATGGGCTACTTTTTCAGGGACCCTGAGAGGGCTGCACCTGAGGGAGAAAATATTTTTGTTTCTCCTGCTGACGGTAAGATAATACTGATTGATACGGTGTACGAAGGACAATTTCTAAAAAGCGATGCAATGCAGGTGAGCATTTTTATGTCTCCTCTGGATGTTCATGTTAACAGGTCTCCGTGTGATGGCGCTGTTGAGTATGTAATTCATACGCCTGGCAAATTTCTCTCTGCATTTAAGCATGAGGCATCTTTACAGAACGAAAACATATCAATGCTGCTGAATACAGTGCATGGGAAAATCCTTGTTCGCCAGGTTGCAGGTTTTATTGCACGAAGGGCTGTATGTAGGGTTAAGCAGGGTGATACTTTAAAAAAAGGACAGAGATACGGAATAAAAAAATTTAGTTCGAGGCTCGATGTATACCTGCCTGCAAATGTAAAAATAAAGGTTAATCTCGGAGATAAAGTGAAGGCAGGAGAAACAATTTTGGGAGAGATATAAAAGGGTCAGCAGGTCATATATTCTAAATAAGAGGGAGGTGAAAAAATGAGAACAAAAAATAATGTATATTTTATCTTTACTATTCTTATCTTCCTTTCTCTATTCTTTGTCAGCCAATCGTCTTCACAGGACATACGTCCTGAGGAAAGGAAAAAAGAGATAATAGAGGACATCGAAACAATGGAACTCGGTCTATTCGAACTTAAGGCTTGCATATCGAGGGCAAGGACTGTTGCAGAAATTGAGAAGTGCCGAGAGGAGATAAAGATGAGGAGATTTTTGGAGGTTCAGGATATGCTGATAGAGATGGGAATGACGAGGGAAGAAAGGAGAATGAGGCGGTTCATGCAGGAGAAATAGTATTCTTTAAAGGGCATTTATTCCATTCGTGCCCATTGCTAACTAAAGTCTATTTGCCTGATTTCTTATCGAGAAGCCTCTCATTTGTATTTCATTTCTGCCCTTATAATGAATCATCACTCTGTGGGATTCGCCCATGCCGTGCGGAAATACTAATCCCTTAATCTTGGCTGTCTCTAATGGAACCGGGGAATGCCCATAAATCTCATTTATGGCCTCGTCAATGCCGAGAGAGACAAGGTATGTACCCTGAGAACAGAATCCAATGCTTTTTACATGCAACTCTTCTGCCCATTTTTTCAATGATGAGAAATTCACATGTGCTGTAATGTCCTGCTCACCTATATTTTCATAAGGGTTTTCATTTATCCTGTGCCTAAAGTAACACAATAATGTGCCTCTATCTCTGTCTTCACTATAATATTCCTTAGCTGAATAGCCATAGTCTATTGTAAGTATAAAACCTTCAGATAGCTTATTGCTTACAGCCCTTAGCCAGTCCTTTGCCCTTAAATTCACCTCTGTCCTGTAGCCATAAGGCAATTCTATACAAAATTCTTTAAAGTAATTCTTAACCTCAATGCTACTCGGCATTTTTATTTCTATTAAGTCATTTCCATTCAGAGATACAAATATCTCTTTTAGCTCATCCTCCATCTCAACAAGTCTTATAGGAAAGGCATCAAGAAGCTCATTTGATAAAAAACATCCTTTAACAGATGTCAGCTCATCTAAATGAGAAATCCAATTTACCTTATCTTTAAAGTCTGCGAGCAGTTCCTGTTGTTTTGACTTGATTGCAGGATTCAGTTCAATGATTGTATATTTGAGATGTTTAAATACCTCCTTTTCTTTTCTTGACACTTGACACCTAACACCCGACACTTTTAAATATTCCAGCATATCCTTTGCGAGATAACCCATGCCAGCACCCATTTCAACAATATTAAAGTCATCAGGCTTGTCCATTATCTCCCACATCTCCTGCACCTGCTTTGCTAACATTACACCAAACAAAGGATGAAGATGAGGACTTGTATAAAAATCTCCAGCCTTTCCTATTTTCGTTGAATTTTTCATATAGTATCCATAATCAGGATAATATAGGCACATATCCATAAATGCTTCAAAGCTGATCGGACCTTCCGATTTGATTTTCTCTATAATTTTTTGTTTAAGGCTCATAGTTAAGGCATTTAAAATACAGCAGCTCTTAATTCTACAATGCAAGCATTTTGTCGAGCGCCTTTTTGGCCGGAATTCTTATATCCTCAGGGACCTTTATGATATTTCTCATTTCTTTTAATGCTATCAAAATGCTATTTAGAGTGGTCTTCTTCATGTTTGGACATATCATGTCTTTTCTCAGCGGATAAAATATCTTATCAGGGTTTTCTTTTTTCAATCTATGAATCAATCCAGTCTCCGTGCCAACAATGAACTCCTTATAACCGGATGCCTTGGCAAACCTGAGCATTCCGGAAGTGCTTGTTACATGGTCTGCAAGCTCAAGCACCTCCATTCTGCATTCTGGATGAGCCATTAAAAGCGCATTGGGATGTTCATTCCTTGCCTTAAATACATCATTCATTGTAACCCTGTCATGAACATGGCAAAAGCCGTCCCATGTAATTACCTGCTTCTTAGTATTCTTTTGAGCCCATGCGGAGAGATTTCTGTCTGGAATGCAAATCACCCTTTCGTCAGGCAGAGATTCTATCACCTTAACAACATTTGCAGATGTGCAGCATATATCACTCTCTGCCTTTACCTCAGCAGTTGTATTGACATATGCAACGACCGGAGCTTTAGGGTATCTTTCCTTAATGTCCCTCAATGTAAAGTCGTGAGGGAATACAAATGTCGGCTGTTTTTCGTATCCGGGAAATGTCTTCCACACCTTTCGCGAAGAACTGACATTGATCATTTCCGCCATTGGGCATCCTGCTTCAGGTTCTGGCAGAAGAACTATTTTATTTGGGGAAAGTATAGAGGCGGTCTCTGCCATAAAATGAACTCCGCAAAATATGATAACATCGCAATCTATCCCTGCTGCCTCTCTTGAGAGTTCGAGAGAATCCCCGAAAAAATCAGCAATATCCTGGACTTCATCCCTCTGATAGTTATGAGAAAGGATTACAGCGTTCCTTTGCGTCTTAAGTTCTAATATCTCTTCCTTAATCGTTTGAATATCTTTTGACATTTAATCTTTTGATTTTTCAATATTTAGCAGAAAGGCTAGTAATTGGTAAAAAGCACTGTTCCATCTTCTAATGTTATTTTGCGGATATTGATGTTTTTCGCCATTATTTTCCTGAACCCTGTATTTAAACCACGCTCCTTATTTCCTAAATATGTATTCATAACCTTCCGCACATATGTTATAGTCTCTGATATGGGCGGGATATTCCTTAACTTTTCTACGCGGGATGGCCCTGCATTGTAAGCGGCAAGGGCAAGGGTAAGATCATAGTTAAATTTCTCAAGCAGATATTTGAGATACCTTATGCCTCCGTCTATATTCTCTGAGGGATCAAGAGGGTTTCCTACCCCCATATATGATGCAGTAGAAGGCATCAACTGCATAAGTCCAATAGCGCCCTTTGGAGATATCGCATCAGGATTCCAGTTAGATTCTGCCTTAATAACTGCCTTCACAAGCTCAGGGTCAATATCATGTTTTTTTGCCTTATCCTCTGCTACAGCATAAAAAACTTCTTTCTTGGGATTGTTCGAATTTTCCTTATTGGCGCTGGCCACCGAACCAACCTCTTTTATAATAAGTCTGCTGTTTCTGTCTAAAGGTACATTTGTAAAGACAACCACTCCGTCGTCAGACACATTTTTGAAGATGTCAGCGCTTGCTTCAACCGCCCCAAAAAAAATTATGGATATTATTAATAGAAACATCTTTTATCCATCCTTCTGTGCTTTTTTAAATAATAGCACGCAAATACATGCTCATTCAAGCTTTTTTGCGGTCTATCTTGACAAAAATATAAATTTTTAGCTTTAATCAATACCTGAATTATATAGGCGCGTAGCTCAGTGGGAGAGCGCTACCTTGACACGGTAGAGGTCAGGGGTTCGAAACCCCTCGTGCCTATTGTTTATATCTATTAAGATGCGTCGCTTACATTCATGCCCCAAAATTTGATTAAAGGGGTCTGGCCTGTATTTAGTGGAGGACAAGTGCTCATTGCAATCGGCTCTGACCATGCAGGGCTCGAAATGAAGACAGAGATAATTTTAGTCCTAAGTGAATTAGGGCATGAATACATTGATTATGGGACAGATACCCCAAAATCAGTTGACTATCCTGACTTTGGTGAAAAGGTTGCTGTTGCTGTATCAATAGGAAAGGCAGACAGTGGAATTTTAATATGCGGAACAGGGATCGGAATGTCGATAGTTGCAAATAAATTTCCGAATATTCGCGCATCGCTATGCAATGAATTGTTTTCAGCAAAAATGAGCAGGCTTCATAATGATGCAAACATCCTCGTCCTCGGCGGAAGGATCATAGGAAAGGATCTTGCCAAAGAGATAGTCAGGACATGGATTACCACGCCTTTTGAAGAAGGAAGACACCTCAACAGGATTAGAAAAATAAACTTGATAGAGAGCAAGGGATTGAAAACATGAACCTTGAGAATTTAAAAAAAACCGACCCGGAAATATACAACACTATCATAAAAGAGACAGAAAGGGAGCAGAATAAAATCCTCCTGATAGCGTCAGAAAACTATGCAAGCCGCTCTGTGCTCGAAGCTCAGGGTTCTGTATTCACAAACAAATATGCTGAAGGGTATCCCAGCAAGAGGTATTATGGAGGATGTGAATACGCTGATATTGCAGAGCAGCTTGCTATAGACAGAGCAAAAAAAATATTTGGGGCAGAGCATGTAAATGTCCAGCCTCATTCTGGCAGTCAGGCAAATATGGCTGTATATTTTGCATTTTTAAAGCCGGGAGACACCATTTTAGGAATGAACCTTGCCCATGGAGGACATCTCTCTCACGGCGCATCTGTCAACTTCACTGGGATGCTTTATAATACGGTCTTTTATGGTGTAAATAAAGATACAGGCTATATTGACATGGATGAAGTCAGGGACCTTGCACTTAAACATAAGCCAAAGATGATAATAACAGGTGCAAGCGCCTATTCACGCATTATAGACTTTAAGACATTTTCTGAAATAGCAAAAGAGGTAGGCGCATATCTCCTTGCTGACATAGCCCACATAGCTGGATTAATTGCTGCAGGAGAACATCCCTCCCCTGTGGGATATGCAGATTTCGTTACATCCACAACCCATAAGACTCTTCGCGGCCCAAGAGGCGGAATCATTATGTGCAAATCAGAATATGCAAAGGCTATTGATAAAATGATATTTCCAGGCATACAAGGCGGGCCGCTTGTCCATGTTATTGCTGCAAAGGCTGTTGCATTTAAGGAGGCATTGGGAGAAGAATTTAAACAGTATCAAAAAAATGTCATAGCAAACGCTCGCAGGCTTGCATCAGGACTTATAAAAAGGAGCTTCAAAATAATATCTGATGGAACAGACAATCATCTTATGCTTGTAGACCTCAGCAATAATAATATCACAGGGAAACAAGCAGAAGAAGTGCTGGATATAACAGGCATTACTGTCAACAAAAACTCTATCCCTTATGACAACAAACCGCCAACCATAACCAGCGGTATTCGGCTTGGAACCCCATGCGCAACAACAAGAGGCATGAGCGAAATGGAAATGGATGAAGTAGCAGAGATAATATCAAATGTCCTTAACAATATTAACAACTCCTCAGCAATAAGCGAAATGAAAGAAAGGGTAAACGCCCTTTGCAAAAGATATCCTATATATATAAAATGAACAAAAACAAAGCCTTTGGTTTGGAATCTAGCCTATGAAATGTCCTTTCTGCGGAAGTCTCGAAGATAAGGTAATAGACTCAAGAGCGAGCAAAGAAGGTGATGTAATCAGGAGAAGACGGGAATGCCTTAAGTGCGAAAAAAGGTTCACATCGTATGAACGAGTCGAGGACCCTCTTCCTATGGTGATAAAAAAGGACGGAAGCCGCGAATTTTTTGACAGACACAAGATACTGAGCGGGCTAAAAAAGGCATGCGAAAAAAGACCCATTCCAATCACAAAGCTTGAGGAAATAGAAAATAATATTGAAAAGAAGCTTGTAGGTCTGGGCGTCAAAGAGATTCAAAGTTCATGGATAGGCGAGGAGATTATGTCGGCATTGAAAGAACTTGACAAGGTTGCATATGTGAGATTTGCCTCTGTTTATAGACAATTCAAAGACATAAACGACCTCATGGAAGAAGTAAAGGGCTTATTTGATCAAAAGAAAAAGTGAGATAAAGAGATAATAAGTAAGCAAATAGCATGAAATAAAAACAATATGATATTATTGATTTAATATTTTAAAACAAACTTTCTTACAAAGGGTTTAAAAATGGAAATGATAGAAATCCTCACAGCGGCATTTAAAGCAAAGGCATCCGATGTGCATCTTGTTATTGGAAAACCGCCTATGGTAAGAATTCATGGAAAAATTCAGCCGCTGCCTGATTTTCCTGTCCTTGCGGCAGAAGATGCAAAGTCATTAATTTATAGCATGCTCTATCAGGATCAAATCGCAAGGTTTGAAGAAAGGCTCGAACTTGACTTCTCCTACAATGTCCCAAATATAGGCAGGTTCAGGGTCAATGTACTTTCCCAGAAAACTGGGATTGAGGCAGTATTGAGGCTTATACCTGTCAAGATACCGTCTCCTTCTGAAATTAGGCTCTCCGATGCGGTAGTTGCCCTTACAAATATGCCGAGGGGGTTGATTCTCGTTACTGGTCCAACTGGCTCAGGAAAATCCACAACTATAGCATCAATGATTAATGTAATTAATATAAACAGGCACGAGCATATCCTCACCATTGAAGACCCTATAGAATTTGTCTTTGAAAATATCAACTGCATTGTGAGGCAAAGGGAAGTTGGGATGAATACCCATTCTTTTAATGATGCTTTAAAGCACGCCCTGAGACAGGACCCGGATATTATACTTGTAGGTGAAATGAGAGACTTAGAAACTATATCACTTGCACTCACTGCTGCTGAAACAGGACATCTTGTCTTTGCAACCCTTCATACACAGGATGCACCCCAAACCATTGATAGGATTATCGATGTATTTCCATCTCATCAGCAGCAGCAAATTAGAGTACAGCTTGCAGCAACATTAAAGGCTGTCATCTGTCAGCAGCTTGTCCCCCGCGCAGATGGAAAAGGCAGGATAGCTGCAAGGGAGGTATTGATTGTTACCCATGCAGTCTCCAATTTAATACGAGAAGCCAAGACGCACCAGATTTATAGCTCAATAGAGACAGGCGCTAAACACGGAATGTGCACCCTCGAATCCTCGCTCGCAGACCTTGTTAAGGCGAGGTTGATTACAATTGAGGATGCGTTTGCAAAGACAAACAATCCAGAAACATTGAGGCTGAAATTATCGGCATTAGGGATTAAGGCATAATGAGTTTGTATAATTATTTAAAAAAATTAGTTGAAAATAGAGGAACAGACCTCCATCTCAAAATTGGAAGACCCCCCCTTATGAGAAAAAACGGAGATTTGCTTCCGACTTCCGATTTGCCTATAGACAAACAAAAAATGGACGAACTCATAATGCCGATCCTATCAGACTATCAGAAGAAAAAATTATTTGAAGGGCATGAACTTGATTTCTCCTATGTTGTTGACAATCTGGCAAGATTCAGGGGGAATATATTCTATCAGCTTGGGAATTTAGGCGCTGTATTCAGAGTCAATCCATTGAGGATTAAGACAATAGATGAACTGCGACTGCCTGATGTTTTAAAAGATCTCGTATTTTACAAGCAGGGAATCATTCTTGTAACAGGACCAACAGGAAGCGGTAAATCTACTACACTCGCAGCATTAATAGATCATCTGAACAGAAACGCCCACAAGCATATAATAACAATTGAAGACCCGATAGAATATGTGCATACTGACAACAAATGCACAATAACATACAGAGAAATCGGCACTGACACAACCTCTTTTAAAGATGCATTAAAAATGGCTCTAAGACAGGACCCCGACGTGATTTTAGTTGGCGAAATGAGGGACACAGAGACCATACAAACAGCCATTACAGCAGCAGAAACAGGCCATCTCGTATTCAGCACACTCCATACAAATTATGCAAAGCAGGCAATAAGCAGGATATGCGATGCCTTTCCTCCTGAACAGCAGCACTATATTAGAGTGAGAATTGCAATGTCCCTTGTAGCAGCTATTTCTCAGCGTCTTATAACAAAAAAGGACGAATCAGAAAAGGCAGTCGCAATGGAAATAATGATAAACACACCGACAATAAAAAAATTAATTGCAGATGGAAAGTTGGATCAGATTGATAAGGCTGTTGCCGAATCATCTCAGCTTTACAAGATGCAGACGATGAATCAGCACCTGCTTGAGCTTGTTAAAGATGGCGTTATTACAAAAGAAGAAGCCATAGAGACAAGCAGCAATCCTAATGATCTGAAAGTAATGCTACAGACACGGATTGCTGCTTCAAAAGAAATGCCTTCAAAGCCGTCATGGATAAGAGATAATTAATTATTACACATTGAATCTGAAGTTAATTATATCTCCATCCTTAACTTCATAGGTCTTTCCTTCAAGCCTCAAAAGCCCCTTGTCTCTGGCGGCAGACATGCCTCCTGACAAAATAAAATCATCGTACCTCAAGACCTCTGCCCTGATGAAACCCCTTTCAATATCAGAATGTATTTTCCCTGCTGCCTGTTGTGCATTAGTGCCTATTTTTATAGTCCATGCCCTTACCTCGTCTTCTCCGCAAGTAAGAAAGGAAATAAGGCCGAGAAGGTCGTAACTCACATTTATCAATTTGTTAAGGGCAGGCTCTTGTATTCCAATGTCATCAAGAAATGCCCTCGCCTCATCAGGATTTAGTTGTGCAATTTCCATCTCTATTTTTCCACAGAGGGTTGCAACCTTTGTTGTTTCAGATGTGCCCTTGTCAGCAAAATATCTTTCAGAGTCTTTCTGCAAGTTTAATGTCCTTTCAGTATTCAAATCTCCTTCTCCAACATTCAGGACAACCACTTCCGGTTTTGTAGAGATAAACTGGAGATGCTTCATGGTCTTCTGTTCTTCATTATCAAAACTCACATTCCTGAGAGGGACCTCTTTTTCAAGCATTTCCCTGCATTTCAGAAGAAGCCTTTTTTCCGCTTCATTAGGCTTTTTCCCTTTCTTTGCACTTTCTTCCATTCTTGCAAGCCTCTTTTCGACAAGTTCTATATCTCCAAATATCAATTCGAGTTCTAATGTCTCTATATCCTTAAGCGGATTAATCTCGTTCATTGGGTGTAAAACAGAGTCATCTTCAAATGCCCTTACTACATGAACAATAGCATCTACATCTTTTATCAGATCAAAGACCTTTCTGTTCTGTGTTACATCCCCTTTTGTGAGTCCCATATAATCAATATATTCAACTGTTGCATATGTGACCTTTTTGGGCTTATAAATCTCAGAAAGTTTGTCAATCCTGTTATCAGGCACCTTTACAATCCCTAAATTAGGTTCTCCTCCAATAGTTGGATAGATAGTTGTCTCTATGTTCTGCTTTGTAAGGGCATTGAAAACAGTCGTCTTTCCAGAATTTGAAAGTCCCACAATAGCTAATTTCACCCTTCCCTCCTCATTTTTTGATTACTAAATTAGCAGAATGTTTATTATAATATTAATTCCGATTTCTTTGCTTAAGAGGCTATTTATTTAATGATATATATACTAATTTCTATATTTCTCTGGAGTTCCCTCGGGATTGTCATAAAATTGTCGGGCATGCCGGTGCACATACTGGTATTTTTCTCTTGCATTATATCATCTGTGCTCATAGGCACTTTGGTCATTTCAAGCAAAGAATTAAAACAGCAATTACCTGATGCAAAAAAGGCTGCTTACCTTTTGGCTCTTGCAATAATAAGCCTCGTCAATACATTTTCATTCTTCTTTGCATATAAAAATACAACCATTGCCAATGCTGTCCTGACTCACTACACAGCTCCTGTTTTTGTCGCCTTCTTGGCTCCATTTTTTCTTAAAGAGAGGCTCACTCTTAAAGTTTTGCTGTCTATAACCATAGCGTCTGCTGGTCTCTGGATAATGTTGGGTGTCTCCCCGATACAATTTATAAAGCTGCTTTTTGCACGAGATATTAATACACTCGGAATATTTTCTGGGCTCTTTTCAGGCTTTGCTTATGCAGTCCTAATAATTGTAATCAGGGTGATAACTCAAAAGGTTAATCCATTCGTGATGACCCTTTTTCAGAATATCGTAATAGCTTCTATATTGCTGCCTTTTGTTCGCATTCCTGATAATTTTGAATCTGCTTTATGGGCTTTTGGCATCATGGGAATAATCCACTCAACTGTTGCCCCTGTTCTCTATTTTAAGGGGATGAAAGTAGTCACAGCGAATAAGACAGCGATACTCGGATATTTAGAGCCTGTCTGTGCAATAATCCTCGGTATTGTCTTTTTGAGCGAGGCAGTAAGCTACAAAACAATTATAGGCGGCGCCATGATTGTCCTTTCGGGCTACATAACAATAAGGTCATGATCTTATAATGTCCACAGGCTGAATCATTATCGCCTTCTTAGATGGATATATCCCTGCAAGAATTCCAACTGATACAGATGCTATGAATGACAACAAAATCCCTGCCAAAGAAATCATCAATGGAAGTCCGGACGCCTTAGAGATAATCAGGCTCGCAATAATGCCAATAAAGATGCCGACAATTCCGCCGCTTAGGGATATGAAGGAAGCCTCTAATAGAAACTGAGATATGATGTCCCTTTTTCTGCCGCCAACAGCCCTTCTTAAGCCGATTTCTAATCTTCTCTCGTTCACTATAAGTATCATTATAGAAAGAATACCGAGACCTCCTATGGAAAAGGAAACAACAGCGGATATTCTGCCCAAGATTTTAATCATAGACATAGCCTGTTCCTTCAATGCAGTTACATCCTTAAGATCTATGACCGTAAAGTCATCTTTTTTATCTCCTGTTATCTTATGATTGATTCTCAATATCTCTTCTATGTCAGTCTTTGCTCTTTTTATAACGTCTCCATTTATGACCTGAACATATATAGTATTTATGAAGTCTTTGTTAACAAAGCTTCTGAGATATGTGCTCAATGGTATAAATATCTGGTTGTCCTGCTCAACGCCTGATAAATCAACTCCCTTTTCTTCCATCACACCCACAACCCTGCATGGCACCCTGAATATAAGAATATGCCTACCAATCGGGTCTTCTTTTCCAAAAAGCTTTTCAGCAACACGGCTGCCAATTACAGCAACCTTGCCAAGGTTTTTATAATCGTCTTCGGTAATAAAGATTCCCTCCCTTACACGAAAATTTCTTATTTCTGTATAGTTAGGCATCACTCCGGTAACCAAAACAGACCTGAGATTTATGTCTTTATATCTTACAGGAAAGGCTCTGTGGGCAGATGGGCTTGTATCATTTATAAGGGATGATTTCTGTGCAATTGCCATTGAATCCTTTATAGTTAGAGTAGTCGCCTCACTGAGGAGGGTTGTGCCTGCAGCAACCCTTCTTACAACTCCACTCCTAACGATTAGAAGGTCTTTTCCAAAACTTTCTATCTCCGCTTCTGTTTTCTTTGATAAAGACATAGAGAGATTAGATACCACTATAAGGGAAAAAGTCCCTAAAAATACTCCGAAAAGGGCAAGCAATGTCCTGAGTCTAAATTTACATAAAGACCTCCACGCAATCTTGAGATTAAGAAAAACCCTTTTCATTTATCTCTTTATTGCCTCAATAGGTCTCAGGTTGGCTGCCCTGTTTGCAGGCTGAATACCAAAGCCAATTCCTACAAGCCATGAAAGGATTAAGCCTACTGCAAATGCCTTCCACGAGAAATATATTGGGAACTGGGCTATAAGCATAAGGAGCCTTGATGAAGGCAAAGCAACAAGAAACCCAATAAATCCCCCAATCGTTGTTATTATTAAGGCTTCTCCAAGAAACTGCAAAAATATATCCCTTTTTTTAGCGCCCGTCGCCCTTCTTATTCCAATCTCCGATGTCCTTTCTTTTACAGACAACAAAAACAGATTTGCAAGGACAAAACCTGCAACTATCAATGATATAATGCCTGTCACTCCAAGAAAGATTACAAGAGAGCCTGTTAGAGCAACAAGAAATTTAATTATCTCCTTCGGAGAAACTATCCTGAAATCATCGGGCTCGCCCTCAGCAAGCCTATGTCTATGCCTTAAAAATGACCTCAGTTCTTCAGCCCTGCTGTAAAGGTTTTCTTGATCAACAAACCTGATCCTGAAAGCAGATATATATTTTGTTTCATTCTGGAGCTTCCGCATCACTGTGCTTAAAGGAATAACGATTCTGTCATCAAGTATCTGTCCTGTTGGAGATGTCCCTCTTTCTGAAAGAACACCGACTATCTGAACAGGTATGCCCTTAACGAGTATATATTTGCCAACAGGGTCTTTATTGCCAAAAAGCTCTTTAACGAGATGCTGCCCTATTAAACCAACATTCCTTAATCCTTTGACGTCTTCTTCTGTAAAATCAGAACCCTGTATTACAGGCCATGTCCATGCCCTGCTGTAATCACTCGTTGAGCCTATAACGAGCGTCTGGTACTTTTTGTCTCTATAAGCTACTGTTGTATTGCCCTGAGAAGACATCGGAACAACAAAATAAGCGCTCGTAAATGCCTCCCTTACAGCCTCTATATCATCCAATGAAAGTGTCTTCTGTCTTTGGCCTATTGCCCTTGCCTCTTCACCTCCGCTGAATATTAAAAGGGAATCGTGCCCGAATCTATCCACCATCTCAAGCGCCTTCTTGTATGCCCCCTCTGTTGCAGCAACTATCAAGGTAATAGATGATATCCCGAGAGCAATGCTTATAAGACAGAAAACTGTTCTTAATTTGTAGGCAGTTATAGACCTGAAGGACTGAGATATAATCCTAAAAAATCTCTCCATATATTACTATAACCTAAATCATTCATATTGTCTCAATCTTCATAAATCTGATAAACTTCCAAAATATTATGCCGAAAATTAATGCTTTAGAAAAAAGACTTTATCAACTCGTTATTGCAAGGCTCGATGGCGATAAAATCAAAAGAAAAACATACCAAGATTACATTATAAGGCTTGTAGAAAAGGGCATTGGCGGATTTATAGTTTTTGGCGGCATTAAAAGCGAAATTAAGCCATTTATGAGCAACCTTCAATCAATTTCAGAAAGCCCGCTTTTTATTGCATCAGATATAGAAAGGGGCGTGGGACAACAGATTAAAGGCACAACTAATTTCCCCTGCCAGATGGCAATAGCATCAGCAATAAACAAGAACGAACATGAAGATGTCTCTTTACTAAACAATGCAATAAGCACAATATCAAAAGAGGCTGTTGATGTTGGCATAAATATGCCCTTGATCCCTGTTCTTGATGTGAATAAAAATCCTGATAATCCTATAATATGCACAAGGGCATTTTCTGACGACCCTAAAAAAGTTGCATGGTTTGGCTCTCGCTATATAAAAATACTCGAAGAATCAGGACTAATAAGCTGTCCTAAACACTTCCCAGGTCACGGAGACACCTCGGTGGATTCCCATATATCTCTTCCTGTAATATCGAAATCAAGAGATGATTTGATGAAAACAGACATTCTGCCTTTTATTAAATCGATTGAGTCAGGCGCATCAAGCATTATGATAGGTCATCTTAAAGTCCCTGCATTTGACTTAATGCCTGCGAGCCTCTCAAAAAATATAATTACAGACATTTTGAAAAAAGAGCTTGGATTTAAGGGCATTGTTTTAACAGATGCCCTTAATATGAGCGCTCTGAAAGATTTTGGAAACATACCTGCAATGTGCATAAATGCGGGAGTTGATATCCTGCTTCATCCTTCAGATGTCGATGCCGCTGTCAAAGAACTTATAATGGCGCTAAAATCAAAGGATGTAAATGAAAATAGGATTAATGAAGCATTTGAACGGATAATGCAAACAAAAGAAAGGCTTAAAAATATCAATAAACATATTATTAATTATGAAAAACATTTCTTACTTTCAGAAAAAATCTCTGACTTGTCCATAACCCTCGTAAAGGGTAACTTAGATGCATTGAAGTTTTATAAAAACAAAGGTTTCCAGATTGTATTTGCTGGCGACAGCAAAATTTACCGATCATCTATACTAAAAAATTATTTTATATGCATGCCTAAAACTCAAGGGTCCGAATTGGCAATTATCTGCATATTCACAAGCATAGCCGCTTGGAAAGGCAGTTCTGGAATAGACGAAAAAGAAAAGAAGCGGATAGAAAATATTATAAAAAAAGTAAAAAAGTCCATTGTTGTATCTTTCGGAAGCCCTTATGTCTTAAGGTATTTTAAAAACGCAGATATGCTTATTGCTGCTTGTGAGCCTTCAGAGCAGGCACAAAAGGCATTTATAAAGTGCCTTAAAGGAGAATTAGAGTTTAAGGGCAAATTGCCTGTGAGGATTTAGAGAATCGGTTCAATAGCGTAAAATTAATAGGATTACGCATTATTTGCAGTAAAAAGGATAAACTTGAGCAGACTGAGTAATTATCTTGAAATATTCAAAAGCCGTCGGATTGGTGCAACCGCTCTTTTAGGTTTCGCTTCTGGTCTGCCATTGGCATTGACAGGAGGAACTCTTCAGGCATGGATGGCAGTAGATGGAGTAGATATAAGAACAATCGGCATCTTTGCCCTTGTAGGTCTCCCTTATACTATTAAATTTCTCTGGTCTCCTATAATGGACAGATTCGCCCCTCCTATGCTTGGAAGAAGAAGGGGATGGATAATACTTACACAAATGTGCCTTGCAATAGGCATCTCTTTGATGGCATTCGGTTCTCCAAAAAACGGGACTTACTTGTTGGGAATCCTTGCACTAACAGTCGCCTTTGCTTCAGCATCTCAGGATATTGTTATAGATGCATACCGCACTGATGTATTGAGAGAGAAAGAAAGAGGCGCTGGAGCTGCTGTATTTGTAATGGGCTACAGGATTGCAATGCTTGTATCAGGCGCGCTTGCCCTCGTTCTTTCTGACCGTATAGGATGGCAAAATACATATTTATTAATGGCAGGGATTATGTCTATTGGAATAATATCTGCTTTAATCGGTCCTGAGCCCGAACAAAAAGCAATCCCGCCAAAGAACCTTCAGGATGCCGTATTGGGGCCTCTTAAGGATTATTTTTCAAGAAAGGCTGCCATTTTGCTCTTGCTCTTAATAATCCTATATAAATTAGGGGATGCATATGCAGGCACTTTAACAACGGCATTTCTTATAAAGGGCATAGGTTTTTCTCCTACAGATGTCGGTACTATCAATAAGGGGCTCGGTCTTATATCCCTTATTATTGGAGCAATATTTGGAGGTGCATTAATGGCAAGGCTTGGCCTTTTCAAGTCTCTGCTATTATTTGGACTATTGCAGGCTGTATCGAATCTATCTTTTATGGTTCTGGCATGGATCGGAAAAAGCTACGGCATGCTGATTTTTGCAGTAGCCTTTGAAAATCTCAGCGGAGGCATGGGGACATCTGCCTTCATTGCATTGCTTATGACAATGTGCAATCAAAGATACAGCGCAACCCAATATGCATTATTATCTTCTTTAGCAGCGCTTGGACGAATTTTCGTTGCCCCTTCATCAGGATTTATCGTCCAATCAACAGGATGGCCTGTGTTCTTCTTTATTACTGCCCTTGCAGCTATGCCTGGATTGTGGCTTTTATTAAAGATGAAAGATACGATAACAGATTTAAAAAGCAGCGGCTAATCTTTGGGTCTTAATATAATCAGGCCTGGCTTATCAACAATGTATCTCCTGAAATCATCATCTACCACTTTTTTAGCTAAAGAAGATGCATGGCGGAAATAGATATTATTCTGGTCTTTGACAATAATGCCGACATGAGATACATCAAGCCCTTTTTTATCTGAATAAATGCCAGAATAATCTCCTGTCTTTAATTCGTTAATAAGCCCTTCATTAACAAACCCTGATGGTATATATCTTACTTCTCGTTTAATAGGTTTAATGCCAGCCAGAAAATATGAGCCATCATCCTTGAGGTTTAAAATCTTCTCCATCATAACTGTTTTTTGACCACCTATCTGTTGGGTAATATCCATAACATATTCAGAATTAAATTCTATCCAGTCTGTAAAAAAATGTATTCTCTTAAGAAAATGAATCAATCCCGATTTATATCTTATTTTCCTCAGATTTTCTTTGAACTCTAAAACTGAACTCGATATCCTCATTGCTTCTACATAATCAAGAAAGGTGAAGCAATCAACCTCTTTAAGATTGATTACAAACTTCTCCGGGGTATTTGCATCGCCTATTAGAGTTGATTCTCTATAATCTAAACCAAGAAATTGGCTCGAAATGAAGTCTATCCGCCTGCCGGCGCCTTTAATCTTGCAGGATATGCTGATCAGAGAATTGATTTCATCCTCTGACCATCTACCTAAATCTATAAGCTCTTTTTCGCTCATCAAGTAATAGTATAGCAGCAATTATATCCATTCACATCTGTCCAAAATAGATTTTACAAAGACCTCCGATTCAGGTAGTATAGAATTGTTAAAAACATATAAACCCGAACTGGAGGAAAGCATAAATAAGTTTAGCAGTATTTTTGGACAAATTCTACAAATATTTTCAAAGAAGGAGTTTTATAAGGCAGTGATAGAGAC
>OGCL01001366.1_pt1 | contig 21101 bp, 18 predicted proteins | sample 1570041 | NCBI WGS metagenome assembly OGCL01 (sample SAMN06266162, study PRJEB24511) | hot springs metagenome | isolation source: Hot spring water | place: South Africa: Limpopo | collected 2015-06-22
GATATGCTCATCGATATTGCGGGTGATCATTCGACTATCGTCAAAACCGAGTGCCAGTAAAAACTCCTTTTTATAGCCGGATAGCTTCTCATCCACCAATAGTTTGATGTTCAAATGGCTGAGTTGTTGCAGATACCACAGTTGAGGTAAGGTATCCCAAACATAGTGGCTGTAGTTTTCATCGGCCGGTGTGCCAAATAAAAATACAGGCTCTTCAATGGTTCGACTGACTTCAATTGGCTTGGTTAACGCTAGCTCACCTGCACCGACAGGTTTCAGGTTGGAGAGCAACAAACGCATGGAGCGTACATAGGCAGAACTCCATTCAGCATGGTCACATAGCCGATCAACTGTATAAAACGGATGTAAAAAGGCCAGCGCCTGATCACCCATCGGTTTGACGAGGCCATTACGCCCCATCACCACCACATCATTGGCATATGACAACTCGACGCTGGGCAGTGGTTCTGATTTTTTGCCTGTCTTAATCTTGAGGTTGTCAGGGAACAAACGCGGCTGAAACTCGAAGGCGGCTTGCCGATCCGGATAACTAAATACATAACGCGCAATCGGCAATCCATCACGCTCCACTGCTGGCTCTAGCTCTTTAAGCGTATTAACCTCTCTAATCTCACTCGGATGCTTACACCAGATTCTCACAATAAGCCTCCCACTCATCCTTGTTAAAAAAAGAAACTACACCGAATGGCGTTTGCTGCTGTAGCTGTGTATCGGGCAAGGCTTGATCGGTGACCACGAATACTGCTGCTTTAGGTGCATCAATATTGAGCAGCGTTTTCAGGGCAAGCAATGAGCCTAGCTTAAAATTTCTCAGGTCGATCACTTGGCAGCTGAACATCGGCTCACTCTCGATCGGCTCACGATCAGTAGGCTGAGTGATGGGTGCTATCGAGATCGGCGCTTGGCCAGTCCAGAACGCCGCAATCCACTCTGGCTGATACTGACTGTTGATCCCACTTAAACGGATGGATGAAATGACTGGCGCAAAGCACTGCCAGATTGCATGCAAAAACACTGAAAAACCAATAACTTCAGGCCTATACTGTGGGGTAATCCGCCGCTGGTAATAAGTACATACACTTGGATCAACAGGCAACCCAGCCGGTGAAAACTCTAGAAAGCTTTTTATAAAATTAAAGCTGTCCGCATAGTGAATCTTGGGTAGCTTAGTCATTGCTGTCATTGGGAATCCTCCGCTGCTCTGTTGTGGTTTTCAGCGCAAATGCCGTGCAAACGCCGTGTTGCTGCGCAGTGTAGACTCTAAAAAAGTCACAATCGTGCTGTCAAACGAGTCTAAATCACCGGATGTTGACCTGTATCAAGCATCAAGCAACATCTGTGCCTCTCTTAAACTCAGCGTCCCTTCATAAATCGCCCGACCGGTAATCGCGCCTAAAATGCCAGCCTTACCCTTTAGGCCGCGAATATCATCCAGATTGGTCACTCCACCCGACGCAATCACCGGCAGGCCACACGCTTGCGCAAGATTAACGGTTTGATCCATATTCACGCCTTGCATCATGCCGTCACGCGCAATATCGGTATACACAATCGACGACACACCCGCATGTGCGAAGCGAATCGCCAGATCGGTGGCTTTGACGTTGGTGACATTTGCCCAGCCATCGGTGGCGACCAGACCATCTTTAGCGTCGATGCCGACGATGATATGTCCAGCAAATTCGCGGCAAGCTTGCTCAACAAATTCAGGATCTTGCACAGCCTTCGTGCCGATAATTACAAACGAAACGCCAGCTTCAAGATAATGGCGAATAGTGTCGAGTGAGCGAATACCGCCGCCGATCTGAATCGGCAACTCGGGATGCGCCCGTGCGATATTTTCTACCACGTTTTTATGGATCGGTGTGCCAGCAAACGCGCCATTGAGATCGACCAGATGCAAGCGACGTGCGCCTTCATTGACCCAGTGCGTCGCAGTGGCAACCGGATCATCCGAAAATACAGTATCGTCTTCCATGCGACCTTGTTTTAGACGCACACATTGGCCATCTTTAAGATCAATTGCGGGGATAATCAGCATGACACATTCCTAAATCGGTACAGGGCTAAATACGCCATTCGACAAAATTTTTCAGTAACTGTAAGCCAGCCGTGTGGCTTTTTTCAGGGTGAAACTGGGTGGCAAACAGATTGTCACGGGTTAATGCGGCTGCAAAATCCAACCCATAGTCACAGGTGGCAGCGACCAATCCCGCGTCATCCGGCTGTACATGATCTGGTTGCACATAGTAGCTATGCACAAAATAAAATCGACTGTCTTGCGCAATGCCGTGCCACATCGGATGGCTCGGATCAGCCTGATGCACCTGATTCCAGCCCATGTGCGGGACTTTTAAACCCGCTTGATCAGGGAAGCGCTTAACTTTGCCCTGAAAAATCCCTAGACAATCCACGCCGTCGTTTTCCTCGGAGGATTGCAGCAAGGCTTGCATGCCGACACAGATGGCCAGCAGCGGCTTGTTAAACGCCGCCTGTTTAACGGCTTCATCCACACCCGCGTCACGCATACCGGCCATACAGTCGCGCATCGCCCCGACGCCAGGGAATACGATTTTGTCGGCCTGTGCGATCAGCTTGGGGTCGTGGGTAATATCCACCGTTGCGCCGACATGTTCGAGTGCTTTGGCGGCCGAATGCAGGTTGCCCATGCCATAATCGAGCAGTGCAATACGGGTCATTTATAGGCTACCTTTGGTCGATGCAATCGTGCCAGCCGCGCGTGGATCAAACTCACAGGCCATACGCAAGGCACGCGCAAACGCTTTAAAGGTGCTTTCAATCTGGTGGTGGCTGTTTTTGCCTTTCAGGTTGTCTAGATGCACGGTCATCAGCGCGTGATTAACAAAGCCTTGAAAAAACTCTGAAAACAAATCGACATCAAACGTGCCAATCCGCGCACGCGTAAATGGAATATCCATAAACAACCCCGGCCGACCGGAAATATCCACCACCACGCGTGACAAGGCTTCATCGAGCGGCGCATAAAAATGCCCATAGCGCTTGATGCCTTTTTTGTCGCCGAGTGCTTTGGCAAACGCTTGGCCGAGCGTGATGCCGCAATCTTCAACCGTGTGATGATCGTCGATCTCCAGATCACCATCACAGTGAATATCAATGTCAAACAGGCCATGCCGCTTAATCTGGTCGATCATATGATCCAAAAACGCGATGCCAGTATTCAGTGTGCCTTGTCCTGTCCCGTCGAGATTGACACGGGCGCGAATCTGAGTTTCGCTGGTATTGCGGATCACTTCGGCGATACGCGCAGATTGGACAGTTTCGGACATCGACATTTTCCTGTAAAGGCCGCAGAGTAAAAACTGATTATACCCTATCTTCTAGTATCATCGCCGCCGACTTGTTACAGTCGAGGCTTGAATCTTGGATGAGCAAACGAGGAGCACTTGATTATGCCGATTACCATCCATGCCTATACGACATTAGCAGACCAACCACTGGCCGATCTGCGCGACCAAGTAGCACGCGTGTATGAGACCAGCCCTGAGTTTGCTGATGGACAGGATGCGGTCGAAAAGCTGGACATCGCGCTGGCCGACGGTGACCTGCTGTATACCGCCGAATTTAATGACAAAGTCATCGCAGCGATTTGGAGTCGAGGTCAAGACCAAACACGTTTATTACAGTTTATTGTGGTGCATCCAGCCAACCGTGGACGTGGCGTGGCTGAGCAGCTGGTCGAGCATGTCTGTAATGCAGAAAGCGCCAAAGGTGCGCAGCATTTCAAACCTGGTTGTGGAGCGATTCATCGAATGTTGGCGCATTTGGAGCGACTTGCCTAAAAAAACATCGCTTCGTGCAGTTTTTGCATAAAAAGATGCGGCTTTGCTTGACTTGAGGCGGCTTTGTCTATTTAATCTCGACCCTATGGCGCGATAGCTCAGTCGGTAGAGCAACGGATTGAAAATCCGTGTGTCCCCAGTTCGATTCTGGGTCGCGCCACCATATTCTAGTACACCACTGTGCATCACAGTACCTAAACCCTAGCAGCCACAAGCTTCTAGGGTTTTTTGTTATCTACGGTTGTTCACCTCATCCTATGGCAAGCCGCGCAAGCGCGGGGGGGCATCATTGGGGGCATGTGCAAAAAGGTGCATTTCTTGTGCCCCCAAACGTTAACAGACCCGAGTTACGCTCAAGTACATTTGGTCTAAAAAATGCATGAAATACGATGGGCAGTTACGTGCCAATCGCTGAGCGATGCGTAAGTCCAGCAGTACCTTCTGGCGATTTAGGCTTCGACGACTATGTATGACTGCTCATCTTTACCCATTCCTTCGTTACCATCGACCGATACGCTTAAGACCAAGCCGTTGTTTAGCTTGATATTGAGTCAAATTTCGCAGCCTGACGATGCCGAACAAGCGGCTTCTTTTGGCCGCTGGTGGTACGATCTGCAAACGATGCAATGGATCGTGTCTTTAGGAGCAGCAACACTTTTAGAGGTGGATAGTGGCCTACATGACTCTTTAACCAGTACTTTTGCACAAGTCGTTCCCGAAGACACATGCTTACTCAGCGATGCCTTAACCGCTGATCTTGCCACACCGGTTGAATGTGAGTTTCGTATTATTAACGAAACTGATGGCTTACGTTGGTTACGGCTAGTTTCTCTACCGAAAGAACAACTTAAACAAGATGTTTTATCAGGTGTAGTCGTTGATATTACCTCATCCAAACATGCAGCAATGAGAGAGCGTTTTAGCTTTGAATCAACACGTTGCTTAGTGGGCTCTTATAGTTTAGGTGAAGCTATTACCAAGGTTATTCAGTTGGTCTGTGAAAACTTAGGTTGGGAATGGGGCGCATATTGGTCTTTAGAACACGAGCAAATGGACACAAATAAACTGTCTTGCAAATACTATTGGGACAGCACGCCCGACGATAAACTTGCCCCATTTACCTTAGAAAGTCGCGCCTTAAAAATTCCAACCGGTGCAGGGCTAGTGGGGGGTGTTTGGCGTAGCGCGCGGCCGCATTGGGTCGAAGATATGGTTCACGACTATTCTTTTTTACGTCGTAAAAGTGCCTTGGCTTGCGGCTTACAGTCAGGTTATGCCTTTCCCGTATCGTATGTCACTGCCGACGGCCGTCGTCATAGTCCAGGCGTTATGGAGTTTTTTAGCTGTTTATCACGACAAAAAGAAGCACAATTGCCTAACTTATCAGCCACGATTGGCGGGTTGGTCGCGCAAACTGTGCAACGTATGGAACAACAAGCACATATTCGTCAACTCGCCCAAGTGGATGATCTAACAGGTTTAACTAATAGAAATCATTTTCATCAATTATTAGATGCCACTTGTTTAAGCGCAAGCAAAAGTAACACCGTGTTTGGCGTGTTATTTGTTGATTTAGACCGTTTTAAGCCCATTAACGATGCCTTCGGCCATGAGGCTGGTAATGTTGTCTTACGTGAATTTGCCCAGCGACTGCGAAAAATTACCAACGACGGTGGCGAAGTCGGGCGTCTAGGGGGTGATGAATTTGCCATTTTAATCACACCCAAAGGCTCTATTACCCAACTCAAAGGATTCGCCGAGCAAGTGCTGCGAGCGGCCAATCAGCCGTTTATGTTTGGTGGGCAAGCGTTGTCGGTTTCAGCCAGTGTTGGTATTAGCGTTTTTCCTGAACACGGTCGTACCACCGCCGAACTCATGCGCAATGCCGATGCTGCCATGTACCTCAGTAAAAAAAATGGCCGTAATGCTTTGTGTTTTTTCTCCGACGAAAATGGTGAAAACTCAGCACAGCAATCATCGTTAGTCAAACAACTGACCATGGAAACAGCGTTACATCAAGCCTTAATCAATCAAGAGTTTTTTTTAGAATACCAACCCATTTTTAATACGGTGAGTGGACGAATGGTGGCGATTGAAGCATTAATTCGCTGGCGTAGAGCCAATGATGAAGTGGTTTTGCCGGATGTTTTTATTCCAATCGCCGAGCAAACTAGACTCATCATACAAATAGGTCGCTGGGTCATTCAAGAAGCGTGTAAGGATTTAGCCTTTTTACACCAACATGGATTTGCCGACTTACAAGTGAATATCAATATGGCAGCACCTGAATTTGTCGATGCTAATTTACCGGAGGAGTTGCTGTCTATTCTCAACCGATTTGGTTTGTCTTCTCACTATGTCTGTTTAGAACTGACTGAAGGATTAGTGATGAAGCAACCGGAAAAGGTCATTCCAGTGATGAAAGCATTGCGGCAGTTAGGCTTTAAAATTAGCTTAGATGATTTTGGTATGGGCTATTCATCGTTATGGCGACTCAAGAAACTACCGATTTCCTCAATTAAAATAGATCACTCTTTTATTAAAGGCTTGCCCAGTGATCGTGGTGATTGCGCGATTGTACGTACCATGCTCGATTTAGGTCGACATATGAATTTGCTCGTGGTCGCCGAAGGGGTAGAAACTGATGCACAAATGGTTTTTTTACGCCAGTTTGGCTGCATTTTGATACAAGGTTTTGTGATGAGCAAACCCAAGCCATTACTGGAACTGATGACCGATCTGCCCACGTCAACACCTCTGTAATCATCTGAGCGAATCCATACAGTACAACAGCAATCGTCTCTGTTTTAATTTCGGTTTGAGTGTACAGCACTATTGATTGCCAGTGCCTCAAGTTCAGCCTCGGTTACCGCCACCTGACTCAACACCTGTTGTGCGTGTTGGTGCTGATTTGGCCGTACATACAAACGTCCACCCAGATCCAAGCCAGCTATCGGCTGATCAGGCTGAATAAACACCTCAATCTGCTGTTGTTGCAAGACACTTGCCGCGATTTGTAGCGCGGTTTGGTTGGGATAAGCCTGTAATAACTGCCACTGCTCTGATTGCATGTTGTCACTCCTTCGGATGATCATAGCATCGGCTATTTTAGTCGCGGCTGTGTTGTGGTTTAGCAATCGGCGAGCCTTACTCGCACCATCTCACGCATCTGATTCGGGTCTTTTTGTAGCACATGCTCACCGACCCGTCCTTCTGCTTGGTTGCGCTGTGCCACCTGCAAGCGTGACAACCAAAACCGCCCCACCGCCATCGCCAGATACACCGGCAGGGCAGTTTTTTCGGCGTCAGTCAGCGTCCGCACTTGCTGATAACCCGCCAAAAAATCTGCGTATTTTTGCTGGTTTAAAGCAACATCTGGCCAGTCACTGCAAAAATCATTCAGCGTGATCGCAATGTCCAGCACATACTCGTCCATGCAGCACTCAGAAAAATCCAACATCCCGCTCAGCGAATTGTCCACAAATAACGTATTGTCGCGAAATAAATCGCCATGAATCAGGCCGCGTGGCAACTCACCCACTGTTGTTTGAATCTGGGCAAACTGAGCAAACAACTGATCAAGCAAGCACTGATCATCACCACTCATGGTCACGCGCAGTTCAGCCGCCGTCTGTTGCCACCATGCCTGCCCATGCGCGTTGGGTTTATCCAGCCTGATTGATTGCATCGCCAAATGCAGTTGTGCCAAACCCTCGCCCATCGCCTGACACTGTCGCTGATTGGGTTGCATCGGATGTTTGCCGTGTAACCGTGGTGCAAACTGAGCGGGTTTATCCGCCAGCCAACTCAGCCGCTCGCCTGCTGCATTTGGGTACGGCGCAGCAACTGGCAAACCAGACTGCGCAATGCCATCCAGCAGCCCTGCCAAGCTGTGCGCTTGCGTAAAATTTAACTCCTCAAATAGCGTCAATACCGCCTGAGTCTCATCCGTAAAATCGACAAACCAATTGCTGTTTTCGATACCGTTTTGAATCGGCTCAATCTGTCGCACGATGCGCTGGTATTGGTCAGCAAACGCTTGGATTTGGGCGGCAGTCAACGCGGTATAGACAGACATGGGCGTTCCAACACAGCAAATATGGCAGAGGTTTGTTAGTATAGCGCATTGATTTTGTCCCCTGTGTTAAGGAGCGCCGTATGCTGGCCAAACGCATTATTCCCTGTCTTGATGTCGATAATGGCCGCGTGGTGAAAGGCGTACAGTTTTTGGATATTCGGGATGCCGGTGATCCGGTCGAAGTGGCGCGTCGTTATAACGAACAAGGCGCGGACGAAATCACCTTTTTGGACATTACCGCGACCCATCATGGCCGTGATACCACCTATCGTACGGTCGAAAAAATGGCCGAGAGCGTGTTTGTGCCGCTCACCGTCGGCGGTGGCGTGCGCAAGCTAGAAGATATTCGCCAACTACTGAATGCTGGCGCGGATAAAGTCTCGATCAATTCGGCGGCGGTATTTACCCCTGAATTTGTCGGTGAGGCCTCAGCGCGGTTTGGGGCGCAGTGCATCGTGGTGGCGATTGATGCCAAACGGGTCGCTGACTTGAATGGACAAGCGCGCTGGGAAATTTTTACCCACGGTGGCCGTAAAGAAACGGGCATTGATGCAGTGGAGTGGGCGGTCAAAATGGCAAACTTAGGCGCGGGCGAATTGCTGGTTACCAGTATGGATGCCGATGGTACCAAAGCCGGTTACGATCTGGGCTTGATGCGCGCGATTAATGATCGGGTGAATATACCAACCATCGCGTCAGGCGGTGTGGGCAACTTGCAGCATTTGGCTGATGGCATCTTGCAAGGCGGCGCAGATGCAGTGCTGGCGGCGAGTATTTTTCACTTTGGACAGCATACCATTCCTGAAGCTAAAGCCTATTTGGCCGCTCAGGGCATTGAAATGCGGCTGTAACACATAAAAAAATCTCCCTGTAATCAGGGAGATTTTTTTGATTCAACAAAAATCACTTACCAATCTTAGGCACAATCTGGTCTAGGTTTTCGCGCAAAGCGCGACCGAGTCCGCTCAGGCGGGTTTTTTCTTGTGGCTCAGTCAGTTGCAAATCATGCCCCATACTGGCCTCTAAACGGGCGATGCTTTGGCGTAGCTCCATCGGTAATGCGGCTTTTTCAAAGGTATTGGCATCCACCATCACCACAATCGCTTCGCCAGTCGCAACCATTTGATTTTGCTGATTACTATACAGCACATACGACATCCGAAAGCCCGAATTGCGCAACTCAACCACCCGCGCACCGACTTTGAGCAAATCTGGAAAATACACCGGACGATAAAACCGACAACTGGTCGAGGACACCACCGTCACCAAACCATGTGCAAACGCATCGACTTGGGTCAAATAATCAATCCGCGCACTCTCAATATAACGGTAATACATCACGTTATTGACGTGGCCAAACGCATCCATATCGCCCCATGCCACTTGCTGATGGTAAACCACTGGGCATTCTTTGATCGAACTCATAACACAGACTCAACGGTTGCAAAATCATGTAAGGTAGGCGCAAGGCGCTGATACAGCAGCGGCTGATCTGCCAATTGAATCAACAGATTAAAACGCGTAGTCAACTCGGTCGTTGGCCAATCTGCCAATAATTGCTGGGCTGTTGTCGTTTCTTGGTGGTGATATAACCAACACGCCTGCGCCAGTCGGACATTCGGCTGCGCAGGATAACGTTGGTTTAACGATTCAAACAACTGCTCAGCCTGCTGTCGCTCTAGCTCAGTTCGAGTGGGCTGCATCGCCAATTCTAGCCACAACACCAGTATCTTTGGTTGTAACTGCTGCTGTAAATCCGCTGTCGCCAACAGCCATGCGCGTTGGGCTGCTTCCGGAATCAGCAACAATAAAGATAGCCACTCCAGAACCAAGCCATGACGCTGCGCGACCGGTTGGGCATCATAATGCGTCAAAAGCTGTGTTTGCTGCTCAGGCGACGCACTGGCATGCTGCTGTATCAGCGATTGTAACCATACCTGCTCAGCCGTCGTGGATAAAACAGGTAGCGGCTGCACCTGCAAGAACTGCCACGCCTGCTGTGCGGCATAGCTCCCCCACAACCGTAACACGGCTTGCTCAACAGTCGATTGCCAATAGACAGGTAGCTGCTCGGGTAAAGCTGGATAAACTGCACATAAAAGCGGTAAAGTTTGCTCAGGCTGTTGCTGCTGTAAATACCACTCGGCCTGAATCAATTGGGCAAAGACCTGCTGTGGCTCAGGAATCTCAGCAAGGTAACGCTGCAAATTGCCCTGCTGATTAATCTGAGCTGCAAAATACAATTGGGCTAAACGCAGCCAACCCGAAGGCTGCTGCATGTGCTGTAAGCTCAGCCGATCTAAAGCCTGTTCGGGTGCATGCAAGATTTGGTAGACCATGGCATGTTGTAGCTGGGTCAGCATTTGCTGCTGTTCCTGCTGTTGCTGTGCTTTTTTTGCACGGCCGAAGCCATTGGATAAGGCCGAAAATAGCCATAACAGCGACACGAACAAGGTGGCAAGACACAGCAAGAGCAATAGAAAAAAACCAACGCCGGTTTGCAGTTGCCAACCCTGCCATAACACCAGCACATAACCCGCATCACGGCTTAAACTACTGGCAAACAACCCACCCGCCAGCACCACAAGCAGCAAAAACAAGCTGAGCATCAGCAGATTGACTCTCACGATGGCTCACGCTCAGGCAGCAGTGACAGGGACTTCAAGGGTAGTGGCTTGGGTAAAGGAGAAGCCAATAACTGCTCTAGCCAGTGGCGTGTTTGTACCGCCTCGGCATCTGGCAAGCGTGACAGTTGCTGCACTGACTCTCGCAATAGCGCACGCAACTGATCAGGCTGTTGCTGCCGCACCGCATGCCGCGCCAATCCCACAGTCAAAGCGACCTCACGACACAACAACGCACGTTGCGTCAGCGTCACTTGCTGCTCAGGTGATACCTGTTGAATGGATATCATCTGCGCCAGTCGATCCCACCAATCCATTTGCACATGGCTGACAGGTGCGGCTAATGGGGTCGCAGCAGCATCCGGCACATGTAACAGCGGCCCTTGGCGTGCCATATGATCAAGCTGCTGCTGAATCCGCAGCAACGCTCGATCCATCGACTGGCGCGCCGTCTGGCGAAGCTGTGCGGATTGTGCCAATTGCACACGATCTGCTTGTACCGCTTGTTGTAGTCCGTCGACCAATGCAGGTGCAAGCGACTGTTGCGCTGAGCCTTGCAAGACCATTTGAATATTTAACAGCAATGCATCAGCATCGTCTTGCCGACCATCGTGCAAAGCAGACTGCGCCAATAGTAAACCTTGCCGAATGTTCTGCCGCAGTAACTCGGTTTGATCTGAGGCTGCAATACGGGACTCGACGGACAGGCTAGCCGATTGCGCTTGCATTCTGGCCACCGCCACCAAGCGGTCGTTTAAATCACCCACTTGCTGAGTGAGTGTTTTTTGCTCTTGTTGCAAACGAGATAACAGCAGTTGTTGCTGGGCATACAACTGCCAACAAAACCAACTCAGCAACACAAACAGTGCCAACACCACAACCCGCCATAGCCACGTCATTTGGGCATCACCCCGTGTAATGCACGCTCAACCGTCTGGGGTTGCAAGTCGGTTAAAGCCAACAAACGCGGTGTCAGTGGCTGTAACTGCTGAAACAAACGCTGTCCCAAAACCAATAACCACGGTCGCATCGCACCCTCGCCGGTCAGTTGCTGCCAATACCGCCACGCCTCAGCACTTGAAATCAACACAACATCCGGCCAGCCTATTGTTTGCGTCAGATCACGCCAGCCAGATATTAAATCTGACGGCATGACACGTCGATAAAACTCAAAATTGCTTAAATCAACCTGTTGCCGACCCAGTTGCAACTGAATCACCTCGCGCCCCGCCACACCGCGCCACAGCATCACCGACTGTCCAGCATTCAATTCAGCAAACTGCGGCAAAGCCACCACCCCTTCACTGGTTTCAAGCGCAGGAACACTCGGCTGCACACCCGCCTGACGCAACACTTGTGCTGTTGCCTGCCCCACCGCAATCCAACGCACTGCCAAGTCCTGCACCACAACACCCAACCGCGCCAAATGCGCCAACCCCAACTGTGCGGCCATCGGACTCACCACCACAACTGCGGAATACAGCGCAATCTGTTGCAAAGCGTGCTGGTCTGCACCACTCAACACACACGACTCAAAAGCCAGCAATGGCAACTCTGACACCTGATGCCCCACCGACTGTAAATACTGGGTCAAATGCTCAGCACGATCAGCAGGACGGGTATTCAGCACATGCCAGCCCATCCCTTAATGCTGACCTGCACCGTGTACATCAAGTTGCGCCAGCAATCGCCCCGCGCCCATCTCCAGCAACTGCTCAGCCAACGCACGACCCAACTGCTCGGCCTGCGTGGGTGACCCACTCAATTCTGCCTTGAGTAGTTCTGAACCATCGACACTGCCCACTCGACCACGCAACCACAGCGCACCATCTTGTAGAACGGCGTAGCCAGCAATCGGCACTTGGCAGCCACCCATCAAGCGATGATTAAATGCTCGCTCCGCCCGCACACAGACATCCGTTTCAGGATCAAGCAAACAAGCAATCCGTGCCCGTGTCTCCACATCATCCACGCGACACTCCAAACCCAACGCCCCCTGCCCGACCGCAGGCAAACTCAACTCAGGCGCAAGTGACTCACGAATCCGCTCGGCCAGCCCCAGACGCTTAAGACCAGCAGACGCTAAAATAATCGCATCATACTCACCTGCATCGAGTTTACCCAGACGCGTCCCGACATTACCGCGCAGATCAATCACCTGTAGATCAGGCCGCAATGCCTGCATCTGGCAACGACGGCGCAGACTCGATGTGCCCAATCGCGCCCCTTGCGGCAACTGCCCCAAACTCATGTACTGATTGGACACAAATGCATCAGTCGGATCTTCGCGGGTACAGGTGACTGGTAAACACAAGCCCTCCGGCAGTTCCATCGGCACATCTTTCATCGAATGTACCGCCAAGTCTGCCCGACCATCGAGCAACGCGTTTTCGAGTTCTTTAACAAACAGACCTTTACCACCGATTTTGGCTAACGGCGTATCCAAAATCCGGTCGCCTTGGGTCACAAACGTCACCAATTCCACTTCCAAATCTGCATGCGCCGCCAGCAAACGCGCCTTGATATGCTCCGCCTGCCAGAGCGCGAGCGGACTTTGTCTAGTGGCGATTTTCAACAATTTCATTCGGCTTTCCTTCGGTCAAACGGCCAACAGCAGCAGGCTGACCGACCGCTAGCATGCCAAATCCACCGCACAGTCACAAGCCAAGCTCACACCTTCAATCGCTAAATCAATCACAAAAACGCAAAAACCGGAACTAAGCTCCGGTTTTTGTTCATGATCATTCCGCTTTCTTTACAGCGTATGCATCTTGTCACGCAATTGCGGCAAATGTCGGCGACTGACCGCCAGCCGCTCCTCGATACCACGAAAGCGTACTTGGTACTGACCGGTTGACACCATTTCCAGCCCTTCAAGATAGGGAATCGCCAGCAACGCATTGCGATGAATCCGAATAAACCGATCACCAAATTCGGTTTCCAGTTCTTTTAAGGTTTCATCAATCAACACCTGACCACCGCTATGCCGTACCGTGACATACTTTTGATCAGCCAAGAAATAATAAATGTTTTCGATTGGAATCAGCTCCATACCCCGATGGGTACGCGCCGCAATGTGCTGTCGCATCGCCATCGCACTGGGATCATGCAACACACGCAAGTGATTGACCTGCGCTGCATTCAAGCGACTGGCGCGGTTTAAAGCCGACTGCAAATCGTCACGGCTCACTGGCTTCAACAAGTAGCCAATCGCTTGTGTTCGGAACGCATCAATCGCATGCTGATCAAACGCCGTCACAAAAATCACCGCCGGTGGGCTTTCCAAGCGCATCAACGCTTCAGCACAACGTAGTCCATCCATTTCGGGCATCCGAACATCGAGGAACAACACATCAGGCTGAAAAATCCGAACGGCCTCTAGTGCCTCAATCCCATTGGTGGCTTGAGCAACAACTGTGTGCCCTGCGTCTTGCACCATGCGGCTCAAGCGTTCGCGGGCTAATGGTTCGTCATCGCAAACCAAAATCTTCATGCAATCCTCCTTGTCAGCATACCCAGATGCCTCATATGCTTGTTATTGTGCTGTCTTGCGGATAGGACAGATACACGGTAAACAACCCATTACTCTCATACACCATCAACCGCGCAGTGACGCCATAATACACCTTGAGCCGCTGTTCAATATTGTCTAACGCGATTCGATTACCCTTGGCTGATTTTGTACCAGCTTGATACGGATTTGTCACCACGATTGTGACTCGATTCGCAGTCTCCTCCACCAAAACACTCAAAACACTGGGTTCACTGCGTGTTTCGACCCCATGATAGACTGCATTTTCTAACAAAGGCTGTAAGGTTAGCGCCGGAATCATCATATCATATAATGTATCTTCATCCGGTAAACGCCACTCGACTTGTAATCGTTCACCGAGTCGCAACTTTTCAAGTGCCAAATAGCGCTCGCAGGTCGCAATCTCCTCACTTAAACTGATCTCACCGGTTGCATTTAAGCTGGCACGAAACAACGCCGAAATATCCTCGATTGCCCGCTCTGCCCGCTGACTGTCCATGCCCACCAATTGCGCCAAGGTATTCATCGAGTTAAATAAGAAATGTGGCCGGATACGGGTTTGCAGTGCTTGCACCCGTGCCAATAGCTCCGCCCGATGCTGCACGATCAACTGCTCGCGCAAATATAAATAATGCAACAGCAAGCCACCCAACATCCCACCCAACAACAAATGCCGTGCCGCATCTGACAGCACCCGACTGGTCTCCCATACCTCCCAACCCGTAACATGCAGCAGACCACTTGAAATCAAACTAAACAGCCCGACCACCACCTCGAACATCAAAAAACTAAACAATAAAGCTAGCTTACGCGGCAACCAAACCAAAAAACGCCGCAACATGTCACTGAGTAACGCACAAGTTAATGCTACCCAATTGGCAAAAAACACATAACGCAGTAATGAAGACCATGAGAAATCCATGAGACTGGGCAGCGACACCAAGCACATGAACAACGCCATGACATTGACACTGAGCAATAATGAGCGCAGATGCCGTGGATCAGAAAATCGCGGCAAAAAGAAGGTCAGCTCACGACTGGCCTCGGACGTGGTAGGATTTGCTATACTTGACTTTATTTTGTCTGACCGCGATGACCACACAATCCAGCTCTCCCTTAATCCACCCAACCCCTGACCAATCACTGGCATCAGGCATGTGGGGTGGCCGCTTTTCCGAAGCCACAGACGCATTTGTGGCACAATTTACCGCTTCCGTTCAGTTTGACCAACGCTTATACAATCAAGATATCAACGGCTCAATCGCCCATGCCACCATGTTAGCGCAGGTTGGTGTGTTGAGTGTGACCGAGCGCGATGCGATTATCCATGGTCTTGAGGATATTCGAAAGGATATTCAGGCTGGTCGGTTCGAGTGGCGCATCGACCTTGAAGACGTGCATATGAATATCGAAGCACGGCTGACCGACAAGATTGGGATTACCGGTAAAAAACTACATACCGGTCGCAGTCGTAACGATCAAGTGGCAACCGATATTCGTCTGTATTTGCGCGACAGCATCGACCAGATCCTGAGCACCCTGTGGCGCTTACAGCAGGGCATTTTAACACTGGCCGCACAACATAGCGCGACCATCATGCCCGGTTTCACCCATCTACAGACCGCGCAACCTGTCACCTTCGGCCATCATCTACTGGCGTGGTTTGAAATGCTACTGCGTGATGGTGAACGCCTGATCGACTGTCGCAAGCGTACCAATCGTCTGCCACTCGGTTCAGCGGCACTGGCGGGCACGACTTACCCGATTGATCGCAGACTCACCGCTGAACTGCTTGGCTTTGAAGCGGTGTGTGAAAACTCGCTGGATGCGGTGTCTGATCGCGACTTTGCCATTGAGTTTTGTAGTGCAGCATCACTAATCATGATGCACTTGTCCCGCATGAGTGAAGAGCTGGTACTCTGGACATCGGCGCAATTTCAATTCGTGCAAATTCCAGATCGTTTCTGTACTGGCTCATCCATCATGCCACAAAAGAAAAACCCCGATGTACCAGAGCTGGTACGCGGTAAGAGTGGCCGCGTGTTTGGCGACTTGATGAGCCTGCTCACCTTGATGAAGGGTCAACCACTGGCCTATAACAAAGACAACCAAGAAGACAAAGAGCCGCTATTCGATGCAGTTGATACGCTACAAGGCAGCTTATTGGCCTTTGCCGATATGGTTCCGGCGTTGAAGCCCAATTTAGACGTGATGCGCGAAGCGGCATTTCGGGGCTTCTCGACTGCCACTGACTTGGCCGATTATTTGGTTAAAAAAGGCTTGCCGTTTCGCGATGCCCACGAAGTAGTCGGCAAAGCCGTCGCACTCGGTGTACAACTGGGCAAAGACCTCTCTGAACTAGAGCTGACACAGCTACAGGGCTTCTCGAAACTGATCAGTGCAGATGTATTTGCGGTATTGACCTTGGAAGGCTCGGTCGCCGCACGCAATCATATCGGCGGTACAGCACCGAATCAGGTGCAAGCTGCGATTGAACGCGCCCATACCCGCTTAGCAACACTCTCGCAAGCTACTGGAGTCTCGCAATGAGCCGCACCGTGTTTTGTCGCAAATACCAAACCGAAATGGAGGGCTTAGAGTTTGCCCCGTTTCCCACTGCCAAAGGTCAACAGGTATTCGAAACGGTCTCTAAGCAAGCGTGGCAAGAATGGCTTAAACACCAAACTTTACTGATCAACGAAAAACGCCTTAATGTTATGGAGCCTGAGTCACGCAAGTTCTTAGATGAACAGCGTGAGAAATTCCTCTCTGGCGAAGCAGTTGAGCAGGCTGAAGGCTGGAAGCCACCGAGCGAGTAAATTGTTGGGACGGTCTGGCTAATTTAACCTTACCAGCCCATGAAAAAAGCCCCGCATTCGGTTGAATACGGGGCTTTTTGCTGGTCACCGATTATTGAATCGGCGGCTCAGCCAGTGGTGGGACTTGGACACAGAAGCGCACGCGCCCCGTTGCAGAAGGCGCTACTGGCCCACTAATCAACCAGCTGACCTCTCCTGATGCATCTACGGCTGGCTGACTATTGACTGCACAGCTTGAGCCGGCAGGGGTCGATTGACAGCTTGCCGCTTTAAACAGCGAGTTGCTAGGCACAAAATCACGCACCCTTACCTCACTCAGATTACGAGTGCTGCGGTTGGTGTAGATGATTTCATACTCTAAGAAATCGCCGTTCTTGGCCGTATTGCGGTCAGCGAAGGCTGCAATGTCTGCACCTGTCGATGGACAACTGGCCACGACACGCACTTGCTTACGCATGTCTAGACCAGCCGTACCGACCAGCGTGGTATCGGTGCGTGTATTGCTACTGCCACTCAATACGCCACTGTCTTGCACTGTCGCTGTATAACTCGCGCTCAGTGTGGCCACATGCTGCGCACCAGCACTGGCTGTGCTTGGCGCGTTGACCCGCTGTACGACGCAGATTTCCTGATCTGGTAACAGCACACCAATCGCACTGGTCAGCGGCTGTTCACCCGCATCAATCATCCCGTTACAGTTGTTATCACGGTACAACACGGTTGTCCAGCCCAGTGTTGGGTTTTCGACGCTGACCGTAGCCAGCAGACCCACGTTGAGTACAGATTCGCTGCGCAGAATATGCGGATAGCTGACTGTGCCGCTTGGTGTAGTGGTTTGCTGACCGTCGGTAGTCAAGACCAGATTCAGACGCGCGTCACCGAAATTGTAATCGGTATAAGACAGCATACCTGTATTGGCGACCGTAATCGTGTCCGTGGCACGCACATAGCCCGCCGTACCGCTGACTGAGGTATAACCCGCCAGATTGGTCTGGGTGATACAGAAGTTTGGTGCGCTAATCTGATTGAGCAATACACCAAAGCTGTAGCCACCTGCTCCGTCTGTCTGTGTCGTTGCGATCACAGTACCCGCACAGTTGTTTAGCTCGACAGTACTACCCGCTATACCAATCTCGCCCGCATCTTGTATGCCGTTATAAGCATTCGCAGCGATTGCGGTTGTACCACTGTTATCGATGAATACGCGGCCACTGATGTTGACCAGACCATTCACGGTGTCGGTGTCGCTGGCCGTGTTGTTGGCAGTATTGATCTCGGTCACACCGGCTGGTGCGGTGACGGTCGCGGTGTTGGTGACGCTGCCGCTGGTGGCGGTGACGTTGGCATTCACGGTAAAGGTGGCTACGCCGCCTGACGGTAAAGTCGGAATCGCAATGCCGGTCGCGCCTTCAACGGTCGCAATACTAATCGGTGCGGTCGGACACACTGCGCCACCGGTGGCGGTACAGGTGATCGTGGTCTTGCTTAAACCAGCCGCTGCAACGTCACGGAATAACGCGCCATTGGCAGCACTCGGTCCTGCGTTGGTGACGACAATGGTGTAGGACGTTGTGCTACCTGCATCAACTGCTGTCACGCCGTTGGTTTTGGTGATCGACAGGTCAACTGCATCGATAATATTGACACTTGCAGGCACTGCCGTGTTTGTCCACTGGTCAAAACCAGCGGTATTACAACTACCGCCGAAAAGAATACCAATCGGACCGTATCCACCTGGCGCACTTTCTGCGCTGGCAGCGTAAGTATTCTGGTTTACGATCCGGTAGGTAATGCTATGGTAACCCTGCGTTAAGTTTAGGCTTGCGGTCACTGTACCGCCCGGTGAGAAGCCATCTAGCAAGCCTTGAACAACACCATCAACGAGAATATAGGCATTATCGTCGATACCAAGTGAAGTATTGCCTGCACAGAAAGTCAGGTTTTGGCTCGTTGGCAAATAAATGCCTGTTCGGTATTCCCAAGCCCGTCGATTATCACCTGCTTGCGTTGCACTGTCTAACTGCGTCAAGTTAACCGAGCGATCAGGATCGGTGCTCATGTTGGTCACAACGCGCTGGATTGTTGGTGATGCAGTGGTACTTGATGCTCCATAAACAGATGTTCTGAGCCCTAGGTTTGCTTGAGTGAGATAAGCACCGGTTGGGCTAGATTGTGTAGCAGGCCAAGCATTGAGGACAGGTGTATTTTCATCCGAGCTTGCACCAACCTGCGCTGAACCACCTGTGCCCGTGTAGCCCACCCAAAAAGCACCATTAGGACGAACTTCATTGACCTGATTGGTTCCCCAGACTTTATACAGGGTCTCACCCACACCACTACCAGGGTTAAACTCATTTGAGCGTACTTTAATCGTCGCCTGCTGAGCAGTGTTAAGTGCAGCACCTGCGGTTGTACTGTAAACCACGTTTAACTGAAAATTCGCACCGTTTGCAACACTACCCACAGGACATGACCACTCACCTGAAGCAAATGTACAGGCAGCTCCACCGACCACATTGACACTGGTAACACTAACACCGGTTTGCGTTGCAGGAATGAAGGTGGCCACTGTACCTGTTGCATTATTAGGGCCATTATTAGTGATGGTGACTAGCTGCGTGCCTGTACCACCACGAAAAATGGTCGGGAGGTCGGGGACAATCGTAAAACGTGCCTCGTTTATCGCCGGATCTGATGCCACGGCTGTTACCACCGCATCTGTATCAGTCGCAGTGTTATTGGCGAGATCAAGCTCAGTGATGCCAGCAGGTGCAGTAATCGTGGCGATATTGCTCACGTTACCGCTGACTGCCGTCACTGTTGCGGTGATCGTAAAGGTCAATGTGCCTGTGCTAGGTAAGGTCGGGATTGCAACACCTGCCTCAACCGCAGTAATTAACGCAGCAACGTTGGCCGCTGTCGGACAAACCGCGCCGTTAGTTGCACTACAGGTGATGTTGGTTTTGGTTAAACCCGATGCAACCGCGTCACGGAAGATCGCACCATTGGCGGCACTTGGCCCAGCATTGGTGACAACAATAGTATAAGTGGTTGATCCACCTGACGTCACTATTGTCAAGTTATTGGTTTTGGTCACTTGCAAGTCAGTATCACGCAAGATCGTGGTCGTAGTTGCGTCGTTTGGCACCGGCGTGTTCGGATCGTCTGTGACTAATGTGCTGGTCGTTGGTGGCCCTGGATCAGAGATATAACTCACTGTACCTTGGTTACTCACACTTGTTGCACTGGCGTTGACGGTCACGCGGAAAGTAATCACGACTTCACGGTCACGCTCTGCTTCGTTCAGCGCCATCGTGCCGGCACCGGTCTGATCAACCAGTAGAACTCCGTTGGATGGATTCGGTGTAGGGCTTTCGATGGTTCGTGCCGTCACAAATGGCATCACACCGCCCACGTCCGCCAAAGCAACCTGCGGCTTGCCTGATGCGGTCGTGTAGTTGTACGTTGTACTACCAGCAACATAAGTCGTGCCGGCTGGAATCGAGTCTTGAAATCTCACATCCGCTGCTGGCACAGTGCCAATATTGCGAATCACAATACGATATTCTAATATATCACCCGGCCGCACCTCAGTACCTGCACTACCTGCAACTTTGGTCGATGTTTTGAGTGCTTGTATCACGGGGTTGAGGCTTGGATAAAAACAACTGGCGAGGTCACTACTGGCTCGCGCTGAGTTTGCTGCAGCCGTCTGTGTAGCAACAAAAGTGGACAAATCTGCTCGCAGCACCGTTCCTGTCGTCGAACTGGCATAAATACCACTTGGAATGGCTGCATAACCACCATACTGTCCATCTGGCGATGCCACTGTACCCAAATACAGTGAGTTACCATTTGCAGCGATACGATATAAATTCAGCGTAGTCCCACTCGCTGTTGGGTTAGACAGCAGGAATAAGTTACCACTGTTGTCTGAAAAAAAGTCACCACTGGAGTTGGTAGGCGCAGGTCCACCATTTATCGAATTAATAGTGATTGGGCCTGACACTGTATAGGGTGCAGATGTTTGGAACGTCCATAATTGGTCTTCAGTACTGAGATAACCCACGCCATTACTACTAACCGCAGCGCGGATGACACTGTTTCCTGACGGAATAGCGACATTTGCTACCCATGTGTTGGTAACCACATCATAGACACGCAAAGTGTTTTGTGGCGTGGTCACAAAAACTTTGGTTCCGTCTG
>OGCL01001367.1_pt1 | contig 21090 bp, 20 predicted proteins | sample 1570041 | NCBI WGS metagenome assembly OGCL01 (sample SAMN06266162, study PRJEB24511) | hot springs metagenome | isolation source: Hot spring water | place: South Africa: Limpopo | collected 2015-06-22
GCTGTCATCCTCTTTATCCTTCTCGCTTTAATCATTACTAAACAGAGAAAGATTTTTCGTCATTTGCTCCTTCTCTACGGCATCCAGTCTGCAATTATTTATGGTCTTAAGTTTTTCATTCAACGGGAAAGACCTTTCCATTTTCTGACGGAAATGAGTTCCAAGCTCTCCAAAGGACCAGGCGAAATCCTTGACCCCAGTTTCCCCAGTGCGCATGCCGCCCTTTCTTTTATGATGGCCACCCTTCTGGCCCACTGGTTCCCCCGGTACCGGATTATTTTTTATATTGTGGCTGCATTTATCGCATGGACTCGAATCTACCTGAGGCTGCATTATCCGACAGATGTTTTGGTGGGAAGTTTGTTGGGGTATGGAATAACGAAGCTCTTCCTTCAATACATCAGATTAAAAAGGAGTGAGTGAGTTTCTTTCTCGGTAGGTTTTTTCCATCTGAATAAAATATTCGCCGAAGGCAAGGGTGTGTTTTTTCATTTCTTCATAAGCGGCTTCTGCATTCCCCGCAATCACTGCCTCCACAACAGAGCCATGCATCCCTTTCGGATGGACTGTATCTACGTCAGGATTGACTGCCTCGACCACCCTTTTCGTCAATTTCAGCAAAGACCTCATAAGAGCCTCAAGAAAGCGATTTCCACACATTTCAGCTAAAATAAAATGGACTTTTTGTTTTCTATCCACATCTAATGATAGGGAGACGATAGGAAGTTCTTCGATCTCCATGGCTTCCTTCAACTGCTGGGCATATTCAGGGGTGATGTTTAAGGCGGCTAACCGGGCGACTTCGGGTTCAATGATCAGTCTCACATGGTGAAGTTCAGGAATCGAAATTTTCTCAGTTAAAAATAGATCCAAAAAAGCATTTATCAAATAATCAAAGGTCAATTCAGTGACATAAGCGCCTCCTGTTACACCCTGCCGTGTTACTATGAAACCTGCATGTTCCAACTTCCTGAGAGCTTCTCGTACGGCCACTCGACTCACCTGGAATTGCTCTGATAGATCTCGTTCAGAGGGAAGCTTGTCCCCTGCTTTAAAATTTCCCAATATTATCGAATGTTTAAGCTGTTCGACCACTTCCTCTGATATCCTGAGTTGTTTGACGGGTTTAAATTTCATGAAGTAGGGTCCTCCCGGCGGGAAATATATCAAAAGATTTTTTTAAAATCAATATTTTTTATTGACAAAATTATTTGATTGGGATAAATATTGAACCACTTTTAAATGGTTTTGAAGGTTTATCTCCAAAAATCACTAACTATTGTCATCCCAGTAGATATGAGCGAGGAACCATGAATTTAGCCAATAATCTTGAAAAATCAGCCTATTTTTTCCCTGAAAGACCTGCTGTATGTGAAAATGGACGAACCACCACATATCGGCAACTTAATGAAAAGTCAAATCGGATTGCAACAGCATTGATTCAAATGGGGATTAAGCCAGGGGATTTCATTGGCCTTCTTGCCCCAAATTCTGGAGATTGGATCGCTGCTTATTTTGGTGCGTTAAAAACAGGTGCCGTAGCAATTACGTTTTCCAGCATGCTAAGAGGAGAGGAATTATCCCTTCTCGTCGGTCACTCAAAACCCAAAATCATATTTACCTACGATGAAAAATTAGATGAACTTCTTCGCTTAAAAGATTCGGTTGGCTTAGAAACGATCATCTCTCCTAATGGAAACCTATCGCTGGACCGTTTGATTGAAAGTGGCTCTTCTTATTTTAAAGCCATTGAACGTGACCGAAACGACACAGTAGCCATCCTGTATACAGGGGGGACAACCGGAACTCCGAAAGGCGCCATGCTCACCCACGAAGGGATCAATTTCTCCAGTTTCAGCATTGCCCATTTTGAGCGTAACACAGAAAACGACAGAGCCTTGTGCTTCATGCCGTTTAACCATGTCTTCGGTCAAATCCATATTATGAATGCCACCATTATGACAGGTGGATGTTTGGAAATTCTTCCATCTTTCGATTTGGAGAAGACCATAGAACTGATGGCTGCCGGCCGGATTACAAAATTCTTTGCAGTGCCCACCGTCTATGTCCGCTTGCTGGGAGTCAATCAACTGCACGAAAAATTGGGCAAGCTTCGTTACTGTTTTTCAGCGGCTGCCTCACTGCCAAGGGAGATCGTTAAACAATGGAAAGAACAAACCGGGATCAAAATCTGTGAATCTTATGGAATGACGGAAGGCATGCCGGTTACCTATAACCATTATTATCCTGATTGGCATGTGGTGGGGTCCGTTGGACAACCCATCCACGGGGTGGAAGTACAGATCAGAGACACGGCAGGCAATCTATTGGAGCAAGGCCATGAGGGCGAGATCTGTTTTCGGGGACCCATTGTGATGAAGGGATATTTGAATAATCCGGAAGGCAATCTTGCCGCTTTCTGGGAAGGTGGATGGCTCCGATCTGGAGACATTGGTCTTTTTGATGAAAATGGATATCTCTACATTGTAGATCGGCTCAAAGATATGATTATCACGGGTGGCGAGAATGTCTATCCCCGGGAGGTGGAAGAGGTCCTCTATACCCGAACAGAAATACAAGAGTGCGCTGTTGTGGGACTTCCTGATAAGGAATGGGGAGAACGGGTAACAGCCTTTATTATTCCCAAGCCAGGCCAGAACATCATTCAAGAAGAACTTAAAGCATTTCTCAAATCCCGTCTCTCTCCTTTCAAAGTGCCAAAGGAGTACATCCTGGTCAATGAGATGCCAAAGAGCCCAACCGGAAAGATTTTGAAAAGGGAGTTAAGAAAGCAGTTTCTTGGACAGAAGTCTTGAGAGATACCAACAGTTTGACAAGAATTGTGATGGACACCTTAAAAATTTGACATTTAGAATGATTTCATATAAAAGCTGCTCTCTCTATAGAAGATAAAAAGAGCAAGATTCTAAAAATGGTCGGATGGGACAAATGAAAGGAGGTGAGGTTTTTTAAGTTGTAAAAGCTTTTAAGTTTTACTAATATATTTTCATTGCAAAGGTATCAGGGGTAGCTTAGAGACAGGATCAAACGGAACAGTCGTCATGCTAAATGACGAAATAAACAGAGGAGGAGAAAAATGAAAAGGAGACTTGTTTCAATCTTAGTTGCAGCAGTTTTCATCACCAGTCTGATGGTTTTAGGCGTTCAGAGGATGGCTTCAGCCGCAGAACTGACCCTCAGCCATATGGCGCCTGCGGGTTCTGTCATAGATAAACAGATCGCTGCTTGGGCAGAAAGGGTTAAGAAGGACAGTGGTGGCAAACTGAGCATCCGCATCTTTCCAGGTGCCACTTTAATCAAACCTGTGGAGACCTTCAGTGGCATTGAAAAAGGTATTGCCGATATAGGTGCAAGCTATCGTTATTCAAGAGCGGGAGCCGAACTGACCGGAATGATCTCCATGTTTTTGGCTGGTCTGCCTGATGCCGCCACGGGATCAAGAATTGTAGCGGAAGTTTGGAAAAACTTTCCAGAGTTTCGAAAAGAATGGGACACGGTTAAAGTTTTATGGATGAATACCTCTGGTCCAGCTGTGGTGGCCACAACCAAACCTGTCCGCACCATGGCCGACCTGAAAGGGCTGGAGTTGAGGGTACCCGTGCCCGAAGCTGCCGATGCTTTGAAATTATTGGGAGGTACACCCGTCAGTATGACCTCAGCCGACATGGTCATTGGCATTCAGAAAGGCACGGTGCATGGCGGTCTGGTTTTCAAAGAGGCGATTGAAGCCTTTAAACTTCCTGTAAAATTTGTTACAGAGTTCGGTATGTATCTCTCCAGCAACTGGTTTCTGGTGATGAATCCCAGCAGCTGGAATAAGCTATCTCCTGACCTTCAGAAAGTGATCAATGATAGTCTCGAATGGGGCAGGAGTGAGTCCATCAAAGCGTTTGATGCGGCGGATTCAGCTGCTGTGGAGTACGGAAAGAAAGAGGGTATGGAGTTCATCAAACTAACCCCAGCAGAAGAGGCCAGGTGGTTTGAAATCGTCAATGGCAACAACAAGAAACATGCGGCTGCCCTTGATGCGAAAGGATACCCAGCAACCAAAGTTCTGGAATTTATAAATAAGATCAGGAAGTAGGAAATATTAAAATATTTTTACTCCTTGCTTGAAGTTCTGCCTTTAACATAATAAGGTAGGACTTCAAGCAGGCAAATCATTTATAATAATCCGGTAAATTAAGACTAAAGATAGCCGAAGAGAATCCAGCCCCTCATAATTCAAAGGAGAAAAAGAGAGGGCAATAATTTTATCCATTGACGACTTTTTATAGGGGGTTACCCGTGTACACCTGGTTAAAATTTACCGTAAAAAAAGTGCCTTTGATCATCTCTTCCGTTTCATTGGTGATCATGATGCTTGTCGTTGTCGTGCACGTAATCGGGCGAAATTTTTTCAAATCGCCCCTCTATGGGGGGGTTGAGTTGATCAGCCTGTCCGGTGTTTTTCTGATTTCTTTCGCTTTAGGTTATGCACAACTCCAGAAAGCTCATATTATTGTCGAGGTTCTGGTTTCGAGATTGCCAATGTTACTTCGTACACCCATTGCTATTTTGGTCATGGTTGTCAACCTGATTACAATTACACTTCTGATTTGGGGTGGTCTTGATTTTTTCTGGGAAGCCATCACCAAACGAGGATCCTATACGCTTGTGTTGCATCTGCCTTTAGCTCCGTTTCGATTCATCTGGGTGTTGGGTTGTGCGGCGCTCTGGGGGTATTTTTTATATGACTTCATCCAAATCATACGAAAGGGGAAAATAGCTTGAGTCCATTCACTACAGGTATTATCGGGATTGTCTTAACAATTGGACTGCTTCTTTTAGGTGCTCCCATTGGTATTTCCATGGCCCTGGTTGGGTTCGTGGGATTTGCCTCCATTGTGAACATGAAGGCGGCCTTTAGTGTCATCTCCACCGTCCCCTACGGACTCATATCCAGCTACGACTGGCTTGTCCTTCCTCTTTTTCTGCTGATGGGCACTGTCCTCTTTCATGCAGGACTCGGTTCAGCCCTGTTTAAAATGGCATACCGAATCTTTGGGAGATTGCCAGGAGGGCTTGCGATTGCAGCCCTGGGGTCGTGTGCTATTTTCGCTGCGGTCAGCGCATCGAGCATTGCGACAGCCGCAACCATAGGAACCCCGGCCATACCGGAGATGAGAAAGTATAAATATGATAGCGCCTTGGCCACGGGTTGTATTGCCGCCGGGGGTACACTTGGCTTTTTGATCCCGCCCAGCACCATCCTGATCATTTATGGAATTCTTACGGAAACATCCATTGTAAAGCTGTTTGTTGCCGGAATTGTGCCCGGAATCATACTGGCCCTCATGTTTATGGCCACAGTTTACATCCACGTACGTCTGAGACCATCCATGGCTCCAGCAGGCCAAAGCTCAACCTTGAAGGAAAAATTAACCGCTACGGGTGAATGCGCGGAAGTCCTGGTTTTGATCATTCTGGTCATGGGTGGGCTTATTATCGGCTGGTTCACACCGACCGAGGCTGGAGGTATTGCCGCAGCAGGCGCCATTCTCCTGTCGCTGGTGAGAAGACGGCTAAACATGAAATCGTTGACGAACAGCGTTGTGGATGCGGTCAAATCCACAGGCATGATCTTTCTCTGTGCCATTGGCGCCTTCATCATGGTGCCTTTTATCGCTGTCAGCACCATTCCCATGGAACTGGCTAACTACATCATTTCCCTTGGAGTCAGTCCTACCATGGCGATCATTTTTATTGTCATCCTATACTTTATCTTGGGTTGTTTCATTGATACTATGGCCATGGTTTTGCTTACCGTACCCATCTTCTTTCCGTTGATCAAAATGCTTGGGTTTGATCCTATCTGGTTTGGGATTCTGATCGCCTTATTAGTCGAAATGGCAATGATCTCTCCTCCCATCGGTATGAATGTTTATGTCATTGCAGGAGTGGCTAAAGATGTACCCATGGAAACCATATTCAAGGGGATCTTGCCATTCGTACTGACCATGATGATTTTTATCATTCTGATCATCGCTTTCCCGCAAATCGTGCTCTTTTTGCCCCGGCTCATCTCTTAAGTCAATAACTCCATGATCTCCCTGATATCTGTGACGAATTACCTATGGGAAGGAGGAGCAAAATGTTGATACGCCAATTGAAAAAAGAGGTGAACAAAAAAGCTCAGGAAGCTCCAGACCCAGTTATGGTTGATGTTTTTCCTGAAGTTTGATATAGATAAAAAACCATCTTGTTCAATTTGGATAGATGATCAAAAAAAGAATGTCGAGAAGGAACCATGAAAATCTTTGATCAGGTCAGCAGCATCTTCTGGCTCGTCATCTCCACAGCCGTCTTTATCGAATCCATACGATTAGGAGTTGGAAAGATTCAGAACCCGGGTGTGGGCTTTATGACGTTAGGGGCTTCAGGAATTCTCGGAATACTTTCTCTTTTCCTTTTCTTTAAAGCCACTCTTACTAAAGAAGCGGAAAAGACAAAACCTCTTTTTTCTAAGGGGCCTTGGCAAAGAGTTCTTTTTGTCATTTTCATCCTTTGTGTCTACTCCGTGGTCATGCCTACGCTTGGATACCTCCTCAGCACCTTTATCCTGATGACCTTTCTCTTCTGGGTTCTCGAGAGAAGAAAAATCTGGCTCGTTTTTACAGCCTCTTTCCTCAGTACATTGATCTCCTATTTCGTATTTTCAAAATGGCTCAATTGCCAATTTCCTGATGGCCTATTTGGACTTTGAGGCAGAGAAATGGGATTTTTCGATAATATCCTTTATGGTTTTCAGATCACTTTTCAACCCATCAATATCCTTTTTTGCGGAATCGGGGTCTTGATGGGAACGCTGGTAGGAGTTCTGCCAGGAATCGGTCCAGCAGGTGCCATGGCCCTTCTCCTTCCGGCCACCTTTAAATTCTCTCCAACTTCAACGCTTATTCTGTTGGCTGGAATCTACTATGGCGTTCAATACGGAGGTTCAACAACCTCCATTCTGGTCAATATTCCAGGTGAAGCCTCCTCTGTTGTCACCTGTATTGATGGACACCAGATGGCCCGGCAGGGCAGGGCTGGTCCTGCGCTCGGGATTGCCGCAGGGGGGTCCTTCATTGCTGGAACGATTGCGAACCTTGGATTGATGTTTGTCGCTCTCCCGCTTGCCCATGCTGCCCTAAGCCTGGGCCCTCCCGAATACTTTTCGCTGATGTGCATGGGATTAATCATCGTTACCTACCTCGCACAGCATTCGGTGTTAAAGGCCATCATGATGGCATTGGTCGGGATTATCCTCGGAAGCGTCGGCCTCGATCTGATCACCGGTCTTCCTCGGTTCACCCTTGGGCTCAATGAATTAACAGACGGTGTAGGGATCATTCCTCTTGTCATCGGTCTTTTTGGAATATCCGAAATCCTTGAGAACCTTGAGGAAAGGTTGGAGAGAGACGTCTTCAAAACTCCCCTTAAAAATCTATGGCCCTCTCTGAAAGATTGGGCACAGGCCAAATGGGCCATTGTGAGAGGATCGATCATTGGATTTTTCTTAGGGATCCTACCTGGAGGAGGAGCGGTTATCTCCACATTTGTTTCTTATGCCGTTGAAAAGAAGGTTTCCAAAAACCCGGAGAGATTTGGGAAAGGGGCCATTGAAGGAGTTGCCTCTCCTGAGTCGGCAAACAATGCATCGGCTGGTGCATCGCTCATCCCCTTGCTCTCCCTCGGTATCCCTCCCAACCCCATCATGGCGATCTTCTTCACAGCTTTGATGATTCATGGGATTCAACCCGGTCCCCTTCTGATCAAGCAGTATCCTGATCTCTTTTGGGGACTGGTGGCCAGCCTCTATCTTGGAAATGCCCTTCTCCTCATTCTGAACCTTCCCCTGATAGGGATATGGGTTAGAGTGCTCAAAATTCCTTACAAGATTCTCTTTCCCTTAATCCTTCTTTTCTGTCTCATCGGTACTTACAGTATCAATCATGTCACCTTCGATCTCTATGCCATGATCTTCTTCGGAGTTTTGGGTTGGATGATGAGAAAATTTGGGTACGAACCAGCCCCTCTTGTGCTTGCCTATGTTTTGGGTCCGTTGCTTGAAAATGCTCTCCGTCAATCTCTGTTAATTTCTCAGGGAAGCTTTTTGATCTTTATAGTACGCCCTATCTCTGCAGTGGCTTTGGGGATCGCTTTTCTCCTTCTCCTTTCCAACTTATTTCCTTATTTTAGAATGAGACGAAGGGAATACGAAAAATTTAAAGAATAATGGAGGTATTTTATGAAGATCGATATCTTTACCCATGTCATGCCCGAACGGTACAAGAAGGCCCTTTACAAGTATGCAGACCGGTTTCCCACTGAAAAGAAGGTTCAGGATAAGCGGCCTGTCTTGACTGATAACGAGGCCAGATTAAGGATACTCGATGCATATGAAGGGATGGTTCAGGTATTATCTGTCACCATGCCTCCTGTGGAAGAGGTGGTAGGTCCGGAAGAGGCAGCAGAGCTGGCAAAGATCGCCAATGATGAGATGGCTGAGATGATAGCTAAATATCCTCAGAGATATCTTACGGCCATTGCCAATCTGCCGCTGAATCATATGGATGCGACCCTGAAGGAGACCGAAAGGGCGGTCAAGGAGCTTGGTTTTAAAGGCATCCAGATTTACACCCGCGTCAATGGCAAACCTTTGAGTTCAGATGAGTTGATGCCACTCTATCAGCTGATGTCAGACCTCGATCTCCCAATCTGGATTCATCCGATGCGTAGCTCTCATCAGCCGGATTACGCCACAGAGACCGTTTCGTATCATCAGATCTTCTCCATCTTCGGATGGCCTTATGACACGACTGTTGCGATGACACGTCTCGTTTTCGCCGGTATCTTTGAAAAATTTCCTAAGATCAAATTCATCACTCATCATTGCGGGGGAATGATTCCTTACTTCGCTGACCGGCTCGTTGTCCATTACAACAATGGTTTGGAACGTCTTGGACAGACGTTTTTCCCGGGGCTTACGAAACACCCCATCGAATATTTCCGGATGTTCTATAATGACACGGCGTTAAATGGGAATCCCTCCGCGCTACGGTGTGGCTACGACTTTTTTGGTGAAGACCGCCTTCTCTTCGGTACAGATATGCCCTATGATGTGGAAAATGGGGCTATTTCCATCCGGCAAACGATAAAGGCCATAGAGGATATAAACCTTTCTGAATCGAGCAAAAGGAAGATCTATGAGGGGAATGCCAGAAGATTATTAAACCTTTAAACCTAAGAACAAATCAATCCGTAAGGAGGTTGCGTATGAAACGAACAAGATGGACCATAGGAAAAGGAATGCTTTTGTGTGGGTTTCTCTTATTTTTAATGTTTGATCTTTTATATGCCCAGGAGTTTCCCACGAAGCCGATCAATATGGTTATTACATTCTCTCCTGGCGGATCTGCGGATCCTTCGATGCGTTTACTCGCAAGTAAGACCGAAAAGTATTTAGGTCAGCCCTTTATCATCACCAATAACGGCGGAGGGGGAGGGTCCGTTGCCATGGCTATCCTTTCAAAAGAGAGGCCCGATGGCTATCACATCGCCGGCTGTAGCAGTACTTCGTTAATCAGAATTCCCCAATTTCGTGAAGTCCCATATAAATATGAAGATTTCGTTCCCATTATGCATTTTGGAGCTCCCCCTTCTGGGTTGGTTGTGAGAGCAGATTCGCCCTGGAAGACCCTAAAGGAGTTTGTAGAATATGCCAAGAAGAATCCGGGGAAAGTCACTTACAGCTCCATGGGGATTGGCTCCCCCATGCACCTGGCCATGGAATTTATTGCCAAACAGGAAGGAATTCAATGGACCCATGTCCCTTATCCAGGTAGTGGCCCTGCCTTTACTGCTCTTCTCGGTGGCCATGTCACTGCACAATCCGGAAGCTCAGAATCTTTTCCTCATATCAGGGCAGGAACGGTTCGCCTTTTGGCCATCCATCATGAGAAGCGGTTTAAGTCTTTCCCAGACGTGCCCACTTTTAGAGAAATGGGATATGACTTTATCAATGAGAGTGTCTTCATGTTTGCTGGTCCCAAAGGAATACCACCATCCATTGTAAAAAGACTGGATGAGGCCTTTCGAAAAGGCATGGAGGATCCAGAGTTCATACAGACCATGGAGAAGATGGAGATCGTGGTCAGCTATCGAAACTCCGAGGATCTAAAAAAATACCTCGAAGAGGCTTATGATCGCCTTGGAAAGATGATCCGAGAACTCAAGCTTCCTAAAGAACCCGAAAAGAAATAATGAATAAAATGGCGCGCCCTTTTCCCTGTTTCCTTTCCTTATGCTTTTTGGGATAAGCAAACAAAAAAAAGATTTCTGAAAAGGCCCAGAAATTTTTGGAAATCAATAACTTGGGGTCTGTATTATCAGAAAGCAAAAAGCAAACTTCCAGACTTTTAAAAAAAATCTTGACAAAGATATTTCCCTATGGTAACAAAACCAGAAACTTTACCGAGTGCTCGGTCGAATATTTATGGTCAGGGGTTACAAAAAATCGAGATCTTTCCTTTCAAAGAGAGAAAAGATTTTAAGAGGCGCTGCTGGACTTTTTGCATCCAAAGGGTTTGAGGGCACCTCGGTGCGTGATATTGCTGAAAGAGCAGGCCTCAGCGTTCCAGGGATGTTTCATTACTTTTCTTCTAAGGAATTAATTCTTTATGAAATCGTAACTTCATTTATGGACGACGCTTACAAGAAGATCTTGGAGATCTACAATGCCGACCTCCATCCCACGGAAAAGTTGAGTGAGATTTGTAGGTTCTATGTGGAGCAGTATGCCGGACATAAAAATCAATTGACTGTCCTAGTTTCGGAACGGGACTCCCTTGTTCCAGAGCATCGAAAGGTATGTATCGCCAAGGAACGCGATTATGTGAACGCATTGAAAAGCTTATTTAAAGATTTAGCCGACAGGGGACTTTTGAAACCCATCAGCCATTCAATCCTCGCCTTTATCTTTTTTGGTATGGTTCACTGGACGTACAGATGGTATGATCCCAAAGCCAAAGGAGGGATAGGGCCAAGCCAGTTAGGGGAAATATTTAGTGAGGTTTTTCTAAGAGGGATATTAGCCGAAAAATAATTTAGAAAGGAGGAGTGGATGATGAAAAAGGGAATATTTTTTAGTTTTCTATTTCTGGCCATCTTGATCAGTTTTCCTCTTATCTCTCAGGCCCAACTTAAAGCGGGTGATCCGGTAATCATCGGAGTTCCCACCTTCTTGGGTTCGCTTGAGGGCGGGGAGAGTTTGAAGGCGGTACAGTTAGCGGCAGATGAGATCAACGCCAAGGGCGGCGTCACCATTAAGGGGGTCAAACATCCGATCAAGATTGAGGCAAGCGAGATCCGGGATGGCGCCCCTGGGGTCCCCGTACCCGAAGCGCTTCTTGGAATTGAGAAGATCATTCTGGATAAGAAAGTTCATGCCATTGTGGTTGGACCTTTCCGGTCTGAGGCATTGCTTGCGTCCATGGATTTATTGGCCAAGTATAAAGTTCCCATGCTTGGAACGATTGCCATGACACCGGCATCGGAGGCAAAAATCAGGGAAAACCCTGAAAAATACAAGTATGTTTTCAGAACCTGTTTGACTTCGAGATATGCGGCTGAACTTCTGGCAGGGACAATGAACCTGCTCACCAAGGAGTTCGGGTTCAAGAAAGCCTATCTGATGAATCAGGATGTCTTATGGGCGAGGGCCACGGCAGGTGGTATTAAAGGGTGGTATGAGAAAAACGGCTGGGAAGTCCTTGGCCAAGATGAATTTCCAACAGGTGCATCCGATTTCTCTTCAGCGCTCATGAAAGCCAAAGCCAGAGGAGCTCAGGTCCTCTTTGTCTGTTTCGATATGCCACAGAGTGGTATTCTGGTTAAACAATATAAGAGCATCAAAGTTCCTGCCCTGTTGGCTGGATATGTCTCCCCGATGACAGGTGATGCGGCATGGAAGACGTTTGATGGCCAGATTGGAGGATTGTTAGAGGCGGTCTGGGAGCTTGGCAATGTCCCTTCGGTAAAATATCCGCCGTCCAAAGCCTTCTATGATGCCTATAAGGCTAAGTATAAAACTGCCTTGCAGGCTGGCCACGGACCTGCTCCAGCCTATGAGTCCGTATATGTTCTGAAAGAGGCAATAGAGAGGGCCGGAACAATAGAGCCCGATGCGGTTGTGGCGGCTCTGAAAAAAACAGACAGAGCAGGTGTGATGGGGCGAATTCGATTTGATGAAGGCAATCAGGTCGTCTATGGAACAGATCCAACCAAGGAGGCGGTTGCTGTGATGTTCCAGTGGAGTGAGGCCGGAGAGCAGAGAATCGTCTACCCTACAACGATTGCTGATAAGAAGATCTGGGCTCCGGAGTGGGTGTTGAAGCCAGGGAAGTGATTCCCTACTTTGCCATACCAGAGTGGAGAATGATGAGATTATTGGGGAGGCCATAGAGGCCTCCCATACCGTACTTATCTAAATTTATGTTTCAGGGAACTCTAATCTACGGATTTGTCAACAGCGTCATTTTAGCCCTTCTGGCGTTAGGTTTTAACCTCACCTTCGGGATCAGTGGGGTTGCCAATTTTTCCTATGGGGCGCTCTATATCCTTGCTGCCTATACTACATGGATGTTGTTGACATGGTTAAAACTAAACTATTTCCTCTCGATCGTTTTAGCCATTCTATTCACCTCACTCGTTGGCGGGCTCATCTATAGATTCATTCTCCTTCGCGTCCGGGGATTACCCATCTCAGAAGTGATTGCCTCTTTTGGGATGGGTCTTGCCATTCTTGAGTTCTTCCGATTTTTGGGGTTTGTCGGATTTGAATATACTCTGCCTGTCTTTATTGATGGCAGTGTCTCTCTGGGAGGAACCTATATTGATGTTCAGCGGCTTTTGATTGTGGCTATTGGAGTTGTCCTGGTCATCTTTCTCTGGCTCTTTACCCATTACACCAAGACCGGCCTTGCTTTCAGGGGGATGGCTCAAGAAGAGCGAACCGCTCTGGTTCTCGGGATCAATTCGGACAAGATGGCTACATTAAGTTTAGCTTTTGGTTCTGGGCTGGCTGGTGTGGCTGCCATTACAATCCTTCCCCTTGGACAGGTTGCGGTCGAAGGAGGGTATAGCGCCCTGATCAATGCTCTTGCGGTCTGTATTGTTGGAGGATTGGGAAGTACGGCAGGCGTTCTCGTTGCCAGTGTTCTGATCGGATTTGCCCAGACCTTTACAGCGACCTACCTCGGTTCACACTGGACCATGATCGTCAGCCTGATTGCCATACTTTCAATCCTTGTCGTGAAACCGTCGGGACTTTTCGGAAAACAGAAAGAGTTGGAGGAAAGGATTTAGAAATTTCAAATTGCAAATTTCAGATTTTAAATTGAACATTTGGATTTGTTTAGAGTTTAGGGTTTGAGTCCATCTATGGAATACCGTAAGGAACGAGTTGATCGGGGGATTAAGGCAAGAACAGAGGATATCTATGCCCTGTTCTCCTACCGGGAGATGCTCTATCTCCTTGTGCCAAGAGCCATCCCGATCCTGGTCTTATTTCTTTTGACTCTTATAGCCAGTGTTTACTGGCAGAAGGTGTTAATCTCTACAGCGGTCTTTGCCCTGCTCGCTTTAAGCTGGGATCTTCTGGCTTCAGTGGGAATGGTCTCATTAGGCCAGGCTCTCTTCTTTGGAGTCGGGGCTTATATTTCAGGCATATTGAACCATTATTTTAAAATCTCGCCTTTCTTATCAATTCCCATAGCTACACTTGGAGGAGGTCTTGTCAGCACCCTTCTACTCCTTCCTGTCTTGAGGTTGAGGGGAGTCTATTTTGCCATGGTGACGCTGGCCCTTCCCTTGATGTTGGTTAGGATTATTGAGGCCACAAAGATTTTCGGTGGGACAGAAGGGTTAAGCTCTCTCAGCGGTCTACCCAGCATAAGATTTGAATTGTACCTAAGCCTCGTTGCAGTCTTTGCAGTTCTCTTCTTCTTCAGAAGGTTGATCAATACTGATTATGGTCTGGTGCTCCGAGGTATCCGTGACAATGACCGCTCTGTCATGCGAAGTGGAATCAACATCTACTGGTATAAGGCGCAGGCTCTCTTTATGGCAAGCGCAGTCGGCGCGTTTGCCGGTGCTTTGATGACCCATGTCTATATGTTCGTAGGAATGCCTGTTTTTGAGATGGACTATTCCATCCTGCCCATTGCCTCCGCGGTCGTGGGTGGCATGGGAACATTTGCAGGGCCAATGCTGGGCGCATTTATCCTGGTTCCACTTTCGGAGGCGCTCCGTGGGGTGGGGGGCTTGAGGATCGTAATCTACGGCCTTTTCCTGGTCATCTTCACGGTTGCTCTGCCAGAAGGCATCTTTCACTATTTGCAGAGAAAGTATCACCAGTTTGAACGATGGGTGAAGGTCGAGAAATGAGCCAAGAAGTCCCCTTTCTTAAAGTGACCAACCTGACCAAACAGTTTGGCGGAGTAAGGGCTGTTGATTCGGTCAGTTTTGATCTGAATAAAGGTGAAATCTTAGGGGTGATCGGTCCCAATGGTTCCGGGAAGACAACCCTGGTCAACCTGGTCACAGGATTTGTCAAACCGGATGCAGGCAAGGTCGTTTTCCAGGGGAAGGATATTACAGGGATGATGCCCCACAGGATTGCAGATCTCGGAATTGCACGGGCCTTTCAGATGGTCAAGCCATTTTATCAGCTCCCTGCGTTTAAGAATATCATCATCCCGCTTTTTTCGCCCCGGGTGAAGAGGTTGGCAGGTGGAAAATACGGTGACCGGGATGCCATTGCCATTGACCTTCTGGAAGAAGTTGGATTTGAGCGGGACTCCTTCGTCCCCTTCAAAGTGGCCAGCGTGCTTCCACATGGCTACCTGAAGAGGATGGAACTGGCCCTGTGTTTGGCCTTGCGGCCGGAATTGATCATTCTCGACGAACTCTTCTCAGGGCTTAGCATGGCAGAGGTGGCAAGTATTCTTCCCATTATTGATAAATTGATGTCCGAGAATTTAACGATCATCATGATCGAACATCGGCTCAGAGAGCTTTTCAGGATCTCGAACCGTGTCATTGTGCTCAATTACGGAAAGAAGATTGCCGAGGGCCTTCCAAAAGATGTGATGGAGAGCGAGGAAGTGAAAAAAGCCTACTTAGGCTCAGAGATGGAGTAACCCCACCTAACCTCCTCTTATTTTAAAGGGAGGGACGTACTCCCCTCTTAAATTAAGAGGGGGAGAGGGGGAGTTACTTTTAGCGATTGGAAACCTTTAGTTCATTGTAAGTGATACCAATCCAATTACGAGACTGTAAATAATGTTAGAAGTCAAAAACCTCTTAGTCTTTTATGAGAATGCCCTGGCGATCAATGACCTGAGTCTCAAGGTGGACAAGGGGCAGATGGTGGGGGTGATCGGATCGAACAGCGCGGGCAAGACGACGCTGATGAATACGATCTCAGGCCTCATCATTGACATGAAGATCAAGGAAGAGCGGAGAGGTGGAGAGAGAATCACGGTCATGGGTGAAGTCATCTTTAACGGAGAGACGATCACATTTATGGAACCTTATGATCGGGCGAAGAAAGGGATTGCCCTCTGCAGGGAGCGTCATCCCATCTTTCCGGAAAGCGATGTTCTGGAGAACCTCAAAATCGCGGGATATTTGGTGAGCCGCTCTGAATTAAAAGAACGGATAGATTTTGCATTTAATCTCTTTCCAGCGCTCAAGGACCTGAAAAGCCGGCGTGCCGGGTTTTTAAGCGGCGGTGAACAGCAGATGTTGGCGATTGGCATGGCTTTGATGATCAAGCCCGTTCTCTTATTGTTGGATGAACCGCTTCTGGGATTAAGCCCGGCGATTCAATCGAAATTGGTTCAAGCGATTAAGAACATACAGCAGGAGATGGGCATCACAACGGTCATCAGCGAACAGTTTGCCCGCCCCATCCTTCCGCTGATTGATTACGGATATATCATTGAAAACGGAATGCTTACCCTGACGGGGACGGGTACAGAACTGATGGATAACCCGGAAGTTCGTGCCGCATATTTTGGAGTATAGAGAAGTGAAGAAATCCTAAATCCGAAGCACGAAATCCGAAACAAGCACGAATATTCAAAATTCAATGACCAAAACATATATTCACAACTGAATAAGCCTTATTGAAAATTTGGTCATTTGGATTTGTTTCGAAATTCGATATTCGGATTTCGAATTTTCGAAAATGTGATTTTTAATTCCTCGGAGGGACTTTAGGAGAATATGAATCACCAATCTCCAAAGACCATCATCGAAGCTTTTGAAAGACAGGTCGAAAAATATCCTGATAAGACAGCAATCATCTTTCTTGGGACCAAGATCACTTACGCGCAGCTGGGAGAGTATGTAAAGAGATTTGCTGGCGGTCTTTATCAGACTGGCGTTCAAGAAGGGGAGAAGATGATTATCTATATTCCAAACTCTCCCCAGTGGGTGATCGCATGGTTGGGGATACAGAAGACAGGAGGCATTGCTGTTCCCATTACTCCCATCTATACATCCCATGACCTTCAATATATTGCCAATGACAGTGGGGCAGAAACTGTCATCTGTGCTGACACCAATTATGGATATGTTCAGAGGGCCATCGCTGGAGCCAGCATCCGAAGGATCATTGTGACCAATGTGGTAGATCTGCTTCCGTGGTGGAAGAGGGCCTTCGGAAAGGCGTTTGATAAGATTCCCTCTGGCAAAGTATCAAAGGATGACAAGACCTATCTCTTCAGAAATTTAATTAACCAAACCTACGCTTATACCCTGACCACGAAGCCCAAAGAAGATGGGATTGCAGAGATCCTCTATACGGGCGGGACAACTAAATTCCCAAAAGGCGTTCCCATCACCCATGATCTCTTCATGGAGAGTGCAGAGGAGCAGTTACGGGTGAGTACCCCTCTCTTTCCCCTTGAGGAGAATGTGATTCTTGCAGGCGCTCCCCTGTTTCACATCCTTGGGCAGGCCTGTGAACTTGCCACGCTCTGTTTCGGGGGGACATTGATTTTACAGCCCAAGGTCAATCTGGATGGGATGCTGGAGACGATTCAGAGGTTTAAGGCAAAGACCTTTGTCGGTGTGCCTGCACTTTACCGGATGATTCTGGAGCATGACCGGGTAGATTTCTATAATTTACAATCCCTTCAATACTGCTTCTGTGCAGGTGATGTGCTGCCGATTGAAATCGGAACCCGCTGGTACGAAAGGTATAAGAAACTCATTTTCCAGGGTTACGGAGCAACCGAGACCTGCGGAGGCGTGACCATGTGCCCGGTGGATGTTGAAAATCCGCCCAAGAGTATGGGCCTTGTCGTTCCGAGCAAGAAGGTTAAGATCATCAACCCCGACACCCTGGAGGCTGTTCCTCTTGGGGAACCAGGAGAGCTGGTCGTTTCTTCGGATCGGATGGTGAAGGCATACTGGAACAAACCCGAAGAGACCGCAGTCTCTTTTATCGAATTGGAAGGCCGGAAGTGGTATCGCACAGGCGATATCGTGTCACAGGATGAAAAGGGCTACCTCTACTTTGTTGACCGGACTGTGGACACGATCAAACATAAAGGCTATCGGGTCTCCGCCTCGGAGATCGAATCGGTCTTGCAGGAGCATCCAGCGGTCATCGGAGCCTGTGTGGTGGGCGTTCCGGATCAGGATGTGGGAGAGAGGATTAAAGCCTTTGTCGTCCTGAAAGAGGATATCAAGGGTATTACCGGATACGATCTGATCAAATGGTGCCGACAGAAGTTGGCTTCCTACAAAGTCCCCCAATATATCGAATTCCGCGACATGCTTCCCAAATCAAAGGTGGGCAAACTCTTAAGGCGTGAACTCCGCGCCGAAGAACGCAAACGCCACGAAGAGTAAAAAAGAACCTCTAACATGTCAATCCGGTCCCGGTCTTTATCGGAAGAATCCAGTCCTGCTTTTGGTTGAATTGAGATCACTGGACCTCCTTTTGGATGAGTAAGGTTTTCAAGAATTGTTTTTCTTTTTTAAGATTTTCAAAACCTTAAGATCTTCGAGATCCTTTGGCCTTCCAGCCGCCTCCTTCATCAGGATAATGTCATATAGAGAGGCATAATAGACCTTCTCTTTTCCAAAGGTTCCAGAAATCTTATTTTCCCATACCTGATCGAACGTTACTCCAGAAACAAAAGGATGAATATCTGTTTCGACCAGATACTGCCTGATCAAGACTTTTTTGGTCAGTAGATCTTCAAGGGTGATATCGCTGATGTCATAACCAAAATCACGGAGGGCAACGAGGACACGATTTGCATTCTGAGGTTCGGGGCGGATGAAAAGGTCAATATCGAGGGTTGCCCTGGCATAACCATGGGGAGGGAAGGCAGTTGCTCCGATAATGACGTAATCCACTTTATGCGCGTTTAATGATCTCAAAAGGTCTTCGATGTCCATGTTCGATCATCTGCTTCAACATTTCCCTTGATTTTTCTCGCATCATCTTGAACCGTTCCTCAAATGTCAACGAAGCAAGGTAATCAAGCTCAAACTCAAGCTCCTTTTCCTCATCGTCCACAGCCAGTTTAAGAACCTTTGCCTTTTTTACCATCAACTTTATTCTACCAATTTCGAAGGAGAATGGCAACGAAAAATTGGGGCAATGTTGTCAGCCTTTATGCCTGCTGAAGTTTATCCCGTATTCGATACAGGGCCGGAATGACGGCTCCGGTTGTGGCGATTGGTTCGCTTTCTGATCTTCTTCTTCGGTTCAGCCATGTCAATAGGCGGGGCATCCTTTTCCATCTCTTTTGCTTCTCTGAGAGAACGAAGATCATGGTAATTCTCAAGTTCCTCTTTAATTTTGAGAAATGCCTCATATGGTAAACCCTGTTAGAAAAGTTTCGCCCTTCTAACGGTATAGCTCACACCCCGATAGAAGCTGAGCTTCACAGGGACAAAATTTAATTATGACAAAACCGTGGCTGCTGCAGCAGCCACAATCTCGAATGCCCGATCCAGATCAAATTCTACAAAATCTTTGGAACGCAATACTGGTTTCAAACGAGGCTCAAGTTGAAGTCGAAGGGTATTCAAACGATTTCCGGAAACGTCAACCGGATCATTTCCGGGTATGTTGAGCTTACGGCGAATCAACTGGATGAAATCGCTGTCCTTCGGGTGAAGGCCAAGCCTGCGTACGGCATAATCAATATCGAAAAAATCCCTGATGGCTGCCTCACGCCGTGACAAGGCGGCGCGAAACTTCTCGGCCATAGCTTCTGCCTTCGAAATGCACTTCATAGATACGGGAGCTAGAAGCGGCTTGCCGGAAACCGGATCAAGCATGATCGTCCGTGCTGGACCATTCATCACGGGTGTTAACAAAGGCTCTCGAAGGCCGACTTCGATCTTAATGATCTCCTCCTGCCGACGAATCAGTGAAAGATAACCCACAACAGCAATATACTGGGTGGAGTTGTTTGCTCCTTTCAATGGATGAACCAGACGAAATCTGGGAAGCCGTTTGGGGAACTTTTCTATAGCCTGCTTGAGCGGTATTGCCTGCTTGCTCCGCTCAGCTCGCTGTGCGTCCACAGACATTGGGATGACGAAATCCAGGTCTTCACTCAAGCGATAGAAGTCAGAGTGTACCTTGGCCAGGCACGTTCCCCCTTTAAAAACGAGCTTGTCGGTTACCTGCGAAAGGTATTCGAGCAAAACTGTGCAGACATAATCTTTCTCAATCAGTAGCGGTGCGAACGTTGTCACCTGTGAGGTAAACCGCACCGATGCCAGAAAATAATCAGGGTCTTCCCACAACTGCGTTGTTTGAAGGTCAGGCTCACTCATTCAGCACCACACCCCAGCGGCGGTTGGCGATTCCCCGTTTGGGTTGCGTTGGAATCCACGGAATGAGACTTGTTGACGGTTTCAAGGCTCGCTCCAGCTTGCGAAGCAGCGATTCTGGTATGCCTTCACGCTCCAGTAAGGCCCCCATGCGGCGGATCGTTCCTATATCACCGTAGCGCAGCGTGCATTTCACTAAGGCCGATGCACTTACCCTTCCGGCCTTCAACTCACGGGCAATCCATTCATAGCCTCGCGGGATACCATTGAATCGCGACCAATCATATATCGCGTCCACCAGGGATCGTGTTCTGGAAGCATATATTGCTTTCTCTCCCTCTGCCATAGTAACCTCTTCAGTATCACCCAGCCGGACATCCGCCACTTTGATCAAGGCTATATCCACAGCCCCCACCCGGCGGTTACCTGAAAGTCTGTTATTGTAAACGTAGATCCGGTTGGGAATCTGATCATCAAACCCATAAAGATTGAAGGCATTCGGTCCGCAAATCTGGTAGCGTCCTTTCTTATCCTTCATCAGAACGTTCAATACTTCCGCCTCGGTCGGCGTCCATGCCCCGCCCAGTGGCAGGCGCAACGGAACGAGATACAGGCCCTGTTGCAACCGAGCGATCAGCCCGCCGCGTGCCAAACGGCTCAACAGTTTCCGCTCCTGATCCGGGGAGAGGCGCAATACAGAAGACGTCAGATCGCCGGCGCGGATGGTTCGTTTCTGCCGCATCTGGACATAGGCAAAGAATTGTGTCTCGATCCGTCCCAGTTTCTGTTTCATGTTTGTATTGTATTTCATTAATAATACCCTGTCAAGGTATTTATTAGAAATACTATACTTACCTCTACTTTCCCATCAGGTATATTTTCAAGGTGTTCGGGCGAAGGTGGTCTGAACCGACCTGTCTTCAATATGGATAAGTGAAAAAATTCAGAGGAAAGTTTTAGAGTAGTTTGAACACATCCCTGTCGGGTGTTGGTACGACAATCGTTCTGGCTCTTATCGTTTATCGCTTTGATAGAATCAAGATAGGATGCCCCCTCTACAAATTACACTTGTTCATGGGTCATTCAAAACATTCAGCAACATCCCACCCACAAGCGCTATACAGAGAGCCCGAGTCTTTCTCTTATTGCTGACTTCAGGATTTTGAAGTTTTC
>OGCL01001368.1_pt1 | contig 21068 bp, 18 predicted proteins | sample 1570041 | NCBI WGS metagenome assembly OGCL01 (sample SAMN06266162, study PRJEB24511) | hot springs metagenome | isolation source: Hot spring water | place: South Africa: Limpopo | collected 2015-06-22
CAAACAAATAACTTGGCTTTTTGGTCGGATCTTGCCAAATCGCATAATGCCGTCTTTCACTGGCATCACCGGCTTCGATCAGGTTGCCGTTGGCGAGTAAGGTTGGGTATTTTTGGTCGGCCTCAATCCGTGTGGTAAACACACTCAGCACATCGGGACGATCAGGAAAAAAAGTAATTTTGCGGAAGCCTTCCGGCTCGTTTTGGGTCACAAATAAATCACCTGCTTGATACAACCCTTCAAGCTGGGTGTTGCTTTCGGGATGAATCCGCACTTGAGTCTCGACCACACACTGATCAGGTGCACCGAAAATGGTCAGGCTTTCGCGGTCGAGTCGATACTGGTCGGGACGTAACTCCTGACCATTCACGCAGACTTCGAGTAGCTCTAAATCACGCCCCAACAGCACCAGCTCGCCCATCTGCTGCCGCTTCATCACCAGACTGCTATTGACCAACGTGCCATTGGCAAAAATCGAAATATTCAGATTGACCGATTCGACCAGATAAGTCGGCGGCTGATAATCTTTTAGGTAGACAATCGGGTGGGCGTGCTGCGCGTCATCGGGTTGGGTCGCAATATTCATAGATCATCCTAAAATCAATATGGCACGAAGATAGAGTGTAGCGGGTTGAGTCATCTGTAACAGCGAACCGCTTACAGCAGATCCGTGTCTGTGATAGTTGGGGTTGTGGCTGGATCATTCAATGCCAGTGCTTGTAATACAAATGGCAATACCGCCGCTGAGTCATGCATCACCGCGTCACGGATCAATTGTGATGGCGCGTGGATGATTTTGCCAGTGAGGGCTTGGGCAAATCGCGCCAACACCTGCTCGGCGGGCTGACCTTGCGCCAGTTGTTGCAGGGCTTTATCTAACTCTTGTTGTTTAAGCTGTTCGGCACGCTGTCGATAGCGCGCAATATATGGCCCCACTTCGCGGCTACGCTGCTGCTGCATCACTTGCGCGGCCAGCTGGCTGACCATCACTTCGGCTTCGACTGCGGCCTGACGACGCTGCGCCAGATTGCCTTCGATCACACTTTGCAGATCATCCACGCTGTACAGATACACATCATCCAAGCGAGCGACATCCGGCTCAATATCACGCGGCACCGCCAAATCGACCATCAACATCGGCTGATAGCGGCGTTTTTTTAAGGCGGCTTTGACCATCGGCAAATGAATCACCGAATGCAAACTGCCCGTGCAGCTGGACACGATATCAGCCCGATGCAACACCTCAGCAAGCTGTAAAAATGGAACAATTTCAACCTCGACGCGATTGCGCAACTCAGCCGCCAATTGCTCCGCCCGCTCAGGGCTACGATTACACACCAGCAAGCGACCCACCCCTTGATCGACCAAGTGCCGCGCCACCAAGGCATTCATCTCACCGGCTGCGACTAGCAACGCCGTGGTATCAGGCAAATGGCTAAACACCTGCTTGGCCAGCTGCACCACGGCAAAGCCCATCGACACCGCTTGTGTGCCCACCGCAGTTTCGGTGCGGACTTTTTTGGCAGCATTAAAGGCTTGCTCAAAAATCCGGCTTAATGCAGGACTGACCGCCCCAGCATCGCGCGACTGCTGCAGGGCAGCTTTGACCTGACCTAAAATCTGTGGCTCACCCAGCATCATCGAGTCTAGGCCACTGGCGACCCGCATCAGGTGAATCAAGGCGGCTTCTTGTTCGTGTTGATATAAGTGCGCTTGCAGTTCAGCAACCGACAGACGACCAAACGCCGACAACCATTCCACCATTTTTTCTGGATGATCAGTCAATGCGTAGATTTCAGTACGGTTGCAGGTGGATAAAATCACCATATCGCGTGCCAGTGCTTGTGTACAGGCGTGTTGCAGCGCCAGTGCTAACCGCTCTGGCGTAAAGGCCACGCGCTCGCGTAGCGCGACAGGAGCTGTCGTATGGCTAATGCCCAGCGCAAAGAAACCCATCGTGCGTCTATTGCCACCGACAAATTATGATATTGTGCGCGATACGCCTCACAAACACAAACCCCAACACGAGGGCAGGAGGACTTTTGCGCAACTGCTACGCTCGGCTAGTCGCCATCTCAAGACAACGACTCTGTGCGGTGTTGCTGGTTTGTCTGATCAGCGGACAGGCCGCAGGGCAGCCGCATTTTCTGAATTTGTTGACAGCAGAACTTGCCCTGTCACGCGGCCAAGGCTTGTACGCAGCACAACTTTATCGACACGCCGCGTTGCAAAGCCAAGCGTTTAATGTGTTAGACCGCGCCCTGTTTATCGCACTCGAACAACAACAATTTGAGATTGCCTTAGAAATCGCCAAGCACTGGGTAGAAGTGCATCCCGAACACGTCCCCGCCCTATTTTATCTGGCACACCTGTCACTGCGCCTACATGACTATCCGCTGGCCGCCAAAACCCTTGACCGCGTGCTCAGTTACGACCCAGACGCTGCGCTTGATCGGATCTTGGAGGGTATTTATCCAGACAGTGCCGAAGATCGCAACGCACTGCTGGCTGCGCTACAACAGCTTGATAGCCGCAACAATCCGTCACTGCTGGTCATGAGCGCGGGTCTGCTGTCAGATAACAACCAACTTTCGGAAGCATTGGCCAAGGTTAATATTGCGTTGCATAAACGCCCGCAAGTCACTGCGTTTATTACCTTAAAAGCCAACATCCTGATCAAACAACAGCAACACCAAGCAGCGCAGCAATTTTTGCAACAACAAGTGCGCAATCAGCCACAAAACAAAAGTCTTGGCATTTTTTATGTGCGTTATCTGCTTGGTCAACGCTTACAACGCGAAGCATTAGCGCAGTTAGACAAAATGACCCGCCAGTGGCCGCAAGACGGTGAGATCGTGCTGCTCGCTGGTTTGGTCAGTATTGACCAGCAACGCCCACTTGATGCCGAAAAATATCTACTGCAACTGCTGACCCAAGAAGCCTATATTGATCAGGCTTACTATTATTTAGGGATTAATGCCGAACGGCTCAACCGGCCAGAAGTGGCTGAAATTTATTTTAAAAAAGTTCAGCAAGACGATCTGTATCGCCAAGCACAACAAAAACTCGCCCTCCTACGGGTGGCATATGGGCGTTTACAAGAAGCGTTGGCTGCATTGACTCAAGAGCGGGTCGATCATCCAGAACAAGCCGGCTTCTTATATCTGCTACAAGTCCAACTGTTGACCGAAAACCAGCAACGCGAGCGCGCCCGTCAACTGCTGGATGAGGCGATTAATAGCTTACCAAACCAACCTGAACTGCTGTATAGCCGCGTGCTGTTGTTGGCACCAGAAGATCTGGCGCAGGCCGAACGCGACCTGACCCAACTGCTCAACCTAGAACCGGACAATCCAACCTACTTAAATGCCTATGCCTACGCACTGGCCAACCAAAATCGCAACCTCGAAAAAGCCCAACGCTTGGCCAGCCGTGCTGATCAACTTGCACCGAATCAATCGGCCATTTTAGACACACTTGGACTCATCGCTTTACAACAAAACCGCTTAGATGACGCGGTTATTTTGCTGACACGCGCCTATCAACTGGATGCCAAACTGAATATCGGTCTACGCTTGGCGCAAGCCCTACAACGCGGCAAGCGTGAACCAGAGCACCAGAAACTCATACAAGACCTACGACAACGTTACCCAAATGAACCCAGACTCACCGCCAGTCCTTTATTGCCACGCAATGGCACGTTACCATTGTCCCTGCCTGCTCAGACAATTCATGCGCCGTCGATTGCCAACAATGCGCCCTAGCACCGTCTCATAGCACTGTTTCACAGCACTGCCCTCTGGCACTGTATTGACCGCCACACCTGATGTACGCTTTTAATGAGTATCCGCGCCATGCTGCTTCACACCGTGACACCCCTAAAACAATACGCCTTACCGCGTCTAGCAGTCCACACACCACTCTGGATCGGGTTACTGTTGAGCATCAGCTTAACTGGCTGCCAACAGTGGGTTAAACCTACCGTGCCCAGCGCAACCCACTTACCAACCAGCACACCAACAGCGATACCGACACAATTTCAACTGACGGGTAAAATTGGTGTACGCACCCCGCAACAGTCTGGCAGCGCGTTTTATGCGTGGGGGCAAGAAGATCAGCGTTTTGCGATTGAACTGAGTGGCGCACTCGGCATCGGACAGACCCGTATCGAGGGCGGCAATGGAAAATTCAGCTTGGAGAACAGCAATACCGGCTACCTTGAAGCCGATACGCCAGAAGCCTTGCTGCAACGTGCAACCGGTTGGCAAGCACCGATTTCACAACTGCCGCGCTGGGTCATGGGTGTTGCCATCGCAGCAGACAGCCCTGCCACCTATGATAGCCAAATGCGCTTGGCCACTTTAAGCGAGCAAGGCTGGCAAGTGCGCTTTGACTATCTCGATACCAGTCAGCCCAAGCGCCCGTCACGCTTGGTGATGACCCAGCCGCTGATCGACCCAGCAGGACAACCCGCTGGTGAAAACCGCGTCACCTTAACCATCCAAACTCGCCAAGAACGCTGATCGCAAAACAGCATGAAACCAACCAGAACAGAGCCGCCATGACCCTAACCGCTCATTTGCCTACATCGCTACGTCTGCCTGCACCGGCCAAGCTCAACTTGTTTTTGCACATTACTGGCCAGCGTGCCGACGGCTATCACAATCTTCAGACTATTTTTCAACTGATTGATCGCTATGATTGGCTGACCTTTCAACTCAATGACAGTCAAGCCAACGACAGCGGTGAAATTGTGTTTAGCAGTGCATTTGATTTAGAGCCAGCCAGCAACTTGATCTTGCGCGCGGCAAAATTGTTACAGCAGCACAGTGGCACCACACAAGGTTGCAGCATCCACCTAGAAAAACACCTGCCCGTCGGTGGCGGTGTTGGTGGTGGCTCATCCGATGCAGCCACCACCCTGATCGGCCTCAATCATCTGTGGCAGCTGGGCTACTCACTGGCTGAACTAGCACAGCTTGGACTGCAACTTGGCGCGGATGTGCCGGTGTTTATTTGGGGACGCAATGCGTGGGCAGAAGGTGTCGGGGAATCGATCACGCCGCTAGATCTCCCCGCGTCCGCCTATATTGTGCTCAAACCTGATTGTTTTATCAGCACTGGTGATCTTTTTTCGCAGCAACTGTTGACAAGGAACACGCCAGTCACTACATTTGCCGCCTACCAAAGCCAGCCTGCACTGTTTGGCAATAACTTTGAGCCAGTGGTTCGACAGTTGTATCCAGCAGCCGCCGAAGCACTTGATTACTTATCAGTGTTTGGGCACGCCAGATTGACCGGAACAGGTGCTTGTGTGTTTATTGCTGTGACTCCCGCGATGAACCCACAACATATCCTCGACAACGCGCCCTGTGCAGGGTTTATTTGTCAGGGTCTTGATCAGTCGCCTGTGCATCAGCAGCTTGGTTTACTGGTGACGTGTTAGGGGTATCGCCAAGTTGGTAAGGCACCGGATTTTGATTCCGGCATTCGTTGGTTCGAGTCCAGCTACCCCTGCCATATTCCGTTGATTAATTCCTCCTTCTCCTGAATTCATTAGGGTGTGTCATGCCCAATCTTGTCGTTTTCAGCGGTAACGCGCATCCTCAGCTTGCTCATCGTGTGGTCAGCCACTTGCACATTCCATTGGGTGCTGCTTCGGTGAATCGTTTTTCTGACGGCGAAATTTCAGTCGAAATCAACGAAAACGTGCGTGGCAAAGATGTCTTCATCTTGCAATCGACCTGCGCCCCGACCAATGATCACCTGATGGAGATCTTGGTGATGGCAGACGCACTGCGTCGCTCAAGCGCAGGTCGTATCACCGCAGTGATTCCTTACTTTGGTTATGCACGGCAAGACCGCAGACCGCGTTCGGCACGGGTTGCGATCACCGCTAAAGTCGTCGCGGATATGCTGACTACCGTCGGGATTGACCGCGTTCTGACGGTTGATTTACACGCGGATCAGATTCAGGGGTTCTTCGACATTCCGGTCGATAATATCTACGGCTCGCCGATCCTGTTGGCGGATCTTAAGCAGCAAAGCTACGAAAACCTCGTGATCGTGTCACCAGACGTCGGTGGTGTGGTGCGTGCGCGCGCCGTCGCCAAGCAACTCGGTGATACCGATTTGGCGATTATCGACAAGCGCCGTCCAAAAGCCAACGAATCACAAGTCATGCACATCATCGGTGATGTGGCCGGTCGTGACTGCGTGATCGTCGATGACATGGTGGACACGGCTGGCACGTTGTGTAAAGCCGCTGCTGCCCTCAAAGAACATGGGGCGCGTCGTGTTGCCGCCTACTGTACCCATCCGGTACTGTCTGGTGCTGCGATTGACAACATCAAAAACTCTGTACTGGATGAACTGGTCGTCACTGACACCATTCCACTGTCAGAAGCAGCCTTGGCACTGGGTAAAATCCGTCAAGTCAGCCTGTCTGGCATGTTGGCCGAAACCGTACGCCGCATTAACAATGAAGAATCCATCAGCGCGATGTTTGATCTGATGTGATGTAACAACGGGGTCGGTTCGCCGATCTACTCAAGCCAGACTGGTCGCAAGTCTGGCATTTTTTTAGACCGATGAGGTTTCATCATGAGCAACAATTTTAGCCTGACTGCACAAGTTCGTGATCTGCAAGGGAAGGGTGCGAGCCGCCGCCTGCGTCACGAAAAACTGGTTCCTGCCGTAATCTACGGTGGCCATGCTGACCCACAATCGATCTCTGTTCAATTCAAAGATCTGGTCAAGTGCTTGGAAAGCGAAGCGTTTTACTCACACATCCTGACCTTGGATGTTGCTGGCAAAACTGAAAGCGTCGTATTAAAAGCCCTACAGCGTCATCCAGCCAAAGGCTTCCCAATGCATGCTGATTTCTTCCGCGTCGTCGCCGATGAAGAAATCACCATGCGCGTTCCACTGCACTTCTTGAATGCAGACACCTCAGTCGGCGTGAAGCAACAAGGCGGCCAATTCTCGATCATCGCCACCGATGTCGAAGTGCGCACCTTGCCAGCCAACCTGCCAGAAGCAATCGATGTCGATGTTGCTGGTCTGGAACTGGGTCAAACCCTGCACCTGTCAGACATCAAACTGCCAAAAGGTGTTACCCTGACCGAATTGGCACTGGGTGAAGATCACAACTTGGCGATTGCCAATATTCACCACATCGAAGGCGCAGCCGAGTAAGGGTGCGTTTGGTGAGTATCTCACTGATCGTCGGGCTGGGCAATCCGGGAACGGAATATGCCCAGACCCGTCATAATGCTGGGTTTTGGTATGTTGAACGCCTTGCCCAGCGCTACGGTATCAGTCTCAAGTCAGAAAGCCGATTTCATGGCCTGACTGGTCGTGGCCAAATTGAAGGCCATGATGTACGGCTGTTGCTGCCGAGCACATTTATGAATCGCTCCGGCCAAGCCGTTGTCCCGATGGCGAAGTTTTTTCAAGTTTCCCCTGCACAACTGCTGATCGCCCATGATGAACTCGATCTGGCCTCTGGCGTGATTCGACTCAAATCTGGTGGCGGACATGGTGGACACAATGGCTTGCGCGACATCGTGCCGCATCTCGGTGCAGAATTTCATCGTCTACGGATTGGTATCGGTCATCCAGGTCATCGCGACAAGGTCACCGGCCACGTGCTGGGCAAAGCCCCTGTGGCGGAGCAAGCGTTACTTGACCAAGCCCTCGACGAAGCCTTACGCCTGTCTGATCTGATCATGGCAGGTAACATCCCCCAAGCCATGAACCAACTGAATCGTTTTGTGGCCAGTTAATCGTTTTTGACCTGAACAGACATTGCGGTTCGACCAGAATCACGGCAGAATGTCGCCCGCTTGCAACTGCGTTTGGCCGGATTGGCTAGATTTGTTATGCTATGGCGCACCGTTGACCGCTTACCGCAACGACGACGCGCTCTACTGTTACTGGCTCTACTCCCTTGGAGGCTACCGCCATGCAAACCACCATGCTGAAATGCAAAATCCACCGCGCTCGGGTGACACACGCCGAACTCCACTACGAGGGTTCTTGCGCGATTGATGGTCAACTCATGGATCTGGCGGGCATTTTGGAATACGAACAAATCCAAATCTACAATGTCTCGAATGGCGAACGCTTTACCACTTACGCGATTCGCGGTGAAGAAGGCTCTAAAATCATCTCGGTCAACGGTGCTGCTGCATTTAAGGCCAACGTCAGCGATATCATCATCATCGCGGCATATGCCAACTATGACAGCCACGAGTTGATAAACTTTAAGCCTAAACTGGTCTACTGTACTGAAGACAACAGCGTGTCGCACACCAGCAACGTGATTCCGGTACAGGTTGCCTAACCTGCACGCTGTATTAAAAAACCGCCAACTGACGCTCAGATTGGCGGTTTTTTTAATGGCTTCGTACTGGTCGTTGCGGATGATACTTCGATGTTTAACCGGCGCTGCTAAACTTTGCCGCCCGTAACCACGCAAACTCAAAACTTGCCACTGCCAACTCATACAGGCGTTGTTCAGCTTGTTGCCAGACCCGATCAACCTGAGCAGCGGATAGTGCCAGCCCTGACTCGGCACAACGCTCAGGGTGACGCTGACAGATGCGTAACGCCTCATAGACTTGCCGACCTTGTGACGCTTGATCTGTCAGACGGATCTGTCGACTGGCCAAAAAATCGCTCAACCGTACAGCATCTTTTATCGCGACCAACGGTAAAATAATTTGATCGAGTTGCTGGTCTAAGCGCAACCAAATAAAGTCACGCTGCGCAGTAGTATAACGATTCCAGTCAATCACCTCGTGGCTAAAACGTCGACAACCGCGACAAACGCTATCGCCAAATACTGTGGAGCAACGCCCCAAACAAGGCGTCAATGCCGTCATAGAAATTTGCATACATTCACCGCAAAAAATGACTGACGAACAGCACCCGTGCTGACTCGCAAACCGTTAAACTATAGCCCGTTTTACATTTGGAGTATGACCGCCCATGAGCCAAGCTGCCGACCACACAACCCCTGCACAAGCAATTGTAAGCCTCGACCAAGCATGGACAGTTGCTGCATTGTATCAGTTTAAGCGTGTTGAACAGCCAGAATTACTGCGCGACCAGTTACAACAACTGACCGAGCAACTGCTGACCTGTGGCACGCTGATCGTGGCCGGCGAAGGGATTAACGGCACGATTGCGGGCAGTCGGACGGCGATTGATCAAGTCCATCGGTTTTTGTTGGATGCTGGTTTTGATCGGATGGAATATAAAGAATCCAGCAGCAGCGAGCGGCCGTTTCGGCGCATGAAAGTCAAACTCAAAAAAGAAATCGTCACCCTCGGCGTACCCGTCGAACCCCGCGAGTTGGTCGGCCACTACCTTGACCCCGCCGAATGGAACGATCTGATTCAGCAAGACGACGTGCTGGTGATCGACACCCGTAACCGCTACGAATACAAAGCGGGAACCTTTAAAAACGCGATTGATCCCGAAACTGACAGCTTCCGTGAGTTTCCCGAATACGTCAAAACCCAACTGGCCGACGCAAAAGATAAAAAAATCGCCATGTTTTGTACCGGCGGGATTCGCTGTGAAAAATCCACCAGCCTACTGCTGCAAGAAGGCTTTCAAGAGGTCTACCACCTGAAAGGTGGTATCTTAAACTACCTCGAAAAGACTCCAGCCGAGCAAAGTCTCTGGCAGGGTGAATGCTTTGTATTTGATGGTCGGGTCGGTGTGCAGCACGGCGTTGAAGAAGGCCACAGCAACATGTGCTTTGGCTGTGGCTGGCCGCTAACCCCTGAAGAAATGGCCGCGCCCAGCTTTGAGCGTGGGGTCAGCTGCCCGTATTGTTTTGAGCAGACCACTGACGAGCAAAAAGCGCGCTATCGAATGCGCCAACAGCAATTCGATCGGCAAGTGCCACCGACTGAACTCGATCGTAAGTTACAACAGGTCAAATAAGCAAATAACGACTCACCAAAAAAACGGCCACTGCTGATCAGTGGCCGTTTTTGTTTTTTATCAAGGCTGATTTAATCGTTCGGAGCATGATGCAACAAGTAGAGCTTGGTCAGGTTTTCGGGGATCTCACTGGCCATCTCGTCCATCAGATCGCCATTACGTCGCACACTTTGTAGCTGTGCATCATCTTCGTCAATCCCACTAAACACCATCATCGGCAGGGTCAACATGCCGACCGCTTCCTCATCAACATCATACCAATCATGCTCTTCATTTAAGAACAGCGCATCAATAAAGCCAATCGACCAATCGCCCAGACTCGACTCGACATCAGCTTCTTCGATCTCAAACGGCAATTCAATGGTGTCTTCGTTGGATAGGGTCTGCAAGATTTCTTGCTGCCATAGGTGGATCTGCTCGATGATCTCGGCAGGTACTTTGCCGTGATTGCCGTCAAACAAATGTGACAACCAATCCCGCAATGCAGGCCCAACCACAGTCGCGCACAAGAAGCCGTGAGTGGCCGCAAAATCTAAACCAAACTCGTTTTGCTCACCGTCGAGATAGTCAAATAAGACATCTAGGTTTAGCGCAGCCATGAGGAAATTCCTTCAATCAATAATGGATGATACTGTAGCAAATCCTAACCGAATACACATGACAGTTCGTGTGTGAATCAAGAGAAAATCAAGCTCACCAGCGACCTTTTAATCCTCATCGTCTATCTCATCAAAGTCGAAATCATATTCTTTTAAGCGACGCTGCAAACGCTTTTCTTCCAACAAATCATCAATCAGACGACGCTTGGTTAGCGAGTTTTTATTCAACGCCTTGCTGGTTTCTTCCGTATCAAAAGATGCGTCATCGTCACTAAAGCTGTCTTCAAGCTCAAAATCTTGGCCACCTGCACTCGCCACGAGTGTTCTCCTATTTGCGACGTTCTTGCGGCTATTTAAGGCGGATCGCTCAAAATGTCAAGGCGTTTAACAAAAAATGAGCCATCCTGTCATGATGGCTCGTTTTTGAAGGATGCAAGTTGACGCTGCTACATACAGCACGACTTAAAGAGCGGTTAAGGTTCCCGCTAAATGTGGCTTACTCGACTTGGCATCTGACAAGCTAAACACGGTCTGTTGCTGTTGTTTCTGTGCTAAAAACTCGACTTTAGCAGGCAAAAATACCGGCAGCTTAAACTGCACATCAGCACGATACGCCGCAGGCAGATCACCCAGCTCGGCTAGGCAACGGGCTTTTGACCATAAGCCATGTGCAATCGCCTTCGGAAAGCCAAACGCTTTGGCGGTGATGGCATGCACGTGAATCAGGTTAAAGTCACCCGATGCCATGCCGTATCGGCGACCAATATTTTCGGGTACTGACCACACCACTTGCTGATCACCCGCTTGTGCGATGGTTTTTTCAGTGCGCTCAGCGGCAGGTGCTGTGCTACCGGCTGCGACTTTTTGCCGCATCAGATAAGTGGTACTGCCCTGCCACACCAATTCAGCGCCGATTTTGGCCGTCATGATAAAGTCAAACTGCACACCTTTATCATGTGGCTGCAATTCGCCAAACTGACAGGTCAGCCGTAGGGTTTCACTGCTGTTGATTGGGCGATGCTGGGTCACGCTGTTGCGGATATGTACCAGACCGATAATCGGAAACGGAAACGCCTCATCGGTCATCATGCTCAGTTGCAACGACTGCCCAAGCACCACCAGATAGGTGGCCGGTACGTTGCTGTTGGTGTTAAAGCCACAGACCGCTTGATAGCGTGCCAAATGCGCGGGGTCGATCTTGAGTTGATCGACGATGTATTCGGCGGCTGGCAGTACGGTCGTACCTTTGCTTGGCTTTTTTAATAGTGAAGCGATCACTTTACCATAGGCGACATACGGCTTAGGCAATTGATCAAAATGACGAATGTTCATGCAATCACTCTCAACAGGTTAGAGGCACAACAGGTTTAGCATCCCTCACCCCAGCCCTCTCCCCTTTAGGGCGAGGGAGTCCCTGCTCCCTATGGGAGAAGGTTAGGATGAGGGGGAGATCAACTCCAGTTACGCGCCGATCAAGCTTTGACCACAGACGCGCACCACGTTGCCGTTTAAGCCATTTGAGGCTGGGCTGGCAAACCATGCAATTGCTTCGGCGACATCGACCGGCTGGCCGCCTTGCTGCATCGAGTTCATGCGACGGCCGGCTTCACGAATCGCCAAAGGAATCGCGGCAGTCATTTGGGTTTCGATGAAACCTGGGGCGACGGCGTTGATGGTGACACCTTTTTTCAGGGTCGGAGCAACCGATTGCACCATGCCGATCACGCCAGCTTTTGAGGTGGCGTAGTTGGTTTGACCCATGTTACCGGCAATCCCGCTGATCGACGACACACAAACGATGCGTGCGTTGTTGTTCAGAGCATCATTAGCCAGTAGATAGTCGTTGATGCGCTCTTCGGCAGACAGGTTGATGTTCATCACCAAGCCCCATTGCGCGTCTTTCATGTTGGCAAGGGTCTTGTCACGGGTCACACCGGCGTTATGCACAATGGCGTCTAGGCCGCCTTTGGCTGCGGCAAATGCAGCGATTTTTTCACCAGCTTCGAGCGCAGTGATGTCCAGCGGCAGTACGCTACCACCGATTTCACCAGCCACACGCTGTAGATCCGCTTCTTGGGCAGGAATGTCCAAACAGATCACATGTGCGCCATCACGCGCCAGTACGCGAGCAATCGCTTCGCCGATCCCACGACTCGCGCCAGTGACGAGTGCCGTTTTGCCGTTCAGTGGTTTTGCCCAGTCGATTTTGACTGCACCGGCTTTTTTGCTGACGCGGACGACTTGCGCAGAGACATAAGCAGATTTTGGCGAAATAAAGAAGCGCAGGCTTGATTCAAGGTTATTTTCTGCGCCTTCTGCGACATAAATCAGCTGAGCAGTCATGCCTTTTTTGAATTCTTTAGCAACAGCACGCACGAAGCCTTCTAGGGCGCGTTGTGCAGTGGCTTGCTTGGTAGACTTGCAGTTTTCTGGAGTACGACCCAAGACGATGACCCGACCAGACGCTGACAGTTGACGCGCAATCGGATTAAAGAAGTTGTACAACTCAACCAGCTGCTCTGAGTTTTCGATGCCTGATGCATCAAACACAAAGGCTTTAAAGCGTGATTCTTTGTCGCCGCTATTAAAAGCGCGTAGGTTCAGACCGGCTTGTGCGGCAGTTTGTTGCAGTTCAGGGTTGTTACCGGCGTAGGTATCGGCATGAATGGCTGCCAATACGTCGCTGATCGCAGCCGACAGCGTACTGTTGGGTGCAGCACCAAACAATACTGCACCGTTGACTACCGGCTTGCTGGCGTCGTAACGCTCCAACTCAATCGGCATCGGCAACCCAAGGTTTTTCACCAGTAGTTGACCAAGGGCTGAATTGGCAAAAGCCTGATAACGGTCGCTCATAGCATCATCTCGCACAAAGGAAGTGAAAAAAATCGAAGGGTGAACCACCCATTGCCATCAATATGCCTAGCCTATTGAACAATTTAGACTGGACTGGCATCAACGGCTCATGAGGTGCAACCACTGATTTGGCATGTCGATCCAAACAAACCACATCTGAGATGCTCAAATACGGCACTGGTCTGGAAACCTGCGGCAATCTTAGCAGAAGCCTAAACCAAGTGGACTTGTCAAGTTGCCTAAACTGTAGGGCAGTCCAGCCAATACATGTATCTGACTTTGTGGTAAGGTTGCGACCTTGAAAACTTTTTGAGCCTGAAGAGTTGTCTATGAGCCAGACCTCAAACGATCAACCCGATCTGTCGGTAACAGCCACCGACGACAGTACGCCTGCCCCGACCCCACGTCGTCGCAAGAGCAGCACGACTGCCGCAAAACCGGTGCAGCGCAGCCGCAAATCTGCATCAGACTCTGTCACACCTGATAGCAGCAGCACTGCCGCTCCCCCGCGTACTCGCCGCACTGCCAGCAAAGCAGCCACCAGCAGCACGCCGACTTCAGCCCCAGCAAAAAAACAGGACGCTACCATGAGCAACCAACCTAGCATTCGCCGTGTCGCCATTTTGGGCGGCAATCGTATTCCATTTGCACGTTCAAATGGCGCGTACTTTACGGCATCTAACAGTGACATGCTGACCGCTGCCTTAAATGGCTTGGTTGAGCGCTTTAATCTACAAGGCAAACGTGTTGATGAAGTGGTTGCTGGTGCAGTTCTCAAGCACAGCCGCGATTTCAACATGACCCGTGAGTGCGTGCTGTCAACCAAGCTTGCGCCAGAAACCGCAGCGATGGACATCCAGCAAGCCTGTGGTACTGGCTTGCAAGCTGCGTTCATCGTCGCCAACAAAATCGCGCTTGGCCAAATCGAAGTCGGCATTGCTGGTGGTGTCGATACCACCTCTGACGCGCCGATTGCGTTTGGTAACAGCCTGCGTCGCACCCTACTGACCCTGAACATCGCCAAAACTGGCAAAGATCGCCTAAAAGCGCTGACCAATATCAACGTCAAAGACCTGATGGATGCACCAAGCAACGGCGAGCCACGTACTGGCCTGTCGATGGGTGAGCATCAAGCGATTACCGCACTGGAGTGGGGCATCACCCGCGAAGCACAGGACGAACTGGCCGCAAAAAGCCATCAAAACATGGCACGTGCCTACGAAGAAGGCTTCTTTGATGACCTGATCAGCCCATTTATGGGTGTCACCCGTGATACCAACTTGCGCGCTGACAGCTCAGTTGAAAAACTGGCCAAGCTAAAACCAGTGTTTGGTAAAGGCGAAAACGCCACCATGACCGCAGGCAACTCCACTCCGCTGACCGATGGTGCATCCTGTGTGCTGCTGGCTTCAGAAGAGTGGGCAAAAGCCAATGGCCATGAAGTGCTGGCCTACCTGACCTTTAGCGAAACTGCTGCGATTGATTTCTTGGGCAAAAAAGAAGGCTTGCTGATGGCACCTGCTTATGCAGTGCCGCGGATGCTGGCGCGTGCTGGCTTGACCCTGCAAGACTTTGACTTCTACGAGATCCATGAAGCGTTTGCCTCACAAGTGTTGTCGACGCTGAAAGCATGGGAAGATCCAGCATTCTGTAAAGAGCGTTTGGGCTTAGATCAGCCACTCGGTGCAATCGACCGTAACAAGCTGAACGTCAACGGTTCTTCACTGGCGGCGGGTCATCCATTTGCGGCGACTGGTGGTCGTATCGTCGCCAGCACAGCCAAGCTGCTGAACCAAAAAGGTTCAGGCCGCGCACTGATTTCGATCTGTGCAGCGGGTGGTCAAGGTGTCACCGCGATTATCGAAAAAGCTTAATCACGCGTTAACACGCTAAAAAAAGCCCTGACTCGTTGTTGAGCAGGGCTTTTTTATTGCGATTGTTTTGGGAAAATCTGAGACCGATCTTGAGATGGTTTGGTTGCGATGCTGGCGGCGATTGTGTTTTAATCCGCGCCAAGCCGGTCTTGTATCAGGCTGATCAATGCGCCCTTAGCTTAACTGGATAGAGCAGTTGCCTCCTAAGCGACCGACGTGGGTTCGAGTCCCGCAGGGCGCACCATAAAAAACAGGAGCATCATGCTCCTGTTCTTCTAGCCTGATCAGGTATCAACTCATCGGTTTTAATGCGCCAACTTTGGCATTTTCACGCTGTGCCACCTCACGCGCCGCCAAGCGGCGGAACCATACGGTCACCGCGGAGCTAGTCAACACAATAAATAATGAGTACAGCACCGGCACTAACAGCACTTGCTGCTGCATGCCGCCACTAAACGTCAGCGTCACGATCAATACACCCAGAGGTCCGTTTTGAATACCGGTTTCCAGTGCAATGGTGCGGCTACGACTACTGTCTTGCTTAAATAGCCGAGACAGACTGTAACCCAACAACATGCCAATCAGACCTAAACCAATCACCGCCAAATACACCGACAGTGCAGTCTGACCCAACAACTCATAGTTACGCGGAATCCATGTCACTACAAGGAATAAAATCACGCCAATCCCGAGCATACTGCCGATCAGCTCAATGCTTGCGCCGATATTTGGGTTAACCTTACGCAAGACCATGCCAATAATCGTCGGCACCAAGAGCACCACTAGCACCTGCGCGACATTCGAGGCCGGAATCTTAAAGTCACCTGAGATACCCGATAGACCAGAGTAAAATTCCAGTAGCGCAGGCACAGCGAGCAATGCCACCAGCGAGGAGACACTGGTCATCATGATCGACAGTGCCAACACCCCTTTACTAAAATAAGCAAAAATGTTCGATGTCGTCCCACCAGGCATACAGCCCATCAGCAGCAAGCCCATCGCTAGCGCAGGTGAAAAGCCTAAAATCAACGCCAAGCTAAACGCCAAAAACGGCATAATCCCGTATTGGCACAGCAGCCCGACCAGCACGCCTTTGGGCTTGCGAAACGCAATCAAAAAGTCGCGGTAGGTCAGTGACGCGCCCATTCCCAGCATGATGACCATCATCATCAAGCCTAACAGTTTGGTTTCAAAATCTGTCAGCATGTTCGTCTCCGATTAGGTCAAGATGCTTTTGCCGAAAATTCGGCTTTGATTTCTGCTTTGAGATCCTTACGCAGAATCTTGCCAATCGGTGACTTGGGCAAGTCATCACGCAGCACAATTTCTTTTGGGATTTTGTAGCCCGTCAACACCGTTCTACAATGTTCGATGATTTCTTGCGGGCTAAGATCGCCTTCAAATTCTGGATTTTTCACCACATACGCGCGCACCGCTTCGCCTGATTTTGTATCGGGCATGCCGACGACGGCGACTTCGAGCACACTGTCCAGCATGCCAATCGCATCTTCGACCTCATTTGGATACACGTTAAAGCCCGATACCAAAATCATGTCTTTTTTACGATCGACAATTTTAAAGTAGCCCTCCTCGTCCATCACCGCAATATCGCCAGTGGCCAGCCAACCGTCCTGAATCACCAAAGCGGTTTCATCCGGACGCTGCCAGTAACCCTTCATGACCTGTGGACCTTTAATTAAAATTTCACCCGCCTCACCCACGGCAGCAGGCTGTCCATTTTCAAGCACTAAGCGAATCTGCGTGTTCGGTGCAGGAATCCCTATCGTGCCCGCCTTCGCAGCAGCACCCAATGGATTAAAACTGACCACCGGCGAGGTTTCGGTCAGGCCATACCCCTCCGCAATCGGCGTATTGGTGACTGCTTGCCAACGTTTGGCAACCGCTTGATGTAATGCCGTACCACCAGCAACCGAGGCTTTTAGCGTTTTGGGTGGATAAGCAACAAACCACTCTTCGTTGAGCAGCGCGTTATACAGGGTGTTGACGCCGGTAAACCACGTAATCGGATAATTTTCGATGGCACGTTGTAAGTTTTGGATCGGGCGTGGACTGGGGATCAAGATGTTGCGTGCACCAATACTGTAAAAGCCCAACAGGTTCACCATAAACGCAAAGATATGGTACAGCGGCAATGCAGTCAGCACACACTCGGTGCCTTCTTCCATATGGCTGCCCGTCATCGCAAACATCTGCTGAATATTAATCAGGATATTGTCGTGGGTCAGCATCGCCCCTTTGCTCACGCCGGTTGTGCCACCGGTATACTGCAATACCGCGACCTGCTCACCACTAATATGCTCCCAATACACTTTAGCATCGCCCGCGCCCAAGGCTTGCCGACCGTGATACAACGCTGCTTGTAGTCGAATGTGCGGCACCGTGATTGGTGGTAACACCTTACTCCAGACCTTCTGCACACCACGCACAATCGCTTGTGGAATTTTTGGAAAAAATTCAGGCACACCCGCCACGATCACATGTTCAAGGCCAGTGGCTTCCATGACCTCGGGCAGCTTGTCGGCGAACATATCGACAATCACCAAGGCTTTGACATTGGCGTCCTTAAACTGATGAATCATCTCACTGGTGGTATACAGTGGGTTGGTATTCACCAGTACACAGCAGGCTTTGATAATCCCAAATGCCGCCACCGCATAGCTCAGGCTATTTGGCAACTGAATCGCAATACTGCTGCCTTTGGGCAAACCCAGCGTTTCGCGTAGATAACCGGCAAATGCATCGGACAGCTGGTCAATCTGTGTAAAGCTGAGTGAACCATTCATGCCATTTGGCACGACGCAGGTAAACGCTTGCTGATTTGCGTAAGTCTGGCTCGACTGACTGACCAACTCAGCCAAATTACGAAACCGTTTTGGTGGAAGTTCGGGCGAGATGCCCGCTCGTTGATACGCGACATGCCACGGTAAGGCAGGCGTGTTTTGTGGATGTTCCGGATAACTCATTCCTGTTTTGCTCCCTGTGTCGTTGCAAATCCTTCGACTATTATGGTGCAGTGCTGCATGGCTGCTGACCGATTGGCGCAGCCCATGTCGCGCTTGCTTTGGCAATATAGCACGGCTGTATAAAATCTATTCAAGACTGATCAGTGCAAATTACGCCCAGATGACCTACTTCCGCTCACCTTGCTGAACAGATGTCAATCATCATTTAGTCTAAACATGCCGTCTGAACGACCAGTTTGCCAATCAAACTTGTTATCTGATACAGATTCACCGATCATGTGGCCGAACATGTACCACACTGACCAGCAGCTTGCCGAACACCGGCGATTGGGGCAGATTCACTGGCGAATCCTGCTGTGTACTGACACACAGCTTGGCGTTTTTATGGAGCTTTTCACATGACGCATAAATTTCAAATTCAGCATGATGTGTCTGAATTTAGTGTTGACCAATTTCGCAGCGCACTTGCTAATCCAGCATTTCATGCCGAATTAGCCGAAAAGCTACCCGGTACTAATGTCGTGATCTCACGGTCAGAATGCATCGACAATCAATATTACATGCTGCGTGAATTGAACCTTGAAGCCAATATCCCCAAGCTGGCACAAAAATTCCTAAAAGACGCGCTGCGTATTAAGCGAGTCGAAAACTGGAACCTGAACAGTATGACAGTCGAGCTGACCTTTGTGCTCAACATGCCTGCCGAATTCCGCTGCCATGGCAGTATCGTGCAGCAAGGTCAGCAAGTGTTCTTCAAGCAGGATTGGGAAGTGGACGTGCGGATTCCGCTGATTCACGGTGTATTGTCGCGGCATGCAGAAGAAGAAATTCGCCGCTTTAACACTATTGAAGCCGAAATTTTTCAACAGTTATTAAAAAAATATAGCTAAAGCCAAAAAACGTCTCATCGTGGTTTGCCGAACCACGATGAGACTCAACATGCTCAACCAACTCTGTCCTACACCACGCAATCCCGAGCAACCTTTCGGCACTTGGACGACCAGAATATTTGCAATTTATACTGATTCATGTTTTATTTTTAGCCACCACACTGATCATCAGCAATCCAATAAGCCGTCAGTCACCTCGGTCGTGTTCTAATTTCTGTTGATACCTTATTTTTGTCATATGATTTTTTGTATGCATCAAACGCCAATAGACAGGAATCATGCCGCACCACAAACGTAGGCTGAACTAGGCTTTTAGTCGAGGTCACTATGCGATATTTCAACGCCAATCGAGCATTAAAAACCCTACTCACCGGCATCACACTGACGCTCATCAGTGCTTGTGGTGGCGATGACGCTGCCCCGCCCAACCGAGGCGACTCCACCGCAACACCCAAACCACCCGCTGCTTCCACCAGTGACCTAACCAAGCACGATTGTAGCCAACTCAAACTGACGCACTCCCAAGCCGTTCCGCTCAGTGAACTTGGTTTACTCAACCTGCCCAAATCGCTGCTTCTCGACAACAAAAATGGCGGCGCATATCTGCAATATCGCAATGGCACACGGCATAATCTGGTGATGAACTACTATCCTGAGTATGACCAAATCACCGTCAATGTGCCGCTGATCGACAATCAGTATTTTTCGGATCAATCCGCACAGCTTTTTGTGGTCGATGGCGACGGGAAACTGCTCTGCCCCGCCCAGAACATCACCATTCAAGCCCTACCTGCCGCGCCGAGCGACACACTCAGCAAAACTGTTGCCCAAATTGGACAGCAACTTGAGCAACAACGCCAAGCCCTAGGTGCTACCCGAGCGGCGCTGTCGCTGGAGAGTACAACGCCTCTTACCCCCGAAGCCTATGCCTTGGCTTTGGCGTATTATGCGTACGACGCACCAAGCAACCCAAACGCGCTCACCAACATTGTAGACGGGACAGCAGCCATTCGCCAAAACCAACAGTTTGACCCTGATCTGTTTAACCGCTTGCTGGCTGCCAGTGGCTTACCGACACTACTCGGCCAACAGCCGCTGCCTCCCATTGTGGCAAAATCCGCCATACAGGCCAAATCTGGCGCGGCTGGCTTTAATCTTAAAGCCGATATCCCAGATTTTGAAACCCTCAAGCAATACATGCAAGACCAACAAAAGGCCGAGACACTGGTTGACCCCAATAGCATGTTTAACAGTGTGTTTAATGATGTGGCACTGGCCAACTCATTGGGCAGTCTGGTGACAGGGCCTTATGGTTTAGCGTTTGGTAGCGTGCTGTATAGTGGCAAACTCGCACTCGACTACCGCGCCAATCTGTATCCATCAACCATCAGCGACTTGGACATGGACTACCAAGCACGGATTGAACACGAAGATGACGCAACCATTTATCAATATGACAACATTAAACTGGTCGCACAAAGCAACGGCTGGGATATCACCTACACCTTGATTGATGGCGTGCTGACCTTGGCAGGCGGCGCGCGCGGCATCTCCGCAGTAGCACAAGAAGGCCGTGCCGCGGGTCAAGCCATCTCGCGCGTGATTCCATCTAAAACCCCTGCCAAAGACGGCTTGAGTCTGGGTGATACCCTGCTTGATGCTAGCCGTGCCGATCAGATCCAAACTGGTGCAGAGGTCGTCTCTAATCTGAGCAGCCGCACTGATAAAAACCCCGTCACAGGTCTCGTCAGTATCCCACCGTTTGAGTGGCGTGATATTGCGATTCGCTCCGATCAGTTTGATGCCGTTGAAGTACGGCAAGGTCTAGCAGCCACCCCTGCCATTCAAATCACCGATGCAAATGCAGGCCAATACCGCGCCATCCACGACGGTACAGCGCTGTTG
>OGCL01001369.1_pt1 | contig 21056 bp, 22 predicted proteins | sample 1570041 | NCBI WGS metagenome assembly OGCL01 (sample SAMN06266162, study PRJEB24511) | hot springs metagenome | isolation source: Hot spring water | place: South Africa: Limpopo | collected 2015-06-22
GGCGCTCGACCTGCTGCGAGCTGTTCCTGGGACGGATCGGTCACCCCGGCTACCGCGAATACAACTTCTCCCCCAGCACGGCCTGGCAGGCCTATGACTTCGCGGACTACCGCAGCGCACGCCGTCTCCCCGCCGTGCAACCGCCCCGCATCGCCTGCGAGCTCGAGCCCGATCGCTTCGAACTCGATGTCGTGCTCGCCACCGCCGATCTGCCGGGGTATCCCCGCCTGCGGCTGGGGTTGACCCTCGTCGTCGAGGCCCGCGGCGGCGCGCTGTCCTACTGGGCCCTGCATCACCCCCTGCCCGAGCCCGACTTCCACCACCCTGCCGCCTTCACCCTCGATCTCGATCTCTCGCCATGAAGACCGGCCTCGACCGTCTGCTCGCCGAGCCCGCCCTGCGCCGCCCCCTCCAGGACCGACGTCTGGCCCTGCTCGCCCACCCCGCCTCGGTCACGCGCGAGCTCACCCACGCCCTCGACGCCCTGGCCGCCCTGCCCGACCTCAAGCTCACCGCCGCCTTCGGACCCCAGCACGGCATCCGAGGCGACAAGCAGGACAACATGGTGGAGTCGCCCGACTTCGTCGACCCCGTGCATGGCATCCCCGTCTTCAGCCTCTACGGCGAGGTCCGCCGGCCGACCGCGCCGATGATGGACGGCTTCGACGTGCTGCTGGTGGATCTGCAGGATCTGGGCTGTCGCATCTACACCTACCTCACCACCCTGCGCTACGTCCTGGAGGCCGCCGCCGCCCAGGGCAAGAGCGTGTGGGTGCTCGACCGGCCCAACCCGGTCGGCCGGCCGGTGGAAGGGCTCACCCTGCGCCCGGGCTGGGAGAGCTTTGTCGGCGCCGGCCCGCTGCCCATGCGCCATGGGCTCACGCTGGGCGAACTGGGCCTGTGGTTCGTGCGCAGGCTCGAGCTCGACGTGGACTACCACGTGGTGGACATGCAAGGCTGGCGGCCCGAGGCCGCGCCCGGTCACGGCTGGCCCCTTCAAGAGCGCTGTTGGGTCAACCCCAGCCCCAACGCCCCCAACCTGTGGATGGCGCGCTGCTATGCCGGCACGGTCATGCTGGAGGGCACCACCCTGTCGGAGGGCCGCGGCACCACCCGCCCCCTGGAGCTGTTCGGCGCGCCGGACCTCGACGCGCCAGCCCTGCTTGCCGAGATGCACCGGCTCGCGCCGGAATGGCTCACGGGCTGCCGGTTGCGGCCATGCTGGTTCGAGCCCACCTTCCACAAACACGCGGGCCGGCTGTGCGCCGGGGTGCAGATCCATGTCGAGGACGGCGTCTACGACCACACCGCCTTCCGGCCCTGGCGCCTGATGGCGCTCGCCTTCAAGGCCATCCGGCGCCTGCGCCCCGATTACCCCCTGTGGCGCGACTTCCCCTACGAATACGAGTACGACCGCCTGGCCATCGACCTCATCAACGGCAGCGAACTGCTGCGCGCGTGGGTGGACGACCCGGCGGCAACGCCGCAGGACCTGGAGGCCCTGGCCACTGCGGACGAGGCGGCATGGCGGGAGGAGCGTGAAGATTTGCTGATCTACCGGTAGCCCACACCAGGCATATGCCGCCGCGCCGGTATGCCGCGTCTTCCTGCCTGATCGGTGCGGATTGCCAGCAGTGATTTGCTTCTGGTGCAATCCATTCAGCTTTTCACCAGCCCTTCGCGCACTGTCGGATACTTCAGTCGGAAACGCAGTTCCTGCTTGATGCGCCGGTTGGCGAGCCGCCGCGACTCGGTGAGAAAAGAACGCATGGCCGGGGTGACCGCGGCCATCACGGCGTCCTTAGTCAGACGTGGCGGTCGGGGCAGGCCGAGGTGATCGGCCACGACGTCGAACCAGTCGCCCATCTTCAGGCCGCTGTCATCCACGGCGTTGTAGACGCGGTTGGGTCGGCCCCGGAACAGGGCGGCAATGGCCAGCCGGGCGAGGTCCTCGGCGTGGATGTGGTTGGTGTGGATGTCCTCCTCGGGCCGCACTGCCGGCAGCCCCTTGCGCACGCGCTCCTCGGGCATGCGGTCTTCAGCGTAGATGCCGGGGGCGCGCAGGATGGCGAGCCGCCGGCCGGTAGGCCCCGCCCAGCGCCGCAACCGACGTTCCGCGTCCGCGCGTCGCTTGGCGCGGGCATTGTGGGGACGTGTCGGCCGCGTCTCCTCCACCCGCTCGCCGCCACAATCGCCGTAGACCCCGCTGGTGCTGATGTAGACCAGGGTTCGTGAGCGCAAGCCCTTGTTTCCATGGCGATACGTATATCCTTTTAGGCCGCCGCGGGCATGGACACGTGCTAGACTACTCCGTCCCAGACTGGCGATGAGCCGCTGGGTGCGCGGATCCGTATCGCCTGCCGCGGGTGGCGGGGCGAAATGCAACACGGCATCCGCGAGCGAGGCCAAACGGGCCGGGCCGGCGTGTTCGTCCAGGTCGCCGATCAGCGGCACCACGCCGGCGGCGCGCAGGGCAGAGGCGCGCTCGGGATTGCGGATCAGACCGTAGACCCTGGCGCGGCCCCGCAGCAAGCGGGCCGCGCGCAGACCCACGTCGCCGCAGCCCACGATCAGGATACGCATCATTTGAGTCTTTTGAGAGGGTAGATCGGATGTCTTACCAGGTGACCCTACAACCCAGCGGCCATCAGTTTAGCGTGGAACAAGGCCAGACCGTCCTCGAGGCGGCCCTGGACGCCGGCTTCGCCTTGCCCTACGGCTGCCGCAACGGGGCCTGCGGCGCCTGCAAGGGCAAGGTCCTGTCCGGCCGGGTGGACTATGGCGAGGCCCAGGAGGGCACGCTCACCGCCGAGGACAGGAAACAGGGCTTGGCCCTGTTCTGCTGCGCCAGACCGCTGGAGGACCTGGTCATCGAGGTGCGCGAGGTCACCGCCGTCAAGGACATCCCGGTCAAGACCCTGCCCTGCCGGGTCGAGCGCCTGGAGCGGCTCTGCCACGACGTCATGGGCATCTGGCTCAAGCTGCCCTCCAGCGAGCGGCTGCAGTTCCTGCCCGGCCAATACATCGACTTCCTGCTCAAGGACGGCAAGCGGCGCAGCTTCTCCCTGGCCAATGCCCCGGAGGATGACGCCCTGCTGGAACTGCATGCGCGGCACGTGCCCGGCGGCTTCTTCACCGACCATATCTTCAATGCCATGAAGGTCAAGGACATCATGCGCATCAACGGCCCCCTGGGCAGCTTCTTCCTGCGCGAGTCGGACAAGCCGGCGATCTTCGTCGCCGGCGGTACCGGCTTCGCGCCGATCAAGAGCATCCTCACCCACGCCTTCCACCACCAGGTGAACCGGCAGATGGTGCTCTACTGGGGGGCACGCGCCCTGCGCGATCTCTACCTGCCCGACCTGCCCTCACGCTGGCAACAGGAGCATGACAACTTCAGCTTCATCCCCGTCATCCAGTCGCCTTTGCCGGAGGAGCATTGGACCGGGCGCACCGGTCATGTGCACGAGGCCGTGCTGGCCGATTTCGCCGACCTGTCGGGCTACCAGGTCTATGCCTGCGGCGCCCCGGTCATGGTGGCGGCGGCACGCCGCGACTTCATCGCCCGGGGCCTGCCGGCGGAGGAATTCTATTCCGACGCCTTCGAGTATCAGGGCGGGCCGTCGGCCTGAACCGACGCCGGCACCGCTGCCGGCTCGACCGTCTCCTCCGGCGCGGCCGCGCCGCGATCGAGTGCGCGGGTGAGGGCCTGACGCGCCGCGATCAGTTCGCCCTGGTCGGTCAGGACCGTATCCAGCAGGGCCCTCGCCGCCTGCGCCTCGCCCATGGCCAGGGCGGCCTGCGCACCCACCAGGGCGGCGAGCGGCAGCGGGCTGTGCTCGATCGACTGGCGGGACAATCTGAGGGCGTGGGCATACTGGCCGGCGAGCAGGGCCGCCGTGGCCCGCTGCAGTTCGTCCTCGGCCAGGCCGAGCCGTCGGCGCGCCCGCCAGGACCTGACATCCCTGGGCAAGCGCAGCGTCGTGCGCAACAGCCGCACCAGGAGATAGAACAGGATATGGGAGAGCATCAGCACGCCGAGCACGAGGGCGACCGACATCTCCACCCGCCAGGGGGGAAAGACCACCAGGACATAACCGTGATCGGCCCGCAGGACCAGGATGAAGGCCAGGGCCAGGGCCGCGAGCAAGACGAACCAGAACAGCACGCGCATCAGCCCGCCCCGCCCTCGGTGTCGACGCGCATGCCGCGCAGGGCCTTGATGCTGTCGGTCAGGTCGGCCTCCTGCTGGGCGACGGGCAAGGCCGCCAGCTCGCGCAGACTCGCCAGCATCGACTTGGTGAGGGCGTCCTGAGGGCTGAAATAGCGCCGCACCCAGTCCTGGGCGATGGCCAGATCATTCCTGAAGCCGTCCTCATCCCGGTTGAGCATGGCCAGCCTGGCCGCCAGCAACCTGAGCTTCAGGTTTTCCCTGAGAAACCAGGCCTGCTCCGGCGCCAGCAGGGCAAGATCGGTCTTGTCCACCCGCCGCACGCGCACGAGCTGCTTGAGCTCCATCCAGGTCTCCTGCCAGAGACGCTGCCAGCGGTCCCCCGCGGCCGGTGGCTGCGCGGGCGGTTCGGCGGGGGCCAGGTCCGTGTCCAGTTTGAGCTTGTCCACGTTCTGCACCAGCACGTCCAGGCGGGCGTTGATACCGGCGCTGTCGGCCGCCGGCAACAGCTTGAGCCGCGCGATGTCCCTGCCGATGGCCTCCTGCAGATTGCTGAACTGGGGCTTGCCCAGGCGTGCCAGCCGCGCCTCGGCCGCCTCCAGGGCGATGAGGGCGGCGCGCACGTTGCCCGCCAGACGCAGCTGCTGTTGGGCCAGCAGCAGGGTCTGCTCGATGTCGGCCACCACCCGTTCGTCCTGGCTGCGCGCCAGCTCCTGGTACATGGCGGCCAGGGCCAGTTGCTGGCTCTGGGCCTCCTGGGCGCGGTTCTCCAGGGCGGACAGGCGGGCGGTCAGATCGCTCAGGATGGCGTTGGCCTCACGCGCCGCCGTGCGGGCCTCGCGGCCGGCGGCGTCGAATTCGCCGATGCGCCTGGCGAGCTGCAGCTCCATGTCCTGTAGCCGCTCAAGGGTGTTCCAGGCCACGCCCATGACCGCCAGCACGGCCAGGACGGCCACGACCAGGGCGGGGTTGAGCCAGGCATGACGGGGATGGGGCGCCGGCTGCATGGCCGGATGCACCGCCGCCCGGCTGTCGGAGGCCGCCACACCGTCACCGGCGTTGCCGGCGGGCTGCTTCGCCTGCGTGGCGTCGGGCTGGCTGCCGGGCTGCGTCTCAGGTGTGGACATGGGCGAAATGCTCCGTCAGGGCCTGCACCACGCCATCCTCACCCGCCTGGGTGATGATGGCCTGGGCGATCCCCAGCGCGCGGGCATGCTCGGCGATGCGGGGGTGGGGGACGAACAGCGGTGTACGGGACAGCAGTTTCCTTCCTTCGGGGGTGAGCTGGGCGAGGAGCCCGTCCAGGCTGTCGCGGCTGAAGGCGGTGACGGCCTGGATCCGCCCCTCCAGCCATGCGCGCAGGACCGGCGCGGCGTCCGCATTCGGCAGCACGCGCCGGTAGCACACGGCGTGCAGCACCTCCGCCCCCCGTGCGCCCAGGGTATCCGCCAGCAGGGTCCGCCCCCCCTCGCCGCGAAAGAGGGCGACCCGCCGCCCGGCCATGGTCTGCAGATCGGGTAGGGCGAGCAGGCTCTCGCTGTCCGCGTTGCCCTCGGGCGCGAGCACATCACGCACACCGCGCCGGGCGAGCTCGCGCCCGCTGCCGGCCCCGACGGCGGCCACCCGTACCCCGGCCGGCAGACCGCCGCGCTCGGCGATGGCCGGCCAGGCCTGCTGCACCGCGGTCGGACTGACGAACACCAGCCAGTCGAAGCCTTGCAGATCGTTCACGACCTGGAGAAATCCGGCCATGTCGGCGGGCGGCGCGATCTCCAGCCCCGGCAGCCACCAGGCCTCGCCGCCCAGCTCGACGATGCGTTCCATGAAGCGCCGGGCCTGTCCCTGCGGGCGGGTCACCAGCACGCCGACCCCGGCCAGTGGGAGCGAGGGCTTCACCATGACCCCATGGACCGACTCAGGGCTCGCGATGGACCAGTTCCGCCAATACCCCGTCCGCACCCTGGGCGAGCAGATCCTCGGCCACGCGCTGACCGAGCGCCTCGGGGGCGTCCGTCCCGCCCCAGGATTCGGCGCGGTAGAAGCGTGCCCCTGCCAGATCGGAGACGAAGGCGGTCAGCCTGAGCCTGCCCGCCTCGACGCGGGCATAGCCGCCGATGGGCGCCTGACAACCGCCCTGCAGGGCGCGGCTCATGGCCCGCTCCGCACGCACGCAGGCGGAGGTCTCGGCATCGTCGAGACAGGCGAGCAGTGCCGCCACATCCTCACGCGCGGTCAAGGTCTCCAGACCCAGCGCGCCCTGACCCACCGCCGGCAGGCTTTCCTCGGGCGAGAGCAGGGCGGCGATGCGATGCCCGAGCCCCAGGCGCTTGAGGCCGGCGGCGGCGAGGATGATGGCGTCGTACTGCCCCTCGTCGAGTTTGCGCAGCCGGGTGTTCACATTGCCGCGCAGGGTATCGACCACCAGGCCGGGATGCGCGGCGCGGATCTGGGCCTGGCGGCGCAGACTGGAGGTCCCGACCCGTGCGCCGGCGGGCAGTTCGCCGAGATCACGGTAGCGGGACGAGACGAAGGCATCGCGCGGGTCTTCCCGTGCGGTGATGGCCGCCAGGACGAAACCCTCGGGCAGATCCATCGGCACGTCCTTCATGGAATGCACGGCCAGATGGGCACGGCCGTCCTGCATGGCCTGTTCCAGCTCCTTGACGAACAGGCCCTTGCCGCCGATGCGCGACAGCGGCGAATCGAGGATCTGATCACCCTGGGTGGTCATGCCGAGCAGCGACACCGCCAGACCGGGATAGCGCTCGCCCAGGCGGGCCTGGATGTGCTTGGCCTGCCACAGCGCCAGCTGGCTCTCCCGCGTCGCAATCACCAGGTGCTGCGGCATGTTTGGACTATTCTTGGAACCGTTTGCCAACACGTATGATCCTTGCTCTGGGCTCGACCTGCATGTGAGCGATGATGACGAGATTGCTGGCCCCACTGGCGTGGATTGTAGCATGGGGCGTGACGGCCGCCCTGGCGGACGAGGGCGTTCCCGCGGCGCGCGACTTGCAGCAGGACGGCGCCGAAGCCCGTGCCCGGGGTGCTGCCGTATTGGTGGTGTTCGTCGGTGCCCGCTGCCCCTACTGCGATCTGGCCCTGAACGAGGTGCTCATTCCCACCAGCCGCAATCCGGACTATCAACGCAAGCTGGTCATGCGTCGGGTGCAGACCCGAAGCGGCCAGGCCCTGCGCGACTTCGACGGCAAACGCATCACCCAGGGCGAATTCGCAAAACGGCACGGCGTCTTCCTGGTCCCCACGGTCATGCTGTTCGATCAGCACGGCCAGCCCCTGAGCAAGCCCATGGTGGGCATCGCGACGGCGGACCACTTCGGCTACGAGTTGGACCTGGCCATCGAGGAAGCCCTGGCCAGGATCGGGGCGACGAGCGGGCCGATACCCGCCCAGGCGACGCCGGCGGGGAGCTGAGCCGCTTGCGCCCAGCGCGTCGTGTTCAACCTTGATTCCTCGGTTGACCGCTTAATTGTCTTCGTGAAGCCCCACGATTGATCGACGTCGTGCCTTCGATCACGCCCACCCATTGGGTGAGCCCGCTACACGCCCGCCTACGCGGCTGTGCGGGCGCCTGGCTTTGTCGCTCCTCCTTGCAGGGAGCGACCCTGCGGCGTCGTCGCTTCGCGCCAGACACCCGCACAGCCGCGCCTTCGGACGTGTTCAACCGAGGAATCAAGGATAATCCGCCGATGAACGGCGACACCCCCCTCCTCAGCGTCAGCGAGCTCAACCGCATGGCAAGGCTCAGCCTGGAACGGGGCATGTCCCAGGTCTGGGTGACGGGCGAGATCTCGAACCTCACCCGCGCCACCTCGGGACACTGGTACTTCACCCTCAAGGACAACCTCGCGGCGGTGCGCTGTGCCATGTTCCGCAACCGCAACCAGTTCATGGACTGGGTGCCGGAAAACGGCCTGCGTGTCGAGCTGCGTGCCCAGCCCACCCTGTATGAGCCACGCGGTGAGTTCCAGCTCAACGTGGAGGTGATGCGCCGGGCGGGGCTCGGTGCCCTGTACGAGGCCTACGCGCGCCTGAAGGAACGGCTGGAGCGCGAGGGGCTGTTCGACCCGGCGCGCAAGCGCCCGCTGCCGGCCTACCCGGGGCAGATCGGCATCGTCACCTCGCCCCGGGCCGCGGCCCTGCGCGATGTGCTCACCACCCTGGCACGGCGCTGGCCCCTGGCGCGGGTGCTGCTCTACCCCACCCCGGTGCAGGGCGACGGCGCCGCAGAGGCGATCGCCACCGCGTTGCGCACGGCCGGTGCACGCGGCGAGTGCGACGTCCTGCTGCTGGTGCGCGGCGGCGGCAGCATCGAGGACCTTTGGTCCTTCAACGAGGAGACGGTGGCGCGGGCCCTCGCCGCCTGCCCCATCCCCGTGGTGAGCGGCATCGGTCACGAGACGGATTTCACCATCGCCGACTTCGTCGCCGACCGGCGCGCCCCCACCCCCACCGGCGCCGCCCAGCTCGCCACGCCGGATGCCGCCGAACTCGCGCAGCATCTGCGCCACCTCGCCCGGCGGCTCACGCTGGATCAGCGCCGACGGCTGCACACCCTGGCGCAGCGCCTGGATGGCCTGGCCCAGCGCGTGCGCCATCCCGCCGAGCAGCTCGCCAACCGGCGTCGCCATCTGGACCAGCTCGCCCGGCGGGTCACGCTGGCCCAGGCCGGCCGTCTCGCGCTGGCACGCCAGGACCTGGCGCATCTGCAGGCCGGTCTGCGTCGGGCGCGACCGCGCCCGGATCAACTGCAAGCGCGGCTGCGAGACCTGGCCGGGCGTCTGGCCCGCGCCACTGCGGTCGGTCAGCAGCAGCGCCGGGATCGGATCGCGGCCCTGGCCGCCCACCTGGCCCACCTCAACCCGGCGGCGGTGCTCGAACGCGGCTACGGCATCGTGCGACGGACGGACGGCAGCATCGTGCGCGACAGCCGGCAGCTCAAGGTGGACGAGGCGGTCGAGCTGACCCTGGCCCGGGGCATGGCCGGCGCGCGCATCACCCGACTCATGGACGAGCCAGGGCGGAACTGATCCAGGCCGATACGGCGGCACACAGGTCCGGCCGCAGACAGTCGAAGCGCTCTGCCCCCTGCCAGGACCTGAGCCAGGTCATCTGGCGCTTGGCGAGCTGGCGCGTGGCGGCGACGGCCTGCGCCACGAAGCTGGCGTAATCCGTGTCGCCCTCCAGATGCTCCCAGGCCTGGCGATAGCCGACGCAGCGCATGGAGGGCAGGTCGGGATGCAGCGGGTAGGTCGCGCGCAGGCGACGCACCTCGTCCAGAAAGCCCGCCGCCAGCATGGCCGCGAAGCGCTGTGCGATGCGCCGGTGCAGGACCGCCCGGTCCGACGGCAGCAAGGCGATCTCAAGCAGGCGGTAGGGTAGTGCGTTTCTCGCCCCGCCCAGCAGCTCCGACATGGGCCGGCCGCTGACCAGGCAGACCTCCAGTGCGCGCTGGATGCGCTGGGCATCCGTGGGCCGGAGGCGGGCCGCCGTGGACGGGTCCAGCCGGGCGAGCTCCGCGTGCAGGGCCGGCCAGCCGGCTCGCGCAGCGCGCGCGTCGATCTCGGCGCGCAGACGGGCATCGGCCTGGGGCAAGGGGTCCAGTCCCTCCTTCAGGGCCCTGAAATAGAGCATGGTGCCCCCCACCAGCAGCGGCAACCGCCCCCGCGCCGTGATCTCCGCCATGCAGCTCAGGGCATCGGCCCGAAAGCGGGCCGCGGAGTAGCGCTCGGTGGGATCGAGGATGTCGATGAGGTGATGCGGTACGCGCGCCCGCTGCTCAAGGTCGGGCTTGGCGGTGCCGATATCCATGCCACGGTAGACCAGGGCCGAGTCGACGCTCACGATCTCGACCGGCAGCGTTTGCGCGAGGCAGAGCGCAAGCTCGGTCTTGCCGCAAGCGGTGGGGCCCATCAGACAGATGGCGAAGGCAGAGGTGGCTGACGAGGCGTTCATGTCGCCGTGTCGAGGTCGGTGATGCGCGTATACAGCCTGAAGTCAAGGCAGATCATGGTCAGGCAGGAATAATTCATTCATACTGAATTACTAATCGATAACAACCAGGTTCACGACGCCAGGATGAGCGACGCCCCCACCGACAAGTTCGAGCAGGCCCATGCCATAGCCCAGGAAGCCCTGAACCTGCTCGTCAAGACGCGCATCCCGCCCATCCCGCCCCATTACGCCGTCGGCTATGCCTTCTACGACGGCACGGTGCGCGAGATCCACGACGTCATCGAGGAGCGCCTGCGCGGCGGCCGGAGCCTGGACGAGGACCTGTTGCTGGCGCTCTACGAGCGCTACATCCTGCCCGACGGCTACGAGCGCTTCCGCAGCGTGCGCAGCGATCTCGAGCGCCTGCTCAAGACCATCCTGCAGACCCTGCGCAGCGCCGAAGGCGGCAACACGGAATTCATGCGCGTGCTGGAAGCCAACATCCAGGCCCTGGGCACCGCCCAGGATGCGCCGGCCCTGCAGGCCATCGCCAGCGCCCTGCTCCAGGCCGCCAAAGCGGCCCAGGACCAGAACCGCACCCTGGCCAGTGAGCTCAACGCCGCGCGGGAAGAGCTCAAGCATGCCCACAACGAACTGGAACAGCACCGACGCGCGGCCCTCCTCGACCCCCTGACCGGACTCTACAACCGGCGCGCCCTGGATGATTTGCTCACGGAGCTGTGGACGGCCGCCAGCCCCATCACCATGCTGGTGGCGGACATCGACCATTTCAAGAAGATCAACGACAACTACGGCCATCAGGTCGGCGACGTGGTCATCCGGCAGGTCGCAGACGTCCTGCGCAAGTGCATCCGCGGCGAGGACTACGCCGTGCGCTATGGCGGCGAGGAATTCGTCGTGCTGCTCCCGGAGACGGAGCTCGCCGGCGGGATGCAGGTCGCCGAGCACATCCGCGCCCGCGTGGCCAAGCTCAGGCTGGTGCGCAGACACGACAACCTGGCCATCGATGCCTTCACGATTTCGGTGGGGGTGGCCACGCGACAGCCGGGTGACACCCACGAACAGTTGTTCAAACGCGCGGACGAAACGCTGTACATGTCCAAATCCGGGGGCGTAACCGCGTCACCTCGAAAAGCTGAACCCGACGCGAGTCCGGCTGTCTGCGCGGCACGCACGCAGATCAGACGTAGGACTTCATCGCCCGCCGGCGTCCGGGCCTTTTCTTCTGCACCACCACGCCCTTGACGACCGACTCCACGCTGTCGATGGGGATGTTGGGGTAGAGCGGATTCAGGGGCTTGAGCATCCAGCCGTCCGGGTGTCTGACCAGCTGCCGGAAGATGTAGCGCTCGTCCTCCGCATCGACCCACGGGAGGTAGGCGACCACGTAGGATCCATCCTTGGCCAGGCCCTCCGGCTCGACGACGATGACCTCCCCCGCCTCGAACTCCGGCAGCATGGAGTCGCCCAGCACCATGAGGGCATAGGGCTCGCCGCTGGCGCAGCTGGAGGCCTCCAGATCGGCAGGGCTTCCGCCCGCTTGGCGAATGGGAATGTCGATGGGTTTGCCCCGCAGCGGGGGTTGGTCAGCACTCATTTCACTTGCCTCGCATGAACAGCCGATCGAGGTCGGCCAGGGTCAATTGGAACCAGGTGGGCCGGCCGTGGTTGCACTGGTCGGCGCGGGGAATGCACTCCATGTCGCGCAGCAGGGCATTCATCTCCGGCAGGGTGAGCCGGCGGTGCGCACGTAGTGCTGCGTGACAGGCCAGGGTGGCGAGTAGTTCATTGCGGCGCGCGGTGAGCACCTTGCCCGCCCCGACCGCCTGGATCTCCCTGAGCACCTGGCGTGCCAGCCCCTCGGCATCCGCCTCCTTGAGCAGGGCGGGCAAGGCCCGCACCGCCAGGTGGGTGGGCGAGACCGGCGCCAGCTCGAAACCCATGGCGGCGAGCACCTCCGCGCTTTCCTCCACCGTGGCCATCTCCAGGGGGGTGGCGGCGAACACCACCGGCATCAGCAGCGGCTGGGCCGCCAGGTGCTGAGCGTCCAGGGCCTCCTTGAGGCGCTCGTACAGGATGCGCTCGTGGGCCGCATGCATGTCCACCACCACCAAGCCCTGATCGTTCTCGGCCAGGATGTAGATCCCCCCGAGCTGGGCCAGGGCGTGGCCCAAGGGCGGTGAGGGGTGAGGGGTGGGGAGCGAGGCGTGAGGGGTGAGGGATGAGGGATGAGGCGCGGGCTGCGCCAGGGCCTCGGCCATCATGCCGTAATAGGCGGCGGGTTCGGCGGCCAGGTGCAAGGCGCCCTGTGCATGTCTCCCTGACATGCTGGCGGTCAAGCCTGCCGCACGCGCGCCAGGCATCCCGCCTCTACCCTGTGCACTCGAAGGGGTGGCGGCGGATACCCCTGAGGCCTGATCCCTGAGCCCTGATCCCTGCCGCCCCAGCGCCCGCTCCAGGGTGTGGAAGACGAACTGGTGCACCCCGCGCGTCTCGCGAAAGCGGACCTCGGTCTTGGCCGGGTGGACGTTCACGTCTACGCGCTCGGGCGGCAGTTCCAGGAACAGCACGTAGGCGGGATGGCGCTCATGGTGCAGCACATCCCGGTAGGCCTCGCGCACGGCGTGGTTGAGCAGCTTGTCGCGTACATGCCGGCCGTTGACGTAGAGATACTGGGCATCGCGCCCGGCCCGGCTGTAGGCGGGCAGCCCGACCAGGCCGTGGAGGCGTATCTCCCCGGCCGACGCGTCCACCGTCCGGGCAGCGCGGGTGAAGTCCTCGCCCATCACCGCCATGGCCCGTTCGTCCCAGGCCTGCGGGCCATGACGCCAGATCACCCGTGCGTTGTGGCGCAGCTCGAAGGCCACCCCAGACCGTGCCAGGGCCATGCGGCGCAGGACCTCCTCGCAGTGGGCGTATTCGGTGGCCGGCGTGCGCAGGAACTTGCGCCGGGCCGGTGTGTTGAAGAATAGGTCACGCACCTCCACCACCGTCCCCCTGGCCAGGGCTGCCGGCTCCGGCGAGGACAGCACGCCGTCCTGGGCGGCGATGCGCCAGGCATGCTGCGCCCCCGCGGCGCGGCTAGTCAGCGTCAGCCTGGCCACGGCGGCGATGCTGGCCAGGGCCTCGCCGCGAAAGCCCAGGCTGGCGACCGATTCCAGGTCGGCCAGGGTGGCGATCTTGCTCGTAGCGTGACGCGCCAGGGCGAGGCCCAGGTCGTCCCGCTCTATGCCCGCGCCGTCGTCGGCCACGCGGATCAGGCGGATGCCCCCCTCCTCCAGGTCCACCCGAATCTCGCCGGCGCCTGCGTCCAGGCTGTTCTCCACCAGTTCCTTCAGCGCCGAGGCGGGGCGCTCCACGACCTCGCCGGCGGCGATCTGGGAGATGAGCAGGTCGGGCAGCAGGTGGATGGCGGGCATGCGTCGGCTCAGTTTACCGTGAAAACGGCCGGCACGAGGCACCACCCCTCCTTGTCGCATGGGCGCACCCCAGCCTACTCGCCTTGAGAAAAGTCAAGGACCACCTACCTATCCAGGCCGATCATGACGCCTGGAGACACCGACTCACGAAACCATGTCCAGCATCGCTCACCTCCTGACCGACGACCATGCGCACTGCGACGCCCTGTTCGCCGAGGCGGAAAGCGCCGTCTGTGAACGGCGCTGGGAGGCCGCGCAAGAACGCTTTGCCCGCTTTCGCGCCGCCTTGGATAGACACTTCGCCGCCGAGGAGGAGCTGCTGTTTCCCGCCTTCGAGGCGCATACGGGCATGAGCGGCGGACCCACCCGGGTCATGCGCAGCGAGCATGCCCATATGATCGGCCTGCTCGAACCCATGGCCGTCGCCCTCGAACAGCGGGATGCCGATGCCTACCTGGGCCAGGCCGAGACCCTGCTGGTGCTCATGCGCCAGCACAACCTGAAGGAGGAACAGGTGCTCTACCCCATGTGCGACCGCAGCCTGGGCCAGGACAACGGCCTCATGGCGAGGCTGGAACTGGCTCTGCAGACGCAAGGGTGAAGGACATCCTGGTGGATGCCCGCTGGCTGGAGCCGCCCGAGCCCATGGAACGGGTGCTGGCCGCCTTGGACCGGCGCGCCCGGCGCCAGCGGGTGCGCCTGTTGCTGCACCGTGAACCTTATCCCCTTTATTCGATTCTGCGGCAGATGGGGCTCGCCCATACGGTGCGGCCGCTTCCGGACGGCTGTTACGAGATCCTGATCTACGATCCGTCCGATATGGCGACATGACCCGGCCTGGTCTGTCGTATGAGCAGGCCCCGCCCTTCGGTCTGCCGCTGCGCTTCTTCATCACCGCACCGCTTATCCTGCTGCTGGCTGCCCTCCTCGCCATCCCCTGGTCACCGGCCTGGACGGCCAGCCGATGGTCGCCCGAGGCCTTGGCCCTGACCCATCTCATCACCCTGGGTTTCCTCGGCCAGGTGATGATGGGTGCCCTGCTGCAAATCCTACCGGTGGTGCTGGGCTCGCCCTTGCCCTGGCCACGTCTGACCGCTCGGGCCGGGCATCTGGGGTTGACGTTGGGCACGCTGCTGCTCGTCGCCGGTCTGGCCTGGGTCCATCCGACCCTGCTCCTGTCGGGCATGGCGATCCTGGCGGCGGGGTGGGCACCTTTCCTCTTCGCCGCTGCCGTGAGCCTGGCCAAGGCCCACCCCGCGAGTCCGGGCACCTTGCATACCGTGCGCCTGGCCTGGCTCGCGCTGCTCATCACACTCCTGGCCGGCTTCGCGCTTGCCGGCGAGCTCGCCGGCCTGTGGTCCACGGGCGAGCAGGCCGGGATCACCGGTCTGCACGCCGCCTGGGGGCTGCTGGGCTGGGTGCTCTTGCTGGTGATGGGGGTGGCCTATCAGGTCGTGCCCATGCTGCAGATCACGCCGGCCTACCCCGCCGCCGCGAGCGCCTGGCTTGCCCCCACCCTGCTGACCGGGCTCGTCCTCCTGTCCATTGCCGTCCTGACACCCTTGCCCAGCCAGCCGCTGCTGGATCTCCTGGCCTGGCTGCCGGTGATGGCGGCCATGGCCCTCTTCGCCGGCCTCACCCTCGATCTGCTGCGACGGCGCCGGCGCAAGGTGAGGGACGCCACCCTGTCGTTCTGGCATCTGGGCATGACGAGCCTGCTCGCACTGACCTGCCTGCCGGTGTTGGCCGCAGCTTTGCCCGCCGCGGCTCGGCCACCCTTGGAGACCCTGGCCGGCCTGCTGTTCCTGCTCGGCTTCGCCAGTTCGGTCGTCATGGGCATGCTCTACAAGATCGTGCCCTTCCTTGCCTGGTTTCACCTGCAGACCCAGACCGGGGCGCGTGCCGGCACCATCCCGAACATGAAGGAGTTCGTGCCCGAGGCCCGGGCCCGCCGTCAATACCGGCTGCACCTGGCCGCCGTGCTCCTGCTGCTGCCGGCCCCCTGGCTGCCTCCTGCCTACGCCGTCACGGGCCTGGCCGCGCTTGCCGGCTCGGCCTGGTTGCTGTGGCGCAGCCTGCTCGGCTGTGATCGTCTGTTCAGGCGCTACGGCGGGCAGCTGGGGTAAACCTCAAGCCCTGTCCATGAGGTGCTGCCGCACTTGCAGCAGCCATCTGCCCAGGCCCATGGGCATGGCCTTGGCAACCTGCTCGAGTTCCACTGCATCCAGCATGTTCTTCACCCGCAAGCCCAGGTCGGTATTCCCCTCGATCCGCAGACGGCGGTTGAAGAACAGGGTGTCGGGGTCCTCCAGGCGCAAGGCGAGGCGGGCATAGTCCTCGGCGGCGGCGGAGAACGTGACGTCGGCACTTTCGTTCACCTGAGCGGCGAAGCCCTCGGGGCCGACCGAGATATAGGCCTTGAGTCCGAGATCACGGATGTGGATGCAAAAGCGGCGACCCTTGATGCCTTGCCAATCCAGTTCCCGGAGCGCCGGCCAGGCGGCGAGGTTGAGACTCGCGGCCACAGCCACGGATACCGGCAGATGCGGCAGACGGCCGGCGATCTGCGCCAGCAAGGGCGGTACACCTGGAAATCTAACGGACATGGCGACGGCTACCCCAGAGCATGAATGTCGCCGTGTCCGTTCCCCCTCCTTAAGCCCCTCCCCCCGAGGGGGAGGGGAGCGTCGTGAGTCGCTGTCGCGACTTTCACGATAATGGGTCGTGTAGTCTGATTCATCACTGAAACCTGTCACCTGTTACCTGTCACCTGTAACCCGTACCCTGATGCGTCATCCCTGCCTGCCCGAGCCAGTAGCCGTCGCAAGCCGCACCGGGCATGAGCCGGTCGAGGCGCGTGGCCAGCTCTGCCACGTCGTAGTCGCCCGCCAGCAGATCGCGGAACACCGCCACCATCCGCCCCATGTGCCGGGACTGCGGTGACAGGCGCAGCACGTCCACCCCCGCCAGCTCATGCAAATGGCGGGCCAGGCTGTGCACCCTGCCGGACTGGGTCTGGATGCCGTTGAGGGTCAGGAAGGGCTCGCCTTCGCGGGTCCGCAGATTAAGACCGTCCGGGTGGTCCAGGCACTTGAACTGGCAGTCGTCTTTCTGCAGGTTGTAGTGACGGGCGGTGAAGCAGCGGGCGGAATAGGCCAGAGGCAGCCGGCCGTAGGCGAAGAGTTCGGTCTGCATCCCCGCCGGCACGGTCATGGCCGCGAGCATGTCGCGGCCCATCTCCAGCGGCGGCACCCAGCGCACGGCACCCGATTCGCGCAGCAGGGCCAGGGTGTCCGGGTTGTAGACGTTGAGGGTCGGTCCGGCGACGAAGCCTGCACCGGCCTTCGCCAGCAGCCGCACGGCCCCGTAGTCGTTGGCTTCCACCAGGAAGCGAGCATTGCCGGTGATCCTGCGCAGCGCCTTGAGGTCCGACTCCGACTCGATCAGCGGCAGGGTGGACAGCACCACCTGCTTGCCCGCATCGGCGAGCCGGTCTGCCAGCGCCAGCCAGTCGGGCAGGCGCAGGAGGTGCCGGCGCGAGCACACCGTCTCGCCCAGATAGACGATGTCCACCGGCCAGCCTGCCGCCGCCTCGTAGAAGGCCAGGGTGTCCTCGCGCGACCAGTAGTAGAGCAGCGGACCCAGGCTGAGTTTCATGGGGCTCACTTCCATGGCCGGTAGTACGCCCCGAGGGTATGCATGCTGCCCTCGGAGAGCTTGTTCAATTCGGCCATCCAGGCTGGCAACGCCTTGAATTGCTCGGGCGCGCGTTTCACAGCGTCGATGGCGGCGCGCCACACACGCGTGACCTGGGCGACGTAGGCCGGGCTGCGCTGGCGGCCCTCGATCTTGATGGCGGCGATGCCCATCTTGAGCATTTCCGGCAGCAGCTCCAGGGTGTTGAGGCTGGTGGGCTCCTCCAGGGCGTAATAGGTCTCGCCTTGGACCTCGAAGCGGCCCTTGCACAGGGTGGGATAGCCGGCCTTCTCATGGTCGGCATAACGGTCGATGAGCACGCCGTTAAGACGCGTCTCCATGCCCAGGGGGGTCTGCTGCCAGCGCACGGCATGCCCCGGGGAGCAAGCGCCGAAGGTGTTGGGCGAGTCGCCGCAGGCGTAGGAGGACAGCAGGCAGCGCCCTTCCACCATGACGCACAGGCCGCCGAAGCCGAACAGCTCGATCTCGACGGAGGTGTTGCGCACCACGTTCTCCACCTGGGCGAGCGACAGTACCCGCGGCAGCACGGCGCGCCGGATGCCGAAACGCTCGCGGTAGAACTCGATGGCCTCGTAATTGGTTGCCGAGCCCTGCACCGAGAGGTGCAGGCGCAGCGCCGGGTGGGTCTTCACCGCGTAGGCCATGAGCCCCGCATCGGCCAGGATGACGGCGTCCACCCCCAGCTCCGCGGCCCGGTCCACGGCGTGCTGCCAGCGCTCGACCTGACCCGGCTGCGGATAGGTGTTGAGCGCCATGAGCACCTGGCGGCCGCGGGCATGGGCGTAGCGGAGGCCCTCGGCCAGCGTCGCCTCGTCGAAGTTGAGTCCGGAGAAATTGCGCGCGTTGGTGTTGTCCCTGAGGCCCAGGTAGACCCCGTCGGCGCCGTGGTCCACGGCGGCCTTCAGCGCCGGCAGGCTGCCGGCGGGGCAAATGAGCTGCAACAGGCCCTCATGCGACATGCCGTCTGACCTCCCCTGCCGCATGGGCACGGTGGCCCTGGCGGCTGCCGCGCCGTCGCAATTCCTCGACGACGGCGTTGACCACCGGCCATTTGTGGGCGCACCAGGCGGGCGCCAGCAATAGCCTGGACGGTGCCGTGCCGGTGATACGGTGATAGACCACCTCCCAGGGGGTGCGCTCGATCAGCTCGGCGGCGATGGCCACATAATCCCCCTGGGACAGGGGGGCGTATTCGCCGGCGCGCCAGTCGTTGGCCAGCCGTGTGCCCTTGACCACGTGCAGCGGATGCAGCTTGAGCCCGTCGGTGCCGATGTCCAACACGGTCTCGAGCGTCTTCATGGCATGCCAGCCATCCTCGCCGGGCAGGCCCACGATGAGATGGGTGCACACCGGCAGCCCCATGCGCCGGGCGGCGCGGCAGGCCTGGATGTATTCGCGCAGGCCATGACCACGGTTGACCCGCGCCAGGGTCTCGTCGAAGGCGGACTGCAGGCCCAGCTCCAGCCAGACCTCGTGGCCCCGGTCGCGGTAGGCGGCCAGCAGCTCCAGCACCTCGTCCGGGACGCAGTCCGGCCGCGTACCCACGCTCAGCCCGATCACCCCCGGCTCCCGCAGGGCCTCATCGTACAGTCGCCGCAGCGCACTCACCTCGGCATAGGTGTTGGTGTAGGCCTGGAAGTAGGCCAGGTATTTGCCGGCGCGGGTGCGCCGGGCGATGCCCTGTCGGCCGCTGACCATCTGGGCTGAGATCGGCGCAGCCGCGCGAGCGCTTGGATTGAACGATGCATTGTTGCAGAAGGTGCAGCCACCGATGCCCTTGCTGCCGTCCCGGTTCGGGCAGCTGAAGCCGGCGTTCAGGGCGATCTTGTGCACCCGCTCGCCATGTCGCGTGTGCATCCATTGGCCGAAGGTGTGGACGTAATCCGACAGCTGCATGATTCAGACCCACAAGACAGGAAATGAACCCGTATCGTCCATTGGGATGTTGGCTCTCGATATATCAAGGGGTTGTAGGTCGCCCCTCCGGCCGACGAGGCGGGCTGATAACCGGCCCACCGCCCGATGGACGATCTGGGATAAAAGGATATCACGGTCCTTGATCTACCCCCTCCGGCTCCCTTATGCCTCATGGCCGATCCCGGTATAGCCAGAGCACGAAGAGTGCGCCGAACCAGACCAAGGCCGTCAGGGCAGGCATGTCGGCGCACCTGTAGCCCGCCAGGGGCAAGCCGGCAGCAAAGACGAACAGCAGCGCCCGCACGCCACCCCAGCGGCCGAGGGCGCACAGGGACTGGTCATGCCAGGGCTCCCGCGGGCCCGGCCGCAACCACACGGGGGCGAGCTGGGCAGCCGCGCCGCTCACCAGCGGCATGAGAAAACCGGGCAGGAAGATGGTCAGCGGTCCCGCGCTCGAGCCCAGGCCCAGGCTGCCCAGCATGGCCGCAGCAAGCCCCAGGGCGGCGGCGGTGAGGGGCGGTTCGTTGCCGTGCAGGGCCGAGACGCCGCCACCGAAGAGCCGGACCCAGGCCCGCAGCATGCGCACCAGCACCCACCCCCACAGGGCGGCGCCCGCCCCTGCCAGCCAGAACTGATCCGCCGCCTGGCCGCAAGCCAGCAGGATGCTGCCGCTCAGGGCCCATTTGAGATCATGGCGCAACCGCCTGCCTGCCTCGGGATCCGGCCGGTTCGCCACCGTGGGCATGAGCACCTGCAGGGTGCCGAGGGCGGTGAGGGCGACGAAACCGTATAGGTTGATGTGTACATGGAAGGCACGCAGGGGGCCGTGCCAGGCCGGCAGCAGCGGGATCAGGGCGGCGGCCGCGAGGCCGGCCGCCAGGCAGGCCATGGCCGCCACATACCAGGCCAGGCCCGGATGCGGGCTGCCCAGGGCGGCACGTGCGGCGGCGATCATCCATCGGATCATGAGCAGGCAGCCCGTGAGGGCGAGCATGGCGGCGGGGACGATCCACCCCCACGCCAGCCAGCCCATGAGGACTGCTGCAGCCAGGGCGCCGGCCGCCAGCATCAGCCAGGGCAGCCGGCCCATCCAGGGCCCCGCCCCGCGCCCGCGGCACAGCACGGGGACGAAGTGCTGCATGGCGGCCGTGATCAGGCTCATCACCCCGACCGCCAGCGTAAGATGCGCCCAGAAGGCGGGCGGCGCGAGCCACAGCCTGGGCAGGGCCACCCCCCCGAAGAGCAGGGCCAGGGTGACGGCGAGCAGCAGGATCAGCACGTGTCCGCAAGGGGCGTGGGCTCAGCGCCGGATGAAGTCGGTCATCCCCCCCTGATCGCCCTGTTCGAGAGCGCGGACGTCGATCCCGCGGGCGTCGAAGTGATGGATGCCAAGTGGGCGCGAGTGTACGTGGACGACAGGGATTTGCATTTCGACTCCTGCAGTGACGATGACGCGGGTTCACTGGCAGCCGAGGGCGGCCTTCATCTTCTCGTAGCGCTCGGCCTGGATGCCGTAGGCGATGGATCGGGCCTCATCGTAGCGGCCGCGGTAGACGGCGGGCAGGATCTCCTGCTCGCGGGTGCGCTTGAATGCCTCCCACACCCGCCGGAAGGCGACGGCGCGCGCGGTATCGGCACCGCTGAGGGCGCCCACCGCGCCCTCCAGCCTGGCGCTGGAAGCGTAGACCTCGCGCTTCAGGGCTTTAAGGTCAGCCTTGCCACGGCTGTCCACCATCTCCAGCAACTTGACCCGCGCCGTCAGCATGGCGGCGCAGGCCTCCTCGGTCGATGCGCCCAGGGCCGGCTGGACCAGGCCCGACAGTGCGGCACCCAGCAGTGCGAGGACGCGCAGGGAC
>OGCL01001370.1_pt1 | contig 21053 bp, 24 predicted proteins | sample 1570041 | NCBI WGS metagenome assembly OGCL01 (sample SAMN06266162, study PRJEB24511) | hot springs metagenome | isolation source: Hot spring water | place: South Africa: Limpopo | collected 2015-06-22
CAGGCGAGGTTGAACACCTCGCCGAGAAGTAACGCGCAAGCTGGCCGATCAGGGGCGAGCGAGGCCCGCGTAGGCCAGGAAGCTGCATCTGGAAGCACTTCGATCGTCCTCTGGCACAAAGCTACCGAAGGCATGGGCCGGTCTAATGGATAATCTGGGTTCAAATATGGCACTGTAACCTATGCTTACGCATCTACCTCATGCCGAGGAGTACCCATGCAGCCGAACCTTGCCTCCCCCGTCCTCGCCGCCCTGGCCACCGGCCTGTTGACCCTGCTCATCTCCGCCCGCGCAGCCGCCGTCGAGGTGCGCCAGATCGAACTGCGCACGCCGGGGGCCGATATCCCGCTCTACATCGCGCGGCCCGACGGCCCCGGCCCCTTCCCGCCGGTGCTGTTCATCCACGCCAAGCGCGGCATCGACGAGGCCGAGCAGCGCCACATCCGCGAACTGGCCGGGCAGGGCTATCTGGTGGTGATGCCGGACTGGCAGACCGGCCGCATGATCGAGCGCTGGCCGTCCGAGCACAATCCGGAGACGGAGAAGGATGTCGAGGCCGCCATGGATTATCTGCGCGCCCTGCCGGAGGCCTGCAAGATCCCCGTCGGCATCGTCGGGCAGTCGCGCGGCCCCTACTATGCCATCCGCCTGGCGGCCAAGCGCGGCCCGGACATCGCCGCCATCGTCAGCTATTACGGCCACATGCAAAATCCCAACGCACCCGAGCCGGATCAGCTCTTCCGCGTGGCCCCCGAGGTGATGCAGCTCACCACCCCCATGCTGTTCCTCATCGGCGAGCAGGATTTCGAACTGCGGCGCATGGTCGGCGGCCGCGCCTTCTACGCCCTGTGGGAGCGGGGGGTGCCGGTGGAATACCAGGTCTATCCCATGGCCCGGCGGGCCTTCGATTTCCGTGTCGACCAAACGCCGGAGGAGAAGATCGCCGCGCGTCATGCCCGCCAGCGCGCCGACCAGTGGCTCAGGCGTTGGATGAAGCTGGATGCGTCCGGACGCTGCAACTAGTTCGGGAAACAGCTGCATGACCTTCCCCGGGCAACGACTGCTCGCCGTCCTGCTGGCCGGGGCCTGGCTCACGGTGAGCGCGGCGGCGGGTGCGTCGCCGGATGCGGGCATCATCCGGCTCGAGGTCGGCGGCCACCGCATCACCGCGGAGCTGGCCATGAGCCCTGCAGCGCGGGAGCGCGGCCTGATGCACCGTGATGCCCTGCCCGACGATCACGGCATGCTGTTCGTCTATGCCGAGCCGGAACGGATCTGCATGTGGATGAAGAACACCCCCATCCCCCTCTCCGTCGCCTTTCTGGACGACCGGGGGATGATCATCAACGTCGCCGAGATGCGGCCCCTCACCCTGGACATCCACTGCGCCGAGCGCCCCGCCCGCTATGCACTCGAAATGACGCGCGGCTGGTTCACCCGCCGCGGCCTGACACCCGGCATGCGCATCACCGGCCTGGAGCGGCTGCCGGCCGGACCCTGACGCTATCGGCGCCGCGCACCCTGTACGCTGGCGAGCATCTGCTCGATGCGCTCCGCCTCGGCGTAGCCCGGTACCCGCCGACCGTCGCCGAAGATCAGGGCGGGCGTGCCGTCGATGCGCAGCCGCTGGCCCAGGGCCAGGTTCTTGTCCACCGGGTGGTCGCAGTCGCTGCGCCCGCCCTCCGGCAGGCGGTTGCGCAGCATCATGTCCTGCCAGGCCTGCAGCCGGTCCTGGCTGCACCACACCAGCTTGCTCTTGCGCGCGGCGTCCGGATGCATGGGCAGGGGATAGGGGAAGATGTAGATGGTCACGTCCTTGAGCTTGGCCAGTTCCGGCTCCAGCTTGCGGCAGAAGGGGCAGTCGGGGTCGGAAAAGACGGCCAGGCGCCGGCTGCCGTTGCCCTGCACCATCTTGATGGCCTGGTTCAAGGGCAGGCTGTCGAAGTCGACCGCGTTGAGCCGCTCCATGCGCTCCCCGGTCAGATTCCGGCGTTTCTTCACGTCCAGCAGTTCGCCCACCAGGACGTAATCGCCCTTGCCGCTGACATAGACCAAGGCCACGCCGCGCGGCCCGTCGACCACGACCTCATAGAGGTCGGGCAGCGGCGTTCTGCTGACGCTGACCACCTTGGCCTCGGGGGCCAGGGCCTGCACCGCCTGACGCACCTCGTTTTCCCCGGCGTGGGCCAGGGCCATGCCTAGCGCGGCCATCAACAGGGCGGTCACAGTCTTCATCGGAGTTCCTTTCTCAAGTGGTAGGGTGTAGGGTTGGGGGCGGGCGCGTGATGGTCTGCGGCGCCTGCTACCGGACGGCGTGACGCACGAGCGCCTGTTTGAGCCATTCCTGTCGGTCGGTGAGGGTCAGGCCGGCGTTTCGCAGCCATGCGAGCGCGGGGTAGTCGTTGTTGAACAGCTTTTTCAGACCGCCGGTGGCGAACTGCATGGAGGCGACGTCCTCCACCCGGCGCAACGCATAGGCCTCGAGGCGACCGATGTCGCCGGGGTTGCCGCCACCGGCGAGCATCTTAGCGAGCAGACGGCCATCGCGGAAACCCAGGTTGACCCCCTGCCCGGCCAGGGGGTGGACGGTGTGGGCGGCATCCCCCACCAGGACCAGGCCCGGCCGCACCCAGGCCCGCGCGCGGCGGCGCTTGAGCGGGAAGGCGGCCTGGGGGGTGAGGAGGCGAAGTGCGCCGAGGGCGTGGCCGCCCGCCTTGGCCACGCGCTCGGAGAAATCCTCCGCCGTCATGGCGAGCCGTTCGGGCACGTCTTGATTGCGGCTGGACCAGACGATGGAGATGCGCCGGCCCGGCAGGGGCAGCCAGGCCAGCACGCCATCACGATAAAACCACTGGTAGGCGATGCCGCGATGCGGTCGTTCGGTCTCGAAATTGGCCACCACGCCGGACTGGTCGTAATCCTCCTCATCCACCGCGATGCAGGCCTGCCGGCGCAGCCAGGAGTGGGCCCCGTCCGCCCCCACCAGCAGGCGGGCGAAGATCCGCCGCCCGTCCGCGAGCAGCAGGGTATGGGTCTGCTCGCCCCAGGCCACGGCCTCGGCGGCAGCCTCGATCAGGCTCACCCGTCCTTGATCGCGTGCCGCCTGCCAGAGGGCGTATTGCAGCCGTCCATTCTCGGCAATCCAGGCCAGCTCGGGCAGACCCGCATCGAGGGCGTCCATGGTGAGCTGCCCGCCGGCGTCACCGCGTATGCGCATCTCGAGTACGGGTTGCGCCCGCAGCGGCGCCTGCCAGGCGCCAAGCGCCCTGAGCCAGGCGACGTTGCCGGGACTGAAGGCATAGATACGGCTGTCCCAGTCCGCCGTCGGCGGCTTGGGTGGCTGCGGCTCCAGCAGCGCGACGCGATACGTCCCAGACAGGGCCAGCGCCAAGGCGGTGCCGGTCAGCCCGCCGCCGACGATCGCTATGTCCACATGCACCGGTTGTTCGCTCATTTCATCCGCCTTTCACGGCGTCCCCTGTCGGCAGCCACCCTCACCCCCCATCACCACGCCTGGGCCCCGAACATCATCTTGCGGGCGAACAGCCGCTTGACGGCCGGCACGGCGTCCATGAGGGTGAGGGCCAGGCCGCGTGCCTGACCCAGCACGGGCAGGTCGTTGGAAAAGACCTCCACCAGCAGATCGGTCATGGCGATGCCGCCGGCGACATCGCCGCGGCGCCCCGCACGGTAGCGGCTCAGGAAATCGCTGCCGCCGAGCGCCTCGCGCGGGCAGTCCAAGACGCTGCACGCCAGCTTCCAGACATCCCTGAGACCCAGGTTGAGGCCTTGTCCGGCCACGGGGTGCAGGGTTTGCGCGGCATTGCCGATGCGCACCAGCCCGGGCTGACTCTCCTGCGCCGCGGTCACCAAACGCAGGGGGAAGGCGGAGCGCGCACCCGCCGCCAGAAAACGCCCCTGCCGGTCGCCGAAGGCGGCCTGCAGCCGTGCCAGGAAGGCGGTCTCATCCAGGGCCAGTCTTTCCTCCACCAAGCCCGCGGGCGTGGTCCACACCAGGGCATAATCTTCGTGCAAGGGCAACAGGGCGATGGGACCTTCCGCGGTGAACCGCTCATAGGCGACGTGGGCGTGTGCACGGGTGGTGCGCACCGTGCAGACCAGGGCGCTGGCGCCATAGTCCTTGACCCTGTGCCCCCCCGGCAGGCTGCGACCGCCGTCGGCCTGCACGATGAGGCGGGCACTCAGCTCATGTGTCCGACCCGCAGATTCGTACACCACCAGGCCGCAACCGGAGGCGGGCCGGACGGCGGTGACGCGGGCGCCGGTGACGAGGCTCGCGCCGCTGTCCGGCAGACCCCCGGCGAGCGCACGGTAGAGATCGCCGTATTCCACCGTGTAGCCCAGGGCGGGCACGCCCGCTTCACCCGCGGTCAGCCGCGCACGGCCGAATCCGCCGCGCTGCGAGACATGGATGGTCTCGATGGCGGTGGCCCTTGCCTCCAGCCACGCCCAGGCCTCCAGCCGTTCCAGGATCAGACGCGATCCATGCGACAGCGCGATGACGCGGGGGTCGCGGCTGGCAAATTCGGTGCGCGCCTCCAGCAAGGCGACCGCAAGACCGCTGTCCCCAAGGGCCAGGGCCAGGGCCGCCCCCACCGGGCCGCCGCCGACTATGGCGATGTCTACGTGCTCAGGATGTGCGCTCATCTGAACACCTGCTAACGGCGCACCTTGTCGGCGGCCGGCGGCAACTCGCGGCCGGTCGCACCTGCCGCCTCACGGCGGCAGGCACTGCTCCCTGCTCGTACCGCCCCGACAATCGCGATATCCACGTGCTCAGGATGTGCGCTCATCTGAACACCTGCTAACGGCGCACCTTGTCGGCGGCTGGCGGCAACTCGCGGCCGCCTCACTCCTCACCCCTCACTCCTCACCCCTCACCCCTCACGCCTCACTCCCCCGCATCCATTCCTCGATTTCGGCCACGCTCCTGGGGGCAGCCTCGGTGAGCAGCTCGCAGCCGGTCTCGGTCACCAGCACGTCGTCCTCGATGCGGATGCCGATGTTGCGGTAGGCCCGGGGCACGCCCTGGTCGGCGCGCAGATACAGGCCGGGCTCCACCGTGCAGGTCATGCCCGGTTCGAAGGCGCGCCAGTGGCCATCGAGCTTGTATTCGCCGGCGTCGTGCACGTCCATGCCCAGCCAGTGGCCGGTGCGGTGCATGTAGTAGGGCTTGTAGGCCTCGCGCTCGATCAGCCCGTCCAGGTCGCCCTTGAGCAGTTTCATGTCCTTCAGGCCCTGGGTGAGCACGCGCACGGCGGCCTCGTGCGGCGCGTTCCAGGGTCTGCCCGGCCGCACCTCGGCGATGGCGGCGGCCTGGGCGGCCAGCACGATCTCGTAGACCGTGCGCTGGGCGGGGCTAAAGCGGCCGTTGACCGGGAAGGTGCGGGTGATGTCGGCGGCATAACCCTCGTATTCCGCGCCGGCGTCGATGAGCAGCAGGTCGCCGTCGCGCAGCCGCTGATCGTTGGCGATGTAGTGCAGCACGCAGGCGTTGGCGCCGCCGGCGACGATGGGGGTATAGGCGGGGGCCGCCGCGCCGTGACGGCGGAACTCGTATTGCAGCTCGGCCTCGATCTCGTACTCGTGACGTCCGGCAGCCACGGCACGCATGGCGCGGCGGTGGGCGGCGGCGGAGATGTCGGCCGCCCGGCGCATGCGACTGAGCTCGTGCGCATCCTTGCGCAGGCGCAGCTCGTCGAGCAGGCCGCGGGCATCCACGAGCAGCTCGGGCGCGCGCACGCCGCTGCGGGCGCGGGCGCGCACGTCGTTGAGCCAGCCGAGCACCCTGACGTCCCAGGCCGGTTCGCGGCCGATGAGGTAGTGCAGGCAGGGCCGGTCGGCCAGATAGCGGCCGATGCGGCGGTCGAGCTGGTCGATGGAGTAGGCGGCGTCGAAGCCGAAGGCCTCCGCCGCCGCCTTGGGGCCGTAGCGATGGCCGTCCCACATCTCCCGCTCAGGGTTCTTGTCGCGGCAGAACAGGATCTGCCGTGGCCGGCGGCCGGCCACCAGCACCAGCACGGCCTCCGGCTCCGGGAAGCCGCTGAGCCAGTGGAAATAGCTGTCGTAGCGATAGGGGTAATGCGTGTCCCGGTTGCGGATCACCTCCGGCGCCTGGGCGAGGATCATCACCCCCTCTCGCATGCGGGCGAGGACCTGCCGGCGGCGCTCGATATGAGGGGCGGGATCAGGCCGGGACATGGGTCTTGCTCAATTCTGCGTCCAGGGCCTGCAGCCGGGCGGGCGTGCCGACATCCTCCCAGCGGCCGGGGTGGTGTTCTCCGGTGACCCTTCCACCCGCCATGGCGGCGCGGAGCAGCGGGGCCAGCTGGGCACGGCTGCCGCGCGCGATGCCCCGGAACAGCTCGGGCCGGTAGCAGCCGATGCCTGAGAAAGTGAGGGGTGAGGAGTGAGGGGTGAGGCGGTCGTATACCCGGCCCTCGACCAGGACGAAATCGCCCGCCGGATGGTGGGCCGGGTTGTCCACCAGCACCAGGTGCGCGAGCCGATCCCGATCTTCGGCCATGGCGGCGAGGACAGGCCGCAAGCGGCCGTAGTCGTAGTCGGTGTAGACATCGGCATTGGTGACCATGAACGGGCCATCTCCCAGCAAATTCAGGGCATAGGCGATGCCGCCGGCCGTCTCCAGGGGCTCATCCTCGTCGGAGTAGCGGATCTCTACCCCATAGGCCGCACCGTCGCCGAGAAAGTTCTCGATTTTATGGCCCAGATGGGCGTGATTGATGACCAGGTCGACGAAACCGGCCGCACGCAGGCGCTCGATCTGCCAGACGATGAGCGGCTTGCCGCCGACCGTGAGCAGCGGTTTCGGGGTGTGGTCGGTCAGCGGCCGCATGCGGCTTCCCAGGCCCGCGGCCAGGATCATGGCCCGGTGGGGCGGGGTGGCGGCGAGAGGGGCGTTGAGGCTCACCGGCGCGCTCAGAAGGTATACGCGACCCGGGGCGCGTGGCCTTCGATCTCGTCGAGCAGCCGCAGCAGCGGATGCAGGTCGACGTAGCGCTCGCAGGCCCGGCGCAGATAGTGCATGACCAGGGGCATGTCCTTCAGATAGCCGTCCTTGCCGTCGCGGTGGTAGAGGCGGGCGAAGATGCCCAGCACCTTGAGGTGCCGCTGCACGCCCATCCACTCGAAGTCGCGGTAGAAATCGGCGAAATCGGCGTGCACGGGCAGGCCGGCGGTGCGGGCGGCCTCCCAGTAGCGGATCACCCAGTCCAGCACCCGCTCCTCGTCCCAATAGATGTAGGCGTCCTTGTAGAGGGAGACCAGGTCATAGGTGATGGGCCCGTAGACCGCGTCCTGGAAGTCGAGCACGCCGGGGTTGGGGTCGGTGACCATGAGGTTGCGCGAGTGCCAGTCACGGTGCACGTAGACCCGCGGCTGGGCGAGGTTGTTGGCCAGGATCGCCGCGAAGGCACGCTCGAGCACCTGGCGCTGGTCAGGCGTGAGATCGCACCGGAGATGCCGGTCCAGATACCAGTCCGGAAACAGCTTGAGCTCACGCAGCAGCAGTTCGGCATCGTACTTTGGCAGTTCGCCCGGGCGGCTGGCGGTCTGGATGCGCACCAGGGCGGCGTTGGCATCGCGGTAGAGACGGTCGGCATGGTCCGCGTCCAGGGCGTGCAGGTAGGTGGTATTGCCGAAATCGGTCAGCAGCAGGAAGCCCTGCTCCAGATCCTGCGCCAGGACCTCCGGGGTATTGGCCCCCGCCGCCCGGAACAGCCGGGCGACGTGGATATAGGGTCGACAATCCTCGTGCTGCGGTGGGGCGTCCATGACGATGAAGCTGCCGCCGGCGGTGGTGGCGCGGAAATAGCGGCGGAAGCTCGCATCCGCCGATGCCGGCGCCAGCGCGTGCAGAGGCTCGGGCAGGACATGTTCGACCCAGGCCTGCAAGCGTGTGAGGCGTTCCAAAGCTATAATCCCGCGGATTCGATCACGCCCTATTCTACACCCGCTCCCGACATGTCCCGCCGCCGCGTCCTGCTCGCGCCCCTGCTGGTGGCGGCTGCCTTGCAAGAATGCCTGGCGCAGGCGGGGGATGCCGCCCAAATCCCGTCGAATGCCACGGAACGAGGGCCGGGACGGGATAGCGCCCGACTCCGACAAGCCTACGTCCTGGAGGCTGACCGGCTGCAGGGCCGGCTCGAGGGGGATGTCATCGCCGAGGGCCAGGTCAGCATCACCCGCGCCGACGACAGGGTGCAGACCGAGTGGTTGCGCTACAACCGCCGCTCCGATGAGCTCGAGGCTCGCGCGGGCGTGGTCTTCACACGCGGCCCGGACCGGGTGGAGGGCAGCCGCCTGACACTGAAGCTGACCGAGCGTCTGGGCCGCATGTCCGATGTGCGCTACGTCCTGCACGACGACGCGGGGCGCATGGCCCGCGGCCAGGCCGAGGCGATCGATTTCCGGGGGCGCGGGCGATACCGGCTGGAAGGGGCCACCTACACCACCTGCCCGGCGGATCAGGAGGACTGGGTATTCAGGACCGGCGAGCTGGAACTGGATTACACCCGCAGTCTGGGCAGCGCCCGCAACGTCCAGGTCCGCTACCTCGACACCCCCATCCTCTATGCACCCTGGCTGGATTTCTCCCTGGACGACAGCCGCAAGTCCGGCTTCCTCACCCCAGGCGTCGGCGTCTCCGATCAGCGCGGCCTGGAGCTCACCGCCCCCTGGTACTGGAACATCGCGCCCAACCGGGATGCGACCTTCTACCCCCGGCTGATGAGCCGGCGCGGCCTGCAGGTGGGCGCGGAGTATCGCTACCTCGGGCGCGATTTCGGCGGCGACGTCCTGCTGGAGGCCCTGCCCGACGACCGCGTGGCCGACCGGGGCCGCTACCGTGGCGCGCTGCGTCACAGCCAGCGTTTCGACGCGCGCTGGTCGGGCAGCGTGCATTACGAGCGGGTTTCCGACGGCAGCTACTTCACCGACCTGTCCAGCCATGTGCGTGACACCTCCCGTGTCCACCTGCCCCAGGAAGGGATGTTGCAATACGATGGCGGCTGGTGGCGGGCCTCCGGCAGGGTGCAGCATTTCCAGACCCTGCAGGATCCGCTCGCGCCGGTCACCCCACCCTACCGGCGCATCCCCCAGATCCTCTTCAGCGGCAGCCGCCCGCTCATGGGCGAGCTTCCCCTGCGGCTGGACGCGGCCGGCGAAGTGGTCCATTTCGAGCACGACAACTCGGACAAGGCGGTGGGTAACCGCATCGACCTCTACCCCAGTCTGAGCCTGGTTCTGAAAAAGGACTATGCCTTCGTCACACCTAAGCTGGGTTGGCGCTACACCCGCTACGATCTGGACCGCAACCCCAACCCCGTCAACCCCCTGCTTCAGCTCGGCCCGCTGAACCAGACCCGCAGCCTGCCCATCCTGAGCCTCGACAGCGGCCTCTTCCTGGAGCGTGCGGCGCAGTATTTCGGCCGTGATTTCCTGCAGACCCTGGAACCGCGCGCCTATTACGTCCACATCCCCTACAGGGATCAGTCCGGCCTGCCGGTGTTCGACACCGCCTTGCGCGACCTGAGCCTGGACCAGCTCTTCTCGGAAAACCAGTACAGCGGGGTGGACCGGGTCAACGACGCCCGCCAGCTGACCCTGGCGCTGACCACCCGCCTGCTGGAACCGAATACTGGCATCGAGCGGCTGCAGGCCACCGTCGGACAGCGCTTCTACTTCAGCGACCAGCGGGTCTATCTGCCCGGCCAGCCCGCACGTGGCGGCGATTCGACCGATCTTTTGCTGCAGGTCTCCGGCCAGGTCACCGACCGCTGGCGCCTGACGAGCACCCTGCAGTTCAACACCGACGACGGCGAGACCGTCAAGGCCAACCTGGGCGGCCATTACCGCGTAGGGCCTGGCCGTGTCATCAACATCGATTACCGCTACATCAACGACCGCTACGCCGCCGGTCTGGATCAGCTCGACGTCTCCTGGCAATGGCCCCTGAAACCAAAGTGGTATGGCCTCGGTCGCATCAACTATTCCTTCCAGGAATCCCGCCTGGTGGAAGGCCTGCTCGGATTCGAGTACAACGCCGGCTGCTGGTCCCTGCGCGCAGTGGCCCAGCGCCTGGCGACCAGCGAAGACAACGTCACCGATGCCTTCTTCCTGCAGCTCGAACTGCGCGGCCTCACCGCCCTCGGTCCCAACCCCCTGGATGTCCTCAAACGCAGCATCACCGGATATGCGAAAAGCGATGAATTCAATCTGCCGTAACCTGCTTAGCGTCGTTGCCCTGGTCCTCGCCCTGCCCCTGCACGCCGCCCCTGTCCCCCTCGACCGGATCGTGGCGGTGGTGAACAACGGCGTCATCACGGAGTATGAACTCCGAACCCGCGTCGCCGGCACCCTGCAGCAGCTCGCCCTGCAGCGCACGCCGGCCCCGCCCCGCCACCTCCTGGAGCGCCAGCTGCTGGAGCGCATGATCACCGAGCGCATCCTGTTGCAGATGGCCGAGGACACCAACATCCGCTTCGACGGTCCGCAACTCGACCGCGCCCTCGCCCGCATCGCCCGGCAGAACAACCTGGAGCTGGACCAGTTCCGCCGCGCCCTGGAGCGGGACGGGGTGGACTTCAACGCGTTTCGCGAGCAGGTCCGCACCGAGATGACCATCGCCCGGCTACGCGAGCGCGAGGTGGACAACCGCGTGGTGGTCACCGACGCCGAGATCGACAACTACCTGGCCAACCCGGCGCTGGATGCCGAGCGCAAGAACGAGTACCGGCTCGCCCATATCCTGGTGCTCACGCCCGAGGGGGCGAGCCCCGAACAACTGAAGACACTGCGGGCGAAGGCCGACAAGGCGTTGGAGGAACTGCGCGCCGGCGTGGATTTCGGCCAGGTCTCCGCGGCCTATTCGGACGCCCAGAACGCCCTGCAGGGTGGGGTGCTGGACTGGCGCAACGAGGCCCAGCTGCCGACCCTGTTCGTCACCGCCATCCGGGATCTGCCGCCGGGTGGCGTGACCCCGGTGCTCAGGAGCAGCAACGGCTACCACATCCTCAAGGTCCTCGACAAACGCGGCAGGGACGTGACCCTGGTGATCAAGCAGACCCGCGCCCGGCACATCCTGGTGCGGACCAATGAGATCGTGGGTGACAATGAGGCCCGCAACCGGCTCAGGCAACTGCGCGAGCGCATCGAAAACGGCGCCGATTTCGCCGAGCTGGCCAAACTCCACTCCGACGATCTTTCCGCCAGCAAGGGTGGCGACCTGGGCTGGCTCTCACCGGGCGACACCGTGCCCGAGTTCGAGCGCACCATGGACAGCCTGCGGCCGGGCGAGTTGAGCGCACCCATCCAGTCCCCCTTCGGTTGGCACCTGATCCAGGTGCTCGAGCGCCGGGACCAGGACGTGACACAAGAGCGCCGGCGCTTCGAGGCCCGTCAGGCCATCCGCGCGCGCAAGTCCGAGGAGGCCTTCGATGACTGGGTGCGCCAGATGCGTGACCGGGCCTATGTGGAGTATCGGCTCGAGGATTGAGGTATGAGGGGGCGCGGGTGAGGGCGGAAACGGCGCCGGCCCCGCTCGTCGTCACCGCCGGCGAACCCGCCGGCATCGGCCCGGATCTCTGCGTCCAGGTCGCCCACGCCCCCCCCGCGGGCAGCACCCTGGTCGTCCTGGCCGACCGTGAGCTGCTTGCCGCCCGGGCGGCACAACTGGGCCTGCCCTTAGCTCTGCCTGATTACCTGCCGGGCGTCCCTGCACCGGTGAGCCTCCTGCACCTCCCCCTGGCCATGCCCGCGATCGCCGGACGGCTCGACACGGCCAACGCGGGCTGTGTCCTGGCCGGCCTGCGCCGCGCCGTCCAGGGTTGCCAGTCGGGAGAGTTCGCCGGCTTGGTCACCGGCCCGGTGCACAAGGGCGTGATCAATGATGCCGGCATCCCCTTTACCGGGCATACGGAATATCTCGCCGAACTGACCGGCACCGCTAGGGTGGTGATGATGCTGGTGGGCGCGTGCCAACAGCCTTGGATGAAACAGCCCCCTGACACGCTGCGCTCGTTTTCCCCCGAGGGGGTGTCAGTTGCTTCGGAACGGCGGTGCGGAACTGACATCAGCCAGGGTCCGTCTCTCCCCTTCCCGTTGCGCGTCGCCCTGGCGACGACGCATCTGCCCCTGCGCCAAGTGGCCGATGCCATCACCCGCGACGGCCTCACACAGACCCTGCGCATCCTGGTGGCCGGTCTGCAGCATGACTTCGGCATCCCGCGGCCGCGTGTCCTGGTTGCCGGGCTCAACCCCCACGCCGGCGAGGGCGGCCACCTGGGGCGGGAGGAGATCGAGGTGATCGAACCGGTGCTCGCCCGCCAGCGACAAGAGGGCATGGACCTCCTGGGCCCCCTCCCCGCCGACACCTTGTTCCAGCCCAAGTATCTGCTCGAGGCCGATGCCGTGCTGGCCATGTATCACGACCAGGGCCTGCCGGTACTGAAACACGCCAGCTTCGGCGCGGGGGTGAATGTCACCCTGGGGCTGCCCATCGTGCGCACCTCGGTCGACCACGGCACCGCCCTGGAATTGGCCGGCTCGGGCAAGGCACAGGCGGGCAGTCTGCTCGCCGCCATCCGTCTGGCGGCCTCGATGGCCCGGCAGCGCTGCGGGCGGCATACGGGGTGATGCGCACCGCGTCGAAAAGCCTGGACGGCCATCGGCCGCGCAAATCCCTGGGGCAACATTTCCTGCACGACCCCGGCGTGCTGGCGCGCATCGTTGCGACCATCGCCCCCCAGCCGGACGACCGTATGGTGGAGATCGGCCCCGGCCTGGGGGCGCTGACCCGCCCCCTGCTCGCGCGGCTCGATCACCTCCACGTCGTCGAACTGGACCGGGAACTGGCCGCACGCTGGCGTGCCGAGGCCGCTGCCGGGCTGCGCATCACCCTGCATGAGGCCGATGCCCTGGGCTTCGATTTCGGCAGCCTGGGGCCCGACCTTCGCGTCGTGGGCAATCTGCCCTACAACATCTCCTCGCCCCTGCTCTTCCATCTGGCCGAATACGCGGTGCACATCCGGGACATGCACTTCATGCTGCAGAAGGAGGTGGTGGAACGCATGGCCGCGGCACCCGCAACGCCGGCCTACGGACGCCTTTCGGTCATGCTGCAGGCGCGTTTTCGGGTGCAGAAGCTGTTCAACGTCCCACCCGGCGCCTTCACGCCGCCGCCCAAGGTGGACTCCGCCGTGGTGCGCCTGCAGCCGCTGCCCGGCGCGGCGATCCCCTATCGCGACGCGCAACGCTTCGCCGAGCTGGTGGCGCGCGCCTTCGGGCAGCGCCGCAAGACCCTGCGCAACACCCTCAAAGGCCTGGTGGACGAGGCGAGCTTCCAGGCCTTGGGCATCGACCCGGCGCGCCGTGGCGAGAGCCTCAGCGTGGCCGAATTCGCCGCCCTCGCCAATCACCCTGGCCAGGAGCCTGTCAATCGCCCGACCGACGTGCCCAGCCGGAAGTCCCCGCCTGGATGAACTCGATCTTGTAGCCATCCGGGTCCTCGACGAAGGCGATCACCGTGCTGCCGTGTTTCATCGGCCCGGCCGGCCGGGTGACCCGGCCGCCCTTGGCCGCCACCGCTTCGCAGGCCTGGTAGGCATCCTCCACCTCGATGGCGATATGGCCATAGGCGTTGCCCAGGTCGTACTTGTCCACGCCCCAGTTGTAGGTGAGCTCCAGCACGGTGTGGTCGGACTCGTCGCCATAGCCGACGAAGGCCAGCGTGAATCTGCCCTCCGGATAGTCCTTGCGGCGCAACAGCTTCATCCCCAGGACATTGGTGTAGAAATCGATGGCGCGATCCAGGTCGCCCACTCTCAACATGGTGTGCAACATGCGCATGGGATTGCTCCTCAGAATTGGAAATACAGCTTGCCATTGTGCCTGAGCATCCTGCGCGCGGCTTCATGGTCCGGACACAGCGCGGCCACCTCACGCCAAAAGGCGGGCGAGTGGTTGCGCTGGCGGAAATGCGCCAGCTCGTGGCAGATGACATAGTCCATCTCGGCCGCGCTGGCCTTGACCAGGCGCCAGTTCAGGCCGACCACCCCTTTGGCCGAGAGGCTGCCCCAGCGGCTGCGGGCGTCGGAAAGCCGCCAGATCGGCAGTTGCAGACCGTGGCGCTGACATAGGACATGCAAGCGGGCGGCAAGCAGCCGTCGGGCCTCGTCCCGATACCAGGACGGAACGCTCGTGCGGGCCTGGGCGAGGTCGGGCACCCGCAGGCAATCGCCTTGGCGCTGCGGATGACGGACATCCGCCGCTTCCTCCAGTCGCAATCTCCCTCCCAGATAGGGCAGCAGGGTTCCGGACCGCCAGGGCTCCTCGGTGCGGCAGACCTGATTCAGCTGTCGGCGCAGCCAGTCCTGATGCCGGCGCACGAACTCCCCCATGCGGTCGATCGGCATGCCCAGTGGCATGTTCAAGACCACCCGCCCGCAGGCATCAACCCGCATTGCCAGCGTGCGCCGGGCGGAACTGCGGCGCAGCAGACAGGACACCCTAAGCCCGTCCAGCTCAAAATCGGCGCGCTCCTCGGTGCGTACGGCGGCGCGACGCTTCAAACCGGTGCAGCCCATGCGCTCACAAAGACGCCATCTGGCCTTCGATCCATGCCTCGACCTCGGCATTGACCTCGTTCGCCTTGCGGCCGGCGGTGGGGATCGGGGCGCCGATGACGACGGTGACCTCGCCCGCATGTTTGATGAAGGCATTCCTGCCCCACAGTCGGCCGGCATTGTGCGCCACCGGCAGGACGGGCACGCCGGCCTTCACCGCCAGCCAGGCCCCGCCTACGTTGTATTTCCCCTTCTCACCTGGGGGCATGCGCGAGCCTTCCGGGAAGACGACGACCCAGAATCCCTGCGCCAGACGCTGCATGCCCTGCTCCTCCAGCGTCTTCAGGGCCGCACGACCGGCGGACCGGTCGATGGCGATGGGGCTCACCATGGCCAGGCCCCAGCCGAAGAAGGGGATCTTCAGCAATTCCTTCTTCAGGACAAACGATAACGGCGGCATGAACCCCTGGAAGGCGATCGTCTCCCACGCCGACTGATGCTTGGACAGGACCACGCAGGGCCCCTTGGGCAGGTGTTCGAGACCCACAACACGATAGCGGATGCCAAGCACCCAGCGCGCAAGCCAGATGATGAAGCGCCCCCACGGCTGCATGATCCGGTAGCGCACCAGCGGTGGCAAAGGGAAGAGCAACGGGGCGAGCAGACCGTATGGAATGGTGAAGGCCGCCAGGATCAGGGCGAACAGCAGGGAACGCAGAAAGGTCATGCCTCGGCCAGCAGGGCGCGCACGGCCCCGGCGAGATCGTCGAAGACGCGGGTGTCTTCCGGCAGATCGCCCGCCTGCAGCGTCATGGCCCCCTTGCCGGTGCGGACCAGTATCGGGACCGCGCCGACGGCCTGCGCCGCCTGCAGGTCGCGCAGGCTGTCACCGATGACCGGGACCCCCTTCAGATCGGCGTGATAGCGCAGGGAAATTTCCTGCAACAGACCGGGTTTGGGCTTGCGACACGCACAGCGGGAATCGGCCGCATGCGGGCAGAAGAACACCGCCTCGATGCGCCCGCCTGCCCGCGCCAGCATGGCGTGCATCTTGGCGTGGATGGCATTGAGGGTGGCCATGTCCAGCAGGCCGCGCCCGACGCCGGACTGGTTGGAGGCGACCACCACCCGGAAACCGGCCTGATTCAGGCTGGCGATGGCCTCCAGGCTGCCCGGTATCGGGCGCCATTCGTCAGGCGTCTTGATGAACTGCTCGGAGTCGTAGTTGATGACACCGTCGCGGTCGAGTATGACCAGTCGCATGCCTCAAGCCGGGAACAAGGACGGGGGGATAGATAGCCTGAGACTAGCCCAGGGCGGAAGTGATCACAAGTCTCTGTATGCGTCCACCCCCCCTCCCCACACGGGGGTCGGGGTAAGGGCACGCGGCCTTGACAGGCCTACTCCTCTTTGCGGGTGCCCGGCTCCACGGCCGGTTCGACAGGCATCCGATAACGTTCGCTCGCCCACTCGCCGAGATCGATCAGCTTGCAGCGCTCGCTGCAAAACGGCCGCCAGCGGTTTTCCGGCCGCCATTCGATGGACTTGCCGCAGGTAGGGCAGGTGACGATCCTGTACAGACCGGTCATGGAAAAAAGGCGGCTTATGCCGCCCCTTGCCGCGCCCGCTCGGCTCAGACCGAGAAGGACGAGCCGCAGCCGCAGGTGGATTGGGCGTTGGGGTTGCGAATGACGAACTGAGCGCCTTCCAGGCCCTCGGTATAGTCGATCTCGGCACCCATCATGTATTGCATGCTCATCGCATCGATGAGCAGGGTGACGCCACCTTTCTCCATCACGAAGTCGTCCTCGTTCTTTACCTCGTCGAAGGTGAAGCCGTACTGGAAGCCCGAGCATCCGCCGCCGGTGACGAAGACGCGCAGCTTGAGGTCGGGATTGCCTTCCTCCTCGATGAGCGACCTCACTTTGCCGGCGGCGCTGTCGGAAAAGGTCAGGGGGGGCATTTCGGTCACGGCGTTCATAAATTGCTCCTGTAATCGGTTGATGCTCGGGCATTATTCTCGCCGGAAAAGTTCCCGTCAACCTCGTGGCCTGCAGGGTTTCAGGGGGATACCGGCACCTGCGTGAGCCCGGCGGATTCCTCGAGACCGAAGGCGATGTTCATGTTCTGCACCGCCTGGCCCGACGCGCCCTTGACCAGGTTGTCGATCACCGACAGCACGACCACGGTGTCTCCGCCCTGCGGGCGGTGCACGGCGATGCGGCACAGGTTCGAGGCCCGCACCGAGCGGGTCTCCGGGTGGGCCTTGGCCGGCAGCACGTCGACGAACGGCTCCGCCGCGTAGCGCTGCTCGAACAGCGCCTGCACATCCACCTCCCGCGTCAGCCGAGCATACAGGGTGGCGTGGATGCCGCGGATCATGGGGGTGAGATGCGGCACGAAGGTCAGCCCGACCTCATGCCCGGCCAGGCGCGTGAGCCCCTGGCGGATCTCCGGCCAGTGGCGGTGACCCGGCACGGCATAGGCCTTGAAGCTGTCGGTGGCCTCGGCAAAGAGGATGTGCGTCTCCGCCTTGCGCCCCGCGCCGGATACGCCGGACTTGCAGTCTGCCACCAGCCAGGAGGTATCCACCACCCCGGCCTCGATCAGTGGCAGGAAACCGAGCTGCACCGCCGTCGGATAGCAACCCGGGTTGGCGATCAGGCGTGCGGTCCTGATCCGGTCACGGTTCACCTCCGGCAGGCCGTAGACGGCCTCGGCCACCAGGTCGGGGCAGGCGTGCTCCATGCCGTACCAGTGCTGCCACTGCGCGATGTCCTGGATGCGGAAGTCGGCCGCCAGGTCGATGACGCGCACGCCGGCGTCGAGCAGTTCGCGCGCCTGCTGCATGGCCACGCCGTTGGGGGTGGCGAAGAACACGACGTCGCAACGCTTGAGCGGCGCGTCCTCTGGCGTGGAAAAGGCCAGGCCCACCCTGCCACGCAGCGATGGGAACATGTCCGCCACCGGCATGCCGGCCTCCTTACGCGAGGTGATGGCGCTGATCTCCACGCCGGGGTGCTGGGAGAGGAGGCGCAACAGTTCCACGCCCGTATAGCCGGTGCCGCCGACGATGCCTGCCTTCAACATGGTTCGACCTCCTTGTGATGCCTCGAGCTGGTGGGGGAATGCTGAACGGGTCTTCCTGTAAGCATAGCCACGAAAAGAAAAAAGCCGCCAGGCATGGCGGCTTTTCGTGACCGGCTCCGATCAGCGCTTGGAGAACTGCTTGCGCCGGCGCGCCTTGTGCAGGCCGACCTTCTTGCGCTCGACTTCACGCGCGTCGCGCGTGACCAGCCCGGCCTTCTTCAGCACCGGCTTGAGGCCGTCGTCGTAATCGATCAGGGCGCGCGTGATGCCGTGGCGTACCGCCCCGGCCTGCCCGGTCTCGCCGCCGCCATGCACGTTGACCATGATGTCCAGGCTGTTGACGCGGTCGGTCAGCACCAGGGGCTGACGCACCATCATGCGGCCGGTCTCGCGGGCGAAATACTGGTCCACGGGCTTGCCGTTGACCACGATCTTGCCGCTGCCGGCCTTGATGAAGACACGCGCGACGGCGCTCTTCCGCCGGCCGGTGCCGTAGTTGTACTCTCCGATCATGCTAGGGTCTTCCTCGAGCGGTTAGCGGATATCCAGGACCTGTGGCTGCTGGGCGCCGTGCGGATGCTCGGCGCCGGCATAGACCTTCAGCTTCTTGAGCATGGCATAGCCCAGCGGACCCTTGGGCAGCATGCCCTTGACGGCCTTTTCCAGGGCGCGGCCCGGGAAGCGCGCCTGCATCTTGCCGAAGGTGGTCTCGTAGATGCCGCCGGGGTAGGTGGAGTGGCGATAATACTTCTTGTCCTCGGCCTTGTTGCCGGTGACGCGCAGCTTTTCGGCATTGACCACGACGATGTAGTCGCCGGTATCCACGTGCGGGGTATAGATGGCCTTGTGCTTGCCGCGCAGACGCTTGGCGATCTCCGAGGCCAGGCGCCCCAGCACCTTGTCGCTCGCGTCCACCACATACCAGCCGCGCTGGACTTCGTGCGGCTTAGCGGAAAAGGTCTTCATGACAGATCCTGAAAGGGCATCGCGTAAAGAGTGTGATCTTAGCGGTGGTTTCAATTTCCTGTCAAACAGGCTTTCTAACCGGACCGGCCTGCCGCGATAATCCGCTTATGGACATCGGCTGGCTCGTCACCAACCTCATCGCCGCCTTTCTGCTGCCGCCCGTCAACCTGCTCGTGCTCATGGTCTGGGGCGCCTGGCTGCTGCGTTCGCGGCGCAGACAGCGCCAGGGGCGCGCCCTGATCTGGCTCTCGGCCGCCGGACTCTGGCTGCTGTCCACACCCTATCTGGCCGGGCTCATGCTCGATGCCCTGAAACCGCCGCGAACACCGATCGCGGGCGGCGAGGCCGAGGCCATCGTCATCCTCGCGGGCGGCGTCTACCGCGGCAATCTGGAGTATGGCGGCGACACGGTGGGCCGGCTTACCCTGGAGCGTGTGCGCTACGGAGCCTGGCTGGCGCGCGCGACGGCCAAGCCGGTACTGGTCACCGGCGGCGCGCCGGCGGGCGGCGTAGCGGAGGGACGATTGATGCAGGCGGTGCTGGAACGGGAATTCGGCATCCCGGTGCGCTGGGTGGAGGATCGTTCCAGCAACACCCGTGAGAACGCGCTCTACAGCGCCAGGCTTCTGAAGGCCGCCGGCGTGGAGCGCATCTTCCTGGTCACCCACGCCTGGCACCTGAAGCGGGCCATACCCGAATTCCAGCGGGCGGGTCTGATGGTCATCCCCGCCGGCATCGGCTACGCGGCCCCCGACAGCCCGAGCGTGCTGGACTTCGTGCCCTCGGCGCGGGGTCTGCTGGACAGCTACTACGCCATGCACGAAGGCATCGGCCTGATCTGGTACCGTATGCGCAATCTGTTCTGAAGGAGTAAGACGACATGAAGTCGCGCGTCAAATGGATCGAGGATGTCTGTTTCATGGGCGAGAGCGGCAGCGGCCACGCCGTCGTCATGGACGGCGCGCCGGACATCGGCGGGCGCAACCTCGGTCCGCGGCCGATGGAGATGCTGCTGCTGGGCGCCGGCGGCTGCACCTCGGTGGACGTGGTGATGATCCTGAAGAAGAGCCGCCAGCAGGTCACCGGCTGCGAGGTGGCGATCGAGGCGGACCGGGCCGAGGACCACCCCAAGGTGTTCACCCGCATCCATATGCACTTCATCGTCCGCGGCCGCGGCTTGAAGGCGGAGACGGTGGAGCGGGCGATCAGGCTCTCGGCCGAGAAATACTGCTCGGCCAGCATCATGCTGGGCAAGACCGCCGAGATGACGCACGATTTCGAGATCGTCGAGGAGGACGCACCCAGCGCTGCCCCGAGCTCGGATTGAGCCCCCGAGCTGCTTCGCGAGGGGCCGAAGTCGTTCTTGGGACGGCCCGGCGAACGACACCGCGTTGCGCCCCCGGCTCGGATGACATCCGAGCCGCCCCCCGAGGGGGCCCAAGTCGTTCTTGGGACGGCCCGGCGAACGACTTGGGGTCAGACCCAATAGGCGGTCTGGGTCATGATCTTGGAGCTGAGCTTCATGGCCAGTTTGACCGGCAGGGGCAGTTCCGCCCCACCGTGGGCGATGGCCGTTTCGGCATGGCGGATCTCGTCCGCCTTCATCTGTTCGACGATGGCGCGGCTCTTGGCGTCCTGCTCGGGCAGGCGCTGCAGGTGACCGTCCAGGTGACCCTCCACCTGACGTTCGGTCTCGGCCAGAAAGCCCAGATTCCAGCGATCGCCGAGTGCGCCCGCCAGCACGCCGATGGCGAAGGAGCCCGTGTACCAGAGCGCATTGAGGTAGCTCTTGTGACTGCCCAGTTCCGTCAGGCGCCGCTCGCACCAGGCCAGATGCTCGGTCTCCTCCTCGGAGGCCTCCCTCAGGGCGCGGGCCGCCTCGGGGTTGCGGGCGGTCAGGGCCTGGCCCTGATAGAGGGCCTGGGCACAGACCTCGCCACTGTGGTTCACCCGCATCAGACCGGCCGCCTGCCTTCTCTCCGCGTCGCTCAGCGCCCCTTCCGGCACACCGTCGTCCGGGTGGGGGCGACGGCTCACGGCCGGGGCGAAGACCGTGCGCAGGGCGCGGTCGAACTGGAGTATGAGGGCATCGGGGATGGGCAGCATGACGGCACCTCGCAGACTAGGGACGAGGTGGGAATGATAACCCCAGGCGCGGCCGACTGATCGAGGCCGATCTCCTCGTCAACAACCCCTGACTGCGGTTGATCAGGAAGGGCTGCCCTCGCCCCAACGCGGCAGCAGGCCATGGGCGATGCCCAGATGGTCCAGGACTCTGGCGACGACATAGTCCACCACCGCGTCCACGCTTTGCGGACGATGGTAAAAACCCGGGTTGGCGGGCAGGATGGTGGCGCCCGCCTCCGCCAGGGCGGTCATGTTTCTGAGGTGGAT
>OGCL01001371.1_pt1 | contig 21044 bp, 6 predicted proteins | sample 1570041 | NCBI WGS metagenome assembly OGCL01 (sample SAMN06266162, study PRJEB24511) | hot springs metagenome | isolation source: Hot spring water | place: South Africa: Limpopo | collected 2015-06-22
CGAGCGCGGCCACAAGACCCAATACCGCTACGACGCCCAGGGCAACCTGATCGAGCGTATCGATGCCGCCGGCAGCGCCGCCGAGGCGCGCACCACCTACGTCTACAACGCCCTCAATCAGCTGACCGAACAGTACAGCCCGGCCAGCGGCGACACCCCGGCCGCCACCTGGCAGTACCAGTACGATGCCAAGGGCAACCGCAGCAAAAGCATCGACCCGCTTAACCACGCCACCACTTATACCCACGACGTGCTGGGCAATGTACTGACCCTGACCAATGCCCTGAATAAGACCTGGACCAGCAGCTATGACGCCGCCGGCAATCTGACCAGCCTCACCACCCCGCTCAACCAACAAGTAACCTACCAGTACGACAAACTGGGCCAGCGCACCCAGACCATCGCCCCGAATAACGCGGCCATGCTTACCACCTACAACGCCGCCGGCCTGCCCATCAGCATCACCGACGCCGCCAACGCCAAGACCCAGTTCGAATACGACGCCAACCAGCGCCTGGTGGCGGTCACCGACCCCCTGGGCAACCGCAGCCAGCGCCAGTACGACGCCCGCGGCCGTTTGCTCAGCCAGCAGGATGCCGCCGAAAACCGCATCCACTACCAATACGACAAGGAGCGCCTGAGCGGCATCGACTACCCGACCTATAAAGAGCGCTACCAGTACGACCGCCGTGAGCGCATCCAAAGCCAGACCCGCGAATACAACGAAGGCGAAGCCAATAAGAGCCAGACCGAGCAGTACCGCTACCTGGCCGACGGCCTGCTGGAACAGCACCTGGACGCCGCCAACAACCCCACCGGCAATGGCTACGACGCCCAGGGTCGACTGATCAGCAGCACCGATGCCGAAGGCGGCATCACCCGTTTTGCCTACGATGCCCGGGGCAACCTGACCCAGGTTACCGACCCGGCCGGGCGCGTCACCCAGTTCCACTACGACGCCCGCGACGCGGTGATCGCCGAAATCAAACCCGGCGACGCCAACACCCCGCGCACCGAGCGCCGTTACAGCTACGACGTCCTGGGCAATCTGACCCAGGTCACCACCCCCGATGGCCGCGTTAGCCGCTACCAGTACGACGACGCCAACCGCCTGATCCAGAGCCAGCACTTCGCCACGGCCGCCCAGGCCGAAGCGGAGCGCACTACCACCTACGCCTATAGCGAGCTAAACCGCCTAACCAGCTACGAAGACGAAGAAAGCAAGGCGGTCTACCAGCACGACAGCCTGGGCCGGGTGATCGAAGCCACCTTTACCTACAAAACCGCCAACCCGGTGTTTAGCAAAACCATCGCCTATAGCTACGACGCCAACGGGCGCAAGGCCAGCTACAGCACTGCGGAGCAACAGACCTATGGCTATAGCTACAGCGCCCATGGCCAATTGGCGGGGCTGAGCATCCCGGGTGAGGGGCTTATGAGCCTGGGCAACTATAATTGGCTGCAGCCGCAGAATATTCTCTACCCCGGCGGCAGCAGCCTGCAGGTGGTCTACGATGGCCTGCTGCGCTATAGCCGCCGCGACCTGCGCGACCAGGGTGGCAACCTGATCCAGGGCCATGGCTACCAGTACGACGCGGTGGGCAATATCACCGTTATCGACAGCAGCACAGAGGCCCCCACCGGCCTGGAAAGCGGCAGCACCGCCTACGGCTACGACAAGCTCTACCGCCTCACCGAAGCCCAATACCCCGAGGGCGACTCAAGAACCGACGAAGCCTACGCCTACGACGGCGTCGGCAACCGCCTGGATGGCAAAGCCAGTAAGGAAGAACTGGATATCGGCCACTGGCAATACAACGCCCATAACCAGCTGGTCAGCCATCAGGGCATCGGCTACCGCTACAACGCCGACGGCCACCTGATCGAAAAGGGCGCGCTGCAGGAAAACGGCAGCCTGATCCAGAGCGAAACGATCGACCACTGGCTGTACCAGTACGACAGCCGCGAACGCCTGGTGGCGGTGCAGAAAAATGGTCAGCCGCTGGTCAAGTACGCCTATAACCCGCTGGGCCAACGTATCAGCAAGACCTTGCTACCCAGCAACCAGACCACCTACTTCCTCTATAGCGAAGAAGGGCTGGTGGGGGAGTACGACCAGCAGGGCCAGCTTAAACAGGAATACGCCTACGACCCGACTGCGCCCTGGATGAGCCAGCCGTTGTTTAGCCGGGTTAAGCGCAACGACACCCAAGCATGGGCGGTAAGTTACTTTGGTACCAGCCATCTGGGTACGCCGGAAGTGGCGTTTGAGAAAAGCGGGGAGGTGACCTGGCGGGCCAAGGCGCAGGCCTTTGGTGAGACGCAGGTAACGCTTAATACTATCGATAATGTGTTGCGGTTTCCGGGGCAGTATTTTGATGCGGAGACTGGGTTATATCAGAACTACTTTAGGGACTATGACCCGCAGCTTGGGCGGTATGTGCAGGGGGATCCGATTGGATTGGCCGGTGGAATGAATATATATCAGTACGTTTTGGGAAATCCGTTGTATTGGGTGGATCTTTGGGGGCTGGATAGGCTGAACTTGTCTAGGCCGGGCTCTAGGCTTGATCTGGCAATTCGAAATAAACCATCTAGCCCTGAACGGCTTCATGTTTTTGGGCATGGGGGGCAGTACGTTGTTTATGATGACAGGGCTGCTGGAAAGGGTGAGGAAAAAGTAAAGCCTCTTAATGCGAGTGAGCTTGCTGAGATCATTAGGGGTAGTGGTATGTGGAAGTCCGGAATGCCGATCACGCTCGAATCCTGTAATACTGGTGTGGGCGATGAAAATATTGCTCAGGAATTGGCTGATATTCTGCAGGTAGAGGTAGAGGCGCCTAATAGTTATTTTCATCCAGGGCATTGGAAGAAAGAGAATCAGGTTGGTCCTAAGCCGTTTGCGAAGCCTAGGGGCGATTGGATTGTTTATAGTCCGCGTTAGTAGCTAGCAGTTCGTTGAGTCACGCATGTGAGACAAGTAAGAGACGAATAACCGAAGAATGAACAGGTAAGGTCATTCCTCGGCTTTGTCGGTGGCTTGCCTTGATATTCTGCTGGGGCAATCCGCCTCGTCTATGTAGGTATTTTCAAATGGTTGCTAGGTTTATTTATAAGGGGTAATTATGCGTATTTTGAATGCTTTTTTAGTGGCTATCTCGGTTGCGTTAACTGCTTTTTTGATTTTTATGATTGGTTATTTTTTGGAGCCTGGTATGGCTTTGGTTCAAGAGAGCGATACCGCTGTTTTGCTGTATGATTTAGATAGATTATCGGCTTTTGCGTATGGTGTATCAGCTTTGATGGTGTTTTTTTCTTTGTGCTATATGGTTGTAGGTGTATTTTTGACTTTTTTTGTAAGTGAAGATGCACGTGATGCTGGCTTTGGGTGGTATTTTTCTTTGGGTGTTGGGTTTTTAGTTGCTGTGGTTAGTGTGTTTTCTTATGTTTGTGTTAGTTCTTTTTATATATAGCCAGGTAGTCAGGTAGGGCGGGTCGTGACCCGCGCTGATTGATCGTGCGGCCGCCGCATTAATTACTTGTTCGTCGTATTTAAATGGTGGTGCTTTTTGGGGGTTGTGGGCGCCACCGCGTTCGCTTGGAATGGGCGGCGCGGCGGAAATGGCTTGGCGGGTTACGCCGCTGCGCGGCTAACCCGCCCTACGCTTGCGGCCTTTTTTGTTTTTGGGGGTTGGGTGAAGGGTTGGGTTTGGGTGTTGCTGGTGGCGCTGGGGCTGTATCAGGCCTGGGGCCAATTTGGCCCGCGTAATCAGGTGCTGGCCCATACGCCGGAGGCGCCCTATGTGCTGGTGTATGGTCGCGATAGCTGTGGCTATACCGGGCAGATGCGCCAGGGCCTGACCCGTCAGGGCGTGGCCTTCGCTTATAACCAGGTGGATAACGGCGCGGTGGCCGATCAGTTGCACGGCAAGATGCAGCAGCTGGGGTTGAATACGGCCTATTACGAGCTGCCGGTGGTGGAGGTCAATGGCCGTTTGTTGCTGCGCCCCGAGCTGGATAGGGTGTTGCAGATTTACCGGCAGAGCCCGTAGGGCGGGTCTGGACCCGCCGGTGGTGGTCAAGCCTGTGTATTGCGTGATGCATGTAGGGCGGGGCGTGACCCGCGCAGATTGATCGTGCGGTCACCGCATTAATGGTTTGTACGCCGTATTTGAATGGTGGTGCTTCTTGGGGGTTGTGGGTGTTGCCGCGTTTGCTTGGGATGGGTGGCGCGGCGGGGATTGCTTGGCGGGTTACGCCGCTACGCGGCTAACCCGCCCTACGTTGCATGCTTGATTTTGGGTGATTTATGTCGCGGGTAAATAGGCCGCTGCTGGGGCGGTTGGGGGCTGGGTTGGCGTTGCTGGGGCTATTTGGCCTGCCGGCGGCCTATGGCGTGGCATTCTGGCAATGGCAGCGCAGTTTGCTGGCCGAGGAATTGCCGGTGGCGCCGGTTGTGGCGGCGGCCTTGCCTGGCGCCAAGCCCGATTATGCCGAGCTGGCGCAGCTATTTGGCAGCGCCGCGCCGGAGCCTGTGGCCGCGCCGATCAAGGAAAGCACCTTGTCGCTCAAGCTGGTGGCCAGCTATGTGGGCGGCAAGGGCCGCTCGGCGGCGGTGCTGGCCAGCGGCGAGAACAATCACCGTCTCTATTACCCGGGCGACAAGCTGATGCAGGGGGTGGAGCTGGTCACGGTGCAGGCGCGCCGGGTGCTGATCAAACGTAATGGGGTATTGGAGAGCGTTAGCCTGACGGATATGCAAGCAGGCGGCGCGGCGCCCGCGCCGGCGGCAGTTGCCACAGTACGCCAGCCGCCGGCGGCGCCCGTGGCCGAGCCGCTTAACCAGCAGAAGCTGGCGGACCGACTGAATAAATTGAAGGCCTTGGCCAGTGGGGAGATGTGATGCGTTGGGCAGTTTTGGGGTGCGCGCTGCTGTTTGGCGTGGCGGCGTATGCCGAGGAAGAGGCGGTGGCGGCGCTGGATCTGGATATGAAGGATGCGGACATCCGCACCCTGATCGAGTGGGTGGCCGACCAGACCGGCAAGAACATCGTGATCGACCCCCGGGTCAAGGGCAAGGTCACGGTGGTGACCAGCGAGGCGATCCCTGCGGATGATCTCAATCAGCTGCTGAGCTCGGTGCTGAGCGTGCACGGGTTTGCCCTGATCAAGGAGAACAACGTCTACAAGGTGGTGCCCGAGGCGGATGCCAAGTCCTCCAGCCTGCCGGTCAACGAGCGCCATGCCACGGCCGGCGACAACGTGGTCAAGCTGTTCAAGCTGCGCAATGTCTCGGCCACCCAGCTGGTCAACCTGCTCAAGCCCATGGTGCCGCAGTCGGCCTATATCGCCGCCTACCCGGATCGCAATTACATCATCGTGGCGGACCGGGCGGTGAATATCGCCAAGATCGACGATCTGGTAGGGCGCCTGGATCAGGCCTGGGAGGTGACCACCGACGTGCTGCCGCTCCAGTACGCCAATGCCCAGGACATCCTGACCATGCTCAATGGCCTGTTCCCCAAGCCCAAGGCGGACACCCCGGAGGGTTTCTTCTCCATCGGCGCCGATGTGCGCACCAACAGCATCGTGGTGGCCGGCGAAGAGGTGCTGCGCCGCCAGGTGCGCGACGTGGTGCTGCGCCTGGATCGCAAGGTGCAAGGGGTGGGCAATACCAAGGTGTTCTACCTGCATTACCTGCGCGCCGCCGATACCCTGCCGGTGGTGCAGAGCCTGAGCAGCAGCATCCAGAAGCAGGGCCTGAACGCCAAGGAATCCTCCGTGGAGGTGAATATCCAGGCCAGCGAGGCGACCAATGCCCTGGTCGTTACCGGCCCGCCGGAGGTGATCGACGCCGTCGATTACATCATCAAGAAACTGGATATCCGCCGCGCCCAGGTACTGGTCGAGGCGGTGATAGTCGAGGTATCGGAAAGCGAAGGGCTGGAACTGGGTATCGAATGGCGCACCAATGCCAGCGCCAAGGGCGGCGACGGCTGGTATGGCGGCACCCTGTATCGCGATGGCGCCGGCGTTGGCGCGGTGGATGAAGCGCCCAATCTGCTCAGCGGCCTGGCCCTGGGCTTTTATCGCAACGGCTCCCTGCGCGGCCTGTTCAAGGCGCTGGAAACCACGGACTCGCTGAATATCCTGTCCAAGCCCAATCTGGTCACCCTGGATAACGAGCAAGCCAAGATCGTCGTGGGGCAGAACGTGCCCTTCGTTACCGGTCGCTCCACCAGCGCCTCCAGCCCCACGGACAACCCCTTCCAGACCATCGAACGCAAGGACGTGGGCATCACCCTGACCATCAAACCGCAGGTCAACGAGGGCGACGCGGTGACCCTGGATATCACCCAGGAGATCTCCAGCGTGTCCAACGCGCGGGTGGCCCAGGCCCAGGACATCGTCACCAACACCCGCTCGGTGCAGACCCGGGTGCTGGTGGAGGACGGCCAGACCCTGGTGCTCGGCGGCCTGATCTCCGATGAGCTGCAGGATGGCGATGCCAAGGTGCCCTTCCTCGGCCGTGTGCCCATAGTCGGCGCGCTGTTTCGCAGCGAGAAGAAGAGCAAGAAGAAGAACAACCTGATGATCTTTATCCAGCCGCGGATTATCCGCAGCAGCGAGGATGCCCAGCTGGTGACGGGTGGGCGCTATCGCTATATCGAACCGACCGCGGAGCGCATGGGTTATGGCCTCAAGATTCAGTAACCGACCCCTGCTGCTTGCGGCCCTGTGCCTGCTGGGCAGCGCTTATGCACAGGCCGAGGCGGATGCCCTGGCCTGCTGGACCAGCCAGGCCAGCTCCCAGTTGATCGACGTGGACGGCGCGGGCGCGGTGCAGGGCGCCTGGTCGGTACCCAGCGGCCTGCTGCAGGCGCGCCTGCAGAGTGCTCAGGCCCCGCAGACCCTGCTGCTGGCCGGCTACGACCTGCTCTCGGTGCGGCGGATCTGCGCCGAGCTGCAGGCCGCGCAGCTGCCGGCGCGGATTCTCTTCGGTGGCCGTGAGCGGCTGCTGGCCCAGCAGGGCGCGCCGGCTTGGGATTGGCTGCTGGTTTCGACCGACAGCCTGGCGGCCAACCTGCTCAGTGGCGAACTGGCGGGCTGGTTTATCGGCAAGGGCAAAACGGTGGTGGGGCAGGGCCTGAGCAAGTCCCCGCTGACCGAACCCAGCGCCGTGGCGGCCAAGCTGATCGATCTGCAGCGCACCCAGTTCCAGCCGGTGGTGCTGTTTGTGGCGGCCGAGCAGCAGCAACGCTTTTTCGAGTTCTTCTCGAACAACCCATTGCCCGGCGTTTTCCTGTCGTTCGATCAGGCGGAAACGGTGCGCGATGTGCTGAACAAGCATGGGAGTTTTGCGGCGAATGAGCAGACGCGCCCGCTTAATTATTACTGCGATTAGTCTGCTGCCGATCCAGGCCCTGGCCGCCCAGCCCTTTGCCCTGTCCCTGCGCGTGCAGAACGACAGTGCCCAGGTGCTGCCAGCCGCCGCAGTCTGTGGCCTGCAACCCCAGGCGCTGGATGGGCGGGCCTATGCCTGGCAGATTGCCGCTGCGCGCCCGCTGCGCCAGGGCGATGGGCGCTATTGCCTGGAGCACGATGAACTGGGGCCCTATCAGGCGCAACGCTTCGATCTTTACTGGCAGGCCACGGCCCCCTTGGCCGCAGGCACCCAGGCGGACGCGCCAGCCTTCGACCTGCTGCACACGCCTTCTACGCCCTTGCAGCAACTGGCGCAGTCGTTTGCGGCCTACCCCCAGTCTGAGCGGGTGGCGCGTATCCATGCCTGGATGGTCGACAACATTGCTTTTACCGGCATCCGCCGCGGCATCGAGGGGGCAGAGCATGCCCTGCAGACCCGGGCCGGCGACTGCACCGAACATATGCTGCTGGCGGCCGAGTTGCTGCAGCGGAACGGCGTCACAATTCGAAGAGTTTTAGGGGTTGCAATTCCCAAAGACCAGCATCGTATAACCGCCGATGCCTTACATAACTGGATTGAATATTTAGATAATGGCAGTTGGCTAGTTTTTGACTCGTCCAGGCGGCTGCTCGGCACTCCGCAAGGGGCTCGCTACCTGGCGCTGCACTACTACCAGAGCAGCCAGCAGCTCACCCTTGAAGCATTCACCACCGATTCGCCTCAACTGAAACTGTTTTTGCAGTAGACCTAAGGGATTTTTATGAAGGGACTCAAAGCGTTTGCATTGTCCTGCGTGTTGTTTGGTTGCGCGGCCAACGCCATGGCCACGGAGATAGCGAGCAATTCCGATGCTAGCGTGACGGGGGGTGGTGGCGGTGACGGCATCGTCATCACATCAGCGGCGACAAGCCCGAACTATATGTGGGGTTACTCGGAGAACAACGGTGCCGGCTCGATCTCTCCTGTCGGCGCCACAGTTTACCCGGGCGGGTCGCTGGCGCCCGGCGGCCTGGGTGAGCTGCTGGATCTGGCATGGAGCGACGACTGGCCGTACTACGGCGGCCTGCAGCTGCGGGTGCGTGGCGACAGCCGCGACTGGCCGGATGTTGCGAGCCTGCCGTTCGTTTCGGTGCAGATCGGTTCGAACACGTTTAGCGTGGCCGATCTGCAGCTCCGCGGCTATGGCACAAACACGATGGTTTTTGAGTGGCCGTCTGCCGCCAACCCGTTTGCCGACGGCGCAAACCCCATCGTATTCAACGCAACCGAAGCCGAGCCGCTTTTCGCTTTGCAAGGCGATAGTCTGCCGTCTGCCTATGATCGCGCCCTGCGTCGTTTGGATATCAGTTTTACTGACTCGCTGACCGGCCCCGTTAACGATCCACAAACCATCCCCGGCCATCTGGTCAAGCTTTATCGTGCTATCGATGATGCTGGTGAAGACTGGAGCCCTGTATCTATCGAGACTATCCAGGCCTTCGGCGAGCGCATGGAATTGCATTTCAGCCCACGCCTGAAGGATGGTCGTTATCGCCTGGAATTCGATGCCGCGTTGAGCTCCCACGAAGGTATGGCACTGGGAGAGATGCAACGCTACGAGTTCAGCGTTACCACCAGCGAGTGGCGTGTGCCTAATTCCACCACGCTAGGCGAGCATGACTATCAACATGATGGCAAACGCCTGATCGTCGATGGCGTTACCCTGACTCTGTCCGGGGAACACGATTTCGAATCGATAGTGGTGCGGAATGCGGGTGTGATTACCACTGAGCTTGCATCTGTCGGCTCTACCCAAGGCATTACCATCACCGCTGATGAAATCGAGGTGGATTCCAGTTCACGGATCGATGTCAGCAGCAAGGGTAATTTGGGCACAGCGGCAATTGGTAACTATACCGGCGGTAGCTACGGCGGCAGTGGTGGTACTTATAACGACAGTGTAACGAATGCGCCTTACGGGGATTTCCGCGAACCCAAAGATCTCGGCTCGGGTGGCCGGCGCGATAACAATGACTTTACCCGTGGCGGCGGTGCCATTGAGTTGCAAGCCCAGGTGTTGAAGCTGGACGGGTTGATCCAGGCCAATGGGCAAGCCGATACCGGCTTCTATGGTTCGGGCAGTGGCGGTTCACTGCTGCTGCAGGTGGAGCAAGTGGTACTGGGGGAACAGGCACGTATCGAGGCTAATGGCGGTGGTTCAAGTACCTATTACACATACGGCGGTGGCGGTGGCGGCCGCGTAGCGCTGTATTACGGCGAGTTGGTGCAGGGCACATTAACAACCCAGGTATTTGCCAAGGGCGGTCGTTCTTCTAGTGCCCAGCCGGGTGCGGCGGGCACCGTTTATCTAAAGAACACGACGAACGAAGTAGAAGAGTTGGTGTTTAACAACACCGGCGTACCTGACAGTGCGCTCGCGTCGGTGGTGGATCTGCGCGGCGAGGTGGCCTATAGCGGCAAGATCACCCTGATAAATGTCAGCGCCACGGTAAGGGGGGATATAGCCAGTGAGCAGTTCCAGCTGACCAATAGTCAGTTATATCGCACCCATGTGAGTCAGCTGGGTGAGATGGGCGAACTGGATGTGGATGGCTATACCTTAGAGTTGGATCGCAATGGTACCTGGTCGAAGATCCGGGTAATCAATGGCGGTGTGATTACCGCGCCTTTGAATCAGAGCCTGGTAATCACTGCCGATCAGATAGAAGTGGATGCCAGTTCGCGGATTGATGTCAGTGGCAGGGGCGCGCTTGGCACTACGGAGCTTGGCACCTACACCGGCGGTAGCTACGGCGGCAGTGGCGGTGTTTATAACAACAGTGTAACGAATGCACTTTACGGGGATTTCCGCGAACCCAAAGATCTCGGCTCGGGTGGCCGTCGTTATGACAATGACTTTACCCGCGGCGGCGGCGCCATTGAGTTGCAAGCCCAGGTGTTGAAGCTGGACGGGTTGATCCAGGCCAATGGGCAAGCCAATAACGGCTCCTATGGTTCGGGCAGTGGTGGTTCGCTGTTGCTGCGAGTAGAGCAGCTATCACTAGGGGCGCAGGCACGTATCGAGGCAAATGGCGGTAGTGATACTACCTGTTGCACATACGGCGGTGGCGGTGGCGGCCGTGTTGCGCTGTATTACGGCGAGTTGCTGCAGGGCGCGCTGAACACCCAGATATTGGCCAGGGGTGGTCTTTCTTCTAATGCCCAGCCGGGTGCGGCGGGCACCGTTTATCTAAAGAATACGGCGAGCGAAGAGGAAGAACTGGTGCTTAACAACACCGGCGTACCTAGCAGTGCATCCTCGTCGTTGGTAGATCTGCGGGGTGAAGTGACCTATGGCGGCAAGATCACCCTGATAAATGTCAGCGCCATGGTAAGGGGCGATGTAGCAAACGAGCAATTCCAGCTGACCGGTAGTCAGTTGTATCGCACCCATGTTAGTGATGGCGGGGAGCTGGTCGTAGATGGCTATACCTTGGAGTTGGATCGCAATGGTACCTGGTCGAAGGTCCGGGTAATCAATGGCGGTGTGATTACCGCGCCTTTGAATCAGAGCCTGGTAATCACTGCCGATCAGATAGAAGTGGATGCCAGTTCGCGGATTGATGTCAGTGGCAGGGGCGCGCTTGGCACTACGGAGCTTGGCACCTACACCGGCGGTAGCTACGGCGGTAGTGGCGGTACTTATAACAACAGTGCAGCGAATGCCCCTTACGGTGATTTCCGTGAACCAAAGGATTTCGGTACGGGTGGGCGTAATGGCGGTAGTGCATTTACCCGCGGCGGTGGAGCCATTGAGTTGCAAGCCCAAGTGTTGAAGCTGGACGGGTTGATCCAGGCTAATGGGCAAGCCAATAACGGCTCTGGTTCGGGTAGTGGCGGTTCACTGCTGCTGCGGGTAGAACAGCTGGTGCTGGGGGCGCAGGCACGTATCGAGGCCAATGGCGGAGGCTCGGGCGCCAGCGCCACATACGGCGGTGGTGGCGGCGGTCGGGTGGCGCTGTATTACGGCGAGTTGGGGCAGGGCACGCTGGCTACCCAGGTATTGGCCAGGGGCGGTCTGTCTTCTTATGCCCAGTCGGGTGCGGCGGGCACCGTTTATCTAAAGAATACGGCGAGCGAAGTGGAAGAACTGGTGCTTAACAACACCGGCGTACTTGGTAGTGCCCCCTCGTCGTTGGTAGATCTGCGAGGTGAAGTGACCTATGGCGGCAAGATCACCCTGATAAATGTCAGCGCCACGGTAAGGGGCGATGTAGCAAGCGAGCAATTCCAGCTGACCGGTAGTCAGTTGTTTCGAAGCGATGTCGGAGAGGGTGGAGAGCTGATTGTAGATGGCTACACCTTGATCCTCGGCAGTAGCGGCACTTGGTCGAAAGTCCGGGTTATCAACGGCGGTGTTATAACTACGCCTGAGGCATCGGACACCTTCAATCAAGGTTTCGTTATTACTGCCGACGAGATCGAAGTAGATGCCAGCTCGAAGATTGATGTCAGCGGCAAGGGTTTGTTGCCAAGTGCTCAGGTGGGCAGTTCCTGCGGCGGCAGCCATGGCGGTCTGGGGGGGCGCTATGGCAATTGCACCACCAATGCCGTCTATGGTGATTACCTGGCGCCCGTTACGCTTGGTATTGGTGGGCGCTATTCGGGAACCACCGGTTCCTCCCGTGGTGGTGGCGCCATCAAACTGGTAACTGGCTCAATCAAATTACATGGTCAATTATTGGCCAATGGTGAAAGGGGGGCATATAACCTCTACTCGGGCGGTGGTGCCGGTGGCTCTATCTGGGTCGATACCCAAGTGCTGCAGGGCAGCGCCACAACCCGTATTCAAGCCCAGGGTGGTGCGGGTCGTACCTATGGTGGTCCGGGCGGCGGCGGTCGTATCGCCATTATCTACTCGGGTATGCAGGGTATTGAGGTACTGAGCCAGATCAGTGTTGCTGCTGGTATTAAAGCGGCTGGCACCACCACGGCCGCCCAGCAAGGTTCCCTGCGCCTGGAAAACCGGGTGGTGCCCACCGCGGTGGCCAATGCCGATGTAGGCGGTCTAACCAATAGGGCCATCAGCAAGATCGTCGTCGACTTTATCAATGCCATCGACGCCGAGTCCTTGACTCCCGAGGTGATTACGCTGATTGGCCCTAATGGGCCTGTGCCGATTCAGGCGGTAAGTGCAGTCAATAGCGTGCGTTACCAACTCGATCTGGGTGCGATCCTGGGCGATGGCGAATACGAGTTCCGGGTCGGCCCTGGCATCCGCTCGGCTCAAGGTCGCGGCATGGATCAGAACGGTAACGGCATCGAAGACGAGGCGGACGATGTATTTGTACGCAGCTTTGTGGTGGATCGCACGCCGCCGGAGGCTCCCCATGTATCCAGCCCTCTGGTGGCGCCGGCGATCAATGCCTTGAACCAGCGTAAGACCACCCTGCAGGGTGTGCGCAGCGAGGAAAGCGCCATTCTGGTCAATGGTGTGCTGCGGGTGGCACTGGGAGCCGGCTCCTGGACGGTCGCTGATCATGCCCTGAATGAAGGCGATAACAGCCTGCAGGTGCGTGCCCGTGATGCGGCCGGCAATTTGTCCCCAGTGACCCTGCTGAACTTTAGCGTGGACAGTACCGCGCCGAGCGTGCAGCAGAATTCCCATAGCGGCTGGATCAAGGATGTGCCGGCCTCGATCTGGGTGCGCTTTAACGAGGCCGGCAGCGGCCTGGATTTTGCGGGTAGCAGCATAACCCTTAAGCGGGGTACCGATAACATTTCCGGCCAGTTAAGCCTGGAAGGCGATGTGCTGCGTTTGACGCCCAATAGCACCCTGCTGGGGGGCAGCTACAGCGTGGCGGTGAGTCTGCAGGATAAGGCCGGCAATCTGCGTGTTACCTCATTCAGCTTTGTGCTGGATTACACGGCGCCAGTGGCGCCTGCGGTCAATGCCTACCCGGCCATGACCACCAACAAGCTGCTGCAAATTACCGGTACCAAGGAATCCTTCAGTACCCTTCGTATCTTCAATGCCGCCAATACCCTGCTCACCAGTATCAGCGGCAGTGCTAGTACTTGGCAGTACACCTTGACCCTGGCGCCGGGCGATAACAGCTTCCGCATTCAGCAAACCGATACGGCCGGAAATATTAGCCCTGCCACGGTCGTGCAGATCCGCTTCGACGACGAAGCCCCTGGCCCGGTGACCTTTACCCTCGATCCCAAGGGCAGCGGCACCGAGGTCAAGCTGGCTTGGCCGAGCTATAGCGAGGCGGCTAACGGTAACGATATCCAGCAGTACCGTATCTACTCCGCGCTGCAGCCCTTTAGCCAGATCAGCCAGGCGCAGTTGCTGCTGAGCGTGCCCAGCGGCAGCAAGCAGGCGGTGGTGAAAAACCTCGTGCGTGGCGAAGAGCGCCATTTCGCTGTGGTGGCGGTGGATCTGCAGGGGCTGTTGCTGCAGGGCGTTACCAGCCAGGCCACCACGCCCCAGGATGTGCAGGCGCCGACCGAGGCTTCGGCCCTGGTGGTGAAACCTGCCGCCGAGCAGCTGGAGCTGAGCTGGCAGGCCAGCGCCAATGCCGCCGGTGATCTGGCCGGTTATGCGCTCTATGTGGGCGAGGACAATGCCCAGCGTATCGACCTGCCGCTGGCTGGCCTCGGCGCCGGGCTGCGTTACACCCTGAGCGGGCTGGCCCCGGCCAGCGCCACGGCCCTGCGCCTGGTGGCCGTGGATAACGACGGCAACGAGAGTGCCGGCCTGCACACCCAGGGCATCACCTGGCTAAGCAACCCCGCCACCCTGCAGCTGGAGCCCTTCTCCAATCGGGTGGAGGCCAGCTGGGCGGCGGTTACACCGGCCGAGTGGGTCGGTGGCTATCGCCTCTATGTGGCCGACGAGCCCTTTACCTCGGTGCAGGGCAAGACGGCCAAGCTCAGCACAACCGGGCAACTGGCCGGCAGGGTGTCGGGCTTGTTGAACAACAAGACCTACCATATGGCCGTCACGGTGGTGAACGCCTCGGGTGGCGAAAACCCCCAGGTGCAATCCTTTAGCGTTACTCCAGCGGCCGACTCGCTGGGCCCGCAACTGGTCAAGCTGACCTGGCACAGCGCCCAGGGCCAGCAGGATCTGACCGCGGGCGGCGAGCTGCAGCAACTGGGCGAATGGCGCATCCAGGCCACGGACGAGTCCGGTATCGGCCATATTGCCCTGAGTCTCGATGGCCAGTCTTTGGGGCAAGCCACCCAGGCAGGGAGCTATTACCGGCATAGCTGGGACCTCAGCCAGGTGGCCGATGGCGACTACCGCCTGGGCATCGAGTTGCGCGACACCCTGGGCAATACCTCCCAGCATGAGCTCGATCTGCGCGTAGCCCTGGCCGCCCCGGCGGCGCCGAGCCTGAGCCTGCAGAGCAAGGCCAGCCAAACCAACAAGGCGCAGCAGGTGCTGATCGTTCAGGGCCAGGTCGGCAGCCTGGCGCAGATCAGCCATAACGGCAGTGAGCAGGCTGAACTGCTGACCCTCGATGGCAGCGGCCAGGCGCAACTGCCGCTGACGTTGACGGAGGGCGACAACCAGCTGAGTGCACGCCTGCGCTACAGCAGCCGCGAGCAGTTCGGCGCGGCCAGTGCGGTGCTCAACGTCAATCTGGACAGCGCTCTGCCCAACGCACCCGCTAACCTGCAGGCCACGGCCAAGGCCCAGGGCGTCGTACAACTGAGTTGGGCGGCGGTTAATGGCGTGGTGGGTTATGACCTCTATGCGGCCAACCAGCCGTTTAGCGAGATCAGCGATGCCGGGGTGAGCAAGCTCAACAGCAAGGCGCTTACCAGCCCGAGCTATCAGCATCAGAGCAGCAGCGACGGCACCTACTACTACCGGGTGCGTAGCTTTAACAGCCTGGGCTCCACCAGCGTGTTGTCGGCGCAGCAGTCGGCCCAGGCCGACCGCACCCCGCCGCGCGTAGAAGAGGCGAGTTACAACAGCCAGGGCGCGGTATCCGCCGATGGCCGTTATGCCCCTGGGCGGGTGGATGTACGCCTGCGCATGAGCGAGGCGCTGCGTAACGCGCCCTTCTTCAGCCTGGATGTGCCGCAAGGGGTGTCCATCCCGGTGCGCATGACCCAGGCGGCCAACGATCCGCTGGTTTACCAGGGCAGTTTCGACCTGAACGCAGCGGTGCCGTCCGGGCTGCTCTATGCCCGAGTATCGGCCTATGACCCGGTGGGTAACGAAGGCAGCGAAGTGGTGACGGGCAAGACCCTGCGGGTCGACACCCAGGGCCCGGACCTGCAGCAGCTTTCACTGCTGCCGGAAAGCCCGGTGGAGAACCTGCTGAGCGATAACCAGGGCCGTGAGTTGCAGGTGGTGCTGCGCCTAAGCGAAGACCCAGCCAGCACGCCGCAGCTGACCCCGCGCCTCGACGGCCAGGCTCTGGCCAGCCAGAGCGGCCCGCTGGAACTGAGCCTGGATGCCCAGTCGCAAGCCGGGGCGCCGGTCTATACCGGGCGCTTCCGCCTGCCGAGCGATGCAGGTCAGCAAGGCGTGCAACTGCTAGGTTTCGATTACCAGGGGCGCGATGACCTGGGCAATATCAGCCAGCGTATTCTGGGGCGCCGGGATTTCCAGGTGTACCAGGGGCAGTTGCCGCCGCTGGATATGCCCCAGGGCCTGAGCGGCAAAGCCCTGGCGGGCGGCCGTGTAGCCCTGAACTGGAGCGAGGTGAAAGAGGCCAGCGCCTATCAGCTGTATCGCCGCAGCGAGGCCGACAGCAGCTTCACGGCCGTGGGCCGGGTGCGCGAACTGACCTTTGAGGACAACCTGCCGGTGGCCGGCCTGGCCGATGGCATCTACTACTACCAGGTGGCGAGCATTCGCGAGCATGACGGCAAGGAAGCCCTGAGCCTGCCCAGCGCGGCGGTCAAGGTGCAGGTGCTGAGCCAGGCCCCGAGCACGCCCCGCGATCTCAGCATCGAACTCAATGGTGCCGGTATCGTCCTGCGCTGGTTGGCGCCCGAGATGGGGCAGGTGGTCAGCTATAACCTCTACCGCGCCAATGTCGGTCAGGGGCAGGCCATCGATATCAGTGGGCGCACTCCGCTGCAAAGCAAGATCCCCGAGCGCATCGCCCTGGACAGCCGTCCTTCGGACAGCGAGCACGCCTATACCGTGACCGCCGTGGATGCCGCCGGCAACGAATCGCCGGCAGCGACCAGCGTTTATCTCAATGCCGGGCTGCTGCCGGTGCGTGACCTGTCGATCCGTCTGGCCGAAGGCCAGGCGCCGGTGCTGCAATGGGATCACGGCGGCAAGGATGTGGTGGGCTACAACCTCTATGTGGGCGCCGATGCCCAGAAGCTCAACGCCGAGCTGATCACGGGCAAAACCTACAGCGACGCCAATGTCAGCCTGCCGCTAAGCGGCGAGCGGCTGTACAGCGTCACCGCCGTGGATGCCCAGGGTGTCGAGAGTCTGCCTCACGCGCTGTTGCTGCCGGCGGTCAAGGCCGAGCTGCGTGGCGAGCAGCGCTTCGACCGTGGGGTGTTCAACCAGCTCCACTACCAGGTCGCCAACAGCGGCAGCACGGAACTCAAGCGCCTGCGCCTGCGGGTGGACGTCAACAGTGGTGGGCAGATCAAGCCGCACCTGTCCGACTACTTCAACGTTGCCGCCGGCGCGGTCGCCGAGGTGCCGGTGGTGGTAGCCGGTTATCAGAACCTGCCGGGGGTGGTGCCGCTTAGCGTGGAAGTGCTCTATGCCCCGCAAGTGGGCGAATCGGTGAGCATCCAGCGCAGCGAGTCGATCAGCGCCGGTGAGAACAGCCTGCTGGTGCAACTGCTGGCCGACGAGTTCACCCGCGGCACCAGCGGCAGCGTGCGTATCCGCCTGGAAAACCCCAGTGCCGTGGCCAGTGAGCTGGTTACCGCGCATAACAGCGGCAACCAGGCTTCCAGCGAGATGCGCCTGATCCTCGAAGACCTGCAAGGCAACGTGCTGGCCAGCCAGGCGGTGAAGGCTGCCGTGGGCAATGGCCTGGTCACCGTGCGCGATGGCCGTACCGTGGCCCGTGTCGGCGCCTTTGACGTGCTGGAAACCGGGCCGTTCAGCATCCAGGTGCCGAGTGCGGCGCCGGATCGTGTGCGCCTGCGCCTGGAAGCCGACTTCCTGCATTATCAGACCGCCTTGCCGGGCGAGTTGAAGATTGGCGGGCTGCGCAGCAGCCGTGAGCTGAGCCTGGTGGAGACGCCTTACTACGGCGAAATCACCGAGGTCAGCCCGCCGCAGGTGCAGGCCGGGGATAGTGTGACCATCCGTGGTCGCGCCCTGCAACGTAGCGATGATCAGCCGTTGGCCGGGGTCGAACTCAAGCTGATTCTCAGCGTTCGTGGCTTCGAGCAAGTGCTGACGATCACCACCAACGCCGAGGGTGCGTTCTCCTACACGCACAAGACCAGCAGCAGCGACTCGGGTGATTACCAGGTATCGCTGATCCACCCCAGCATCCAGTTGCGTCCGCAACAGGGACACTTCCTGGTGCAGGGCGCGGCCTTTTCGCCGGCCTCGGTCAACACCAGCTTCCCACGTAACTACGAGCAGACCGTGACCATCGCGGTGGAGGCCGGGCATGACACGCCGCTGAAGAACGTGCGCCTGGAGCACGTGCAACCGAATGGCACCAGTGGCCTGCCGGTTGGGCTCAAGGTGCAAACCGGTTCGGCGTTGAACCTGGCGGCCAGGCAACGTGGCAATTTGGTCCTGCGCATCAGTGGCGACAACAGCGCGGCGGCCTCCGGTTTGCTGGACTACCGCATCGTCGCGGACGGCCTGGCGCGACCGATTGGCCAGACGCGCATCCAGTACAGCCTGGTGGAGGCGCGCCCGGTGGCCAAGGTCAGCCCGGCGCAGATCCGCACCGGTCTAGCCCGTGAGAGCGAGCAGGTGGAGCAGGTCACCCTAAGCAACAGCGGTCTGGATGTGCTGCGTAATGTACGCGTCAGCCTGCTCAATGAGCAGGGTGCCGCGGCGCCGAGCTGGGTCAGCCTGCGTACTTCCGAGCGTCTGGGCGACCTGCCGGTAGGGGGCAATTACCTGATCGGCGTGGCCTTCCAGCCCGGCGCAGCGGTGCCCGAGGGGGATCACTATTTCAGCCTGCGTATCGACAGCGACAATCACGCGCCGCTGAACGTACCCATGAGCGCGGCGGTGACCCAGTCCGGCAAAGGTGGGGTGATCTTCCAGGTGGAAGACATCTACACCGGCACCCTGGACAGCGCCGGTCAGCGCATCCTCGGTCTGAACGGGGCGAAGATCAAACTGCAGAACCGCAACGTGCTCAGTGCCGAGTTCAGCGGTACGACGGACGCCAAGGGGCAGGTCCTGCTCTCGGATATTCCGGCGGGCGAATACAACTACCGTATCTCCGCCTGGGATCATGACGACCTCTCCGGTCAGCTATGGATCAAGCCCGGGGTGGTCGCCGATGAACGGATCTTCCTGATGAGCAAGTTGGTTACCGTGGAGTGGTCGGTGAAGGAAATCACCATCGAGGATCGCTACGAGATCGTCCTCAATGCCACCTTCCAGACCAACGTGCCGACTGCCCTGGTGATGATTGAACCTTTGGTCATCAACCTGCCGGCCATGCGCAAGGGTGATGTGTTCCAGGGGGAGCTGACCCTGAGCAACTACGGATTGATCCGTGCCGATGGGGTCAAGTCCAGCCTGCCGAGTGGCGATGCGAGAGCCAAGATCGAGTATCTGCGTAGCGTGCCGGATACCCTGGAGGCCGGTGAAGTGCGGGTGATTCCGTACCGCATCGTTGCCCTGCAGAGCTTCGACCCGGAAGACGTGCTCAACGGCGCGGCCGGCTGCTGGAGTTTCAGCTATCAGGGCTCGGTCAACTACAAAAGCCAGTGCGCCAACGGCCAGGTGATTCCGGGCCAGGCCAATGTGGCCTGGAGCGCCAATGGTAGTACTGGAACCTGTGACTCTACTATTTCTATCGGTGGTGGTGGTGCCAGGGGCTGGAGCGGCTGGGGTGGCTCGGGGGGCGGCTTTATTCCGCGGCCAACGCCTTTGGCCTCGACGGCCAAGCAATGTGCGCCCCCCCCGGATTGCGAAAACGGCAATTGCGGCGGTGGCAACGGCGGCACCGATTAAGCGTAGGGCGGGTCAAGACCCGCCGTAGGCATAGGCTTCGGCGGGGTTATGAAGGATGCATGGGAATATTGCCGCATATGGGATGGCGGGAATGTTCCGCGTTTTTTGCCGCATCGGGAGATGCGGCTGATAAGGAGAAAGGATTGGAACGCAAGGTTTTTGGCCGGTTTGGCCTGTGTCTGGGGGCGGTTTTGGCCCTGTTCAGCAGCCTGCTGCAGGCCAAGCCCGGGCTGGATCACCAGTACCGTGGCCCGCACTACAACACCGAGGTCCTGCAGCTGGACGTGCTGGACCTGCAGGTGCAGGCCCTGGGCAACCCGATCCGCATGCTGCGCAGCTGGAAAAACGGCCAGTGGGTGTGGAACGAGCGCTGGCAGGACCTGAAGATCCTCGGCCCGGCCGACCCCAACGCCCCCGATGGCGCCGCCGATTCCTTTAACGCCGACCGCCCTTACGCCGTGGTGCGCGGCGGGCAGAGCTACCTGCGCGCCAACAGCACGGTGCAGGATCAGGACGTCAGCTTCCACAACCTGCCCAAGCGCCGCCTGACCGCCCTGCAGCGCGGCCTGGCCGGTTTTCGCTGGGAAGATGTGCAGGGCAACCGCAGCGACTACGACGCCCAGGGCCGCCTGACCGGCTACCAGAACCGCCAGGGCCACCGCGTCAGCCTGGTGCGCGACGAAGAAGGGCGGGTGATCGGGGTCAAGGACCACCACGGCGAGCAACTGGTGACTCTGACCTATAGCGGCACCAACCTTACCGCCATCCGCGACTACAGCGGCCGCGAAGTCAAATACGAATACGCAGGCAGCCGCCTAAGCGCGGTGATCGACGTGCTCGGCCAACGCTGGCAATACCACTACGACGCCAACGGCCTGGCCGGCTACACCGACCCCCTGGGCCAGCGCACCACCTATGTGCTGGGCAAAAAGGACAGCCTGCAGGAAGTCAAACGGCCCGACGGGCGCTGGATCAAATACAGCTACGGCTACGACCAGAACAGCGAAGAGTTCTACGTGCGCCAGAGCGACCAGGCCGGCCTGGTCAAGGAACGCTGGTACGACCGCCTCGGCCAGCTGGTGCGCCAGCAGGAAGCCGGCGAAACCCAGCTGACCCGCCAGTACCTGCTCTCCGACTACTCCAGCGACGTCAGCAAGATCGCCGAAGCCTACCGCCTCACCGGCCGCAGCCTGGCCGTCACCCGCGAGATGTCGCAACGCCAGGGCCGCGGCCCCTCACCCTATGTGGCGCAGATGATCGAGCAGGACGCCCAGGGCAACCGCACCACCACCGACTACAACCAGTACAGCCAGATTACCCGCATCCAGTACGCCGACGGCAGCGAGATCAGAAAGAGCTACGACCCCCGCAGCAACCGCGTCAGCGAAGAAATCGACGAGCGCGGCCACAAGACCCAATACCGCTACGACGCCCAGGGCAACCTGATCGAGCGTATCGATGCCGCCGGCAGCG